>ENA-OQEB01000171-OQEB01000171.1-human-gut-metagenome-genome-assembly--contig:-NODE-171-length-26982-cov-2.439881_pt1 | contig 26982 bp, 39 predicted proteins | sample MGYA00242787_ERZ504619 | MGnify/ENA primary metagenome ERZ504619 (study PRJEB26092, sample SAMD00036317) | human gut metagenome | host: Homo sapiens | study: EMG produced TPA metagenomics assembly of... | reverse complement strand
CATCAAGGTAAACAATCATACCGCCCCGCCGAAAGTGGGTATCACGGCGAAGGAGAGCGGGACCTATAACGATTTCACGAACCTGAACATCGGCGCATCCGGGCGGACGGCAGCGACGGCGTAAGCGAGGTCTCCTATATCATGTTGGAGACGATCGAGGAGCTGCATATCCTCCAGCCCGGCAGCGCCATCCACGTCAGTGCCCGTACGCCGGAGCGTTTCCTCCGTGCCGGATGCAAGGTGATCCGCCAAGGCCACGGCTATCCGTCGGTATTCAACGGATGTGTACGTGCAGGAGTTGATGCGGCAAGGCAAGTCGCTGCGTGATGCCCGCGAGGGAGGTTGCAGCGGTTGCATCGAGGTGGGCGCTTTCGGGAAGGAGGCGTACGTGCTGACCGGTTACCTGAACGTGCCGAAGATATTGGAGGTGACGCTGCATAACGGCGTAGATCCGGTAAGCGGCCGCAAGGTCGGTCTGGAGACCGGCGATCCCCGTGGTTTCCGGACGTATGAGGAGCTTTACGCGGCGTTCATGCGCCAGATCCATTATTTCGTGGACATGAAGGTGCGGGTCAGCAACTATATCGACCGCATGTTCGCCAAGTACGCCCCCGCCACGTTCCTCTCCCTGTTTATCGATGATTGTATCGCGAAGGGTAAGGATTACTACAATTGCGGGCCTCGTTACAATACCACTTATATCCAGTGTACCGGATTAGGCACGATAACCGATAGCCTTTCCGCTTTGCGGAAACACGTCTTCGAGGATAAGACCTTCACGATGGAAGCCTTGTTGGATGCGATGGCGGATAATTTCGAGGGACATGAGCCGATGCGCCAAATGATCCTGAACCGTACGCCTTTCTTTGGCAACGATGATCCGTACGCCGACCAGATCGCCGTCCGTGTCTTCGACGATTTATATGATGCGATCGAGGGCAAGCCGAATACGAAAGGGGAGTGTTTCCATTTGAATATGTTATCCACCACTTGCCATGTCTACTTCGGCAAGGTGATGGGAGCCACCCCGAACGGCCGCTTGGCCGGGCGTGCCATCTCCGACGGTACCTCGCCCTCGCACGGAGCCGATACCCACGGGCCGTCCGCCGTTGTCAAGTCCCTCGGTAAGCTGGATCAGGTGAAGAGCGGCGGCACGCTGCTGAACCAACGCTTCCTGCCCAGCCTGCTCCGGCGGGAGGAGGATATCTCGAAACTGGCCTCCTTGATTCGTAGCTACTTCGCCTTGGGTGGCCATCATATCCAATTCAACATCGTGGATACGGAAACGCTTTACGCCGCCCAGAAGTGCCCGGAGGACTACCGGGATCTGCTGGTCCGTGTAGCGGGCTATAGCGACTATTTCAACGATATGAACGCCGATTTGCAAGCGGACGTGATCGCACGTACGGAGCAAGAGACTTTCTGAGCCATGCTGTTATTCGATATCAAACGATACGCCATAAACGACGGGCCGGGCATCCGTGTCACGATCTTCATGAAAGGATGCCCGCTTGCCTGCGTATGGTGCCATAACCCGGAAGGCATCTCGCCCCGGGCGGAGAAGCTGTATACGAGAAAGAAGTGCATAGGTTGCGGGGCCTGCGTGGATGTATGCCCCACCGGGGCGTTGACCTTGACGGAGGCGGGTATCGTCACGGATCGGTCTCTGTGCCGGACATGCGGTAGATGCGCCGAGGTTTGTCCCACCTTGCGATGGAGATGTCCGGCCGTGAGTATTCTATCGACGAGGTCATGCGTGAGATCGAGAAAGAGACGGTCTTTATGGATCGCTCCGAGGGAGGCGTTACCTTCTGCGGGGGAGAGCCGTTGTCGCATCCGTCGGACTTGGTTGCCCTGCTGGATCGTTGCGGAGCGTTGGGAATCCATCGTGCGGTGGATACGACCTTGTTCGCCTCGCCGGATACCGTCCGTAGCGTAATGGAGCGCACGGATCTTTTTCTGGTGGATTTAAAGCATATGGATTCCGGTAGCCATTGTCGTTTCACGGGTGTCCCGAACGAGCGTATCCTCTCCAATCTTCGGATGATCGCCGAGGCCGGCATAGACTTCCTCATCCGTATCCCGTTGATCGAGGGAGTCAATGCGGATGAGGAAAATATATCCCGTTCCGCCATCTTCTTGGCCTCCTTGCGTGGGAGCGGAAAGTCGTTAATCTCCTCCCGTACCACGACATCGGAAAAGGTAAGCACGATAAGCGAGGAACCCTCTACAATCCGGGCACCTTCCGCTATCCACCCCTTCCGAAGCAGTCCTGCAAAGGTGTATCGATCAATTCGCCTCCTGCGGGATAACTGCGTTGATCGGAGGATAATTAGAATAGGGGTGGGAACTGCTCGCCCTCATTTTACCATTCTTCCGATACTCCGTAGGCGATATCCCGACGTGTTGCTTGAAGTATTTACCGAAGAAGGATTGGTTGGTGAAGTTTAGCCGGTCTGATATCTCTTGGATGGAAAGGGTGGAGGAGGATAATAACGCCTTCGCCTCCAAGACAACGTAATTATCGATCCATTCCCCGGCCGTACGGTTGCTGACGTTCTTTACCAAAAGGGATAAATATTTGGGAGTCACACATAATTTCCCGGCGTAGAAAGCTACTGATCGTTCCTGCTTATGATGTAAGGCGAGCGTTTGTATGAACGCTGCGAACAACTCCTCTTGCCGGCTCTTCTTCACCTCGATCGGCATATGATTCTTAAACATGCCGTAAACCTCGTGGAATACCGCCAACAATAAGCTCTGGGCAATCTCTTTCCGGTAAGGATGCCCTTTCGCTTTCACTTTCTTCCAGAGAAAAGAATGATATTCCTTGATACAACCTATCTCCTCGGCATTCAACTCAGTGACCGGATGCTCTTTGATGTAGAAGAACGCCGGCAAGGTATTCTGTATATGAGGAATGATCTCCTCCATGAAATTCTTGGAGATGACGATGAAGATCCCGGCCACGTCCTCGCTACGTTCCACGTGTTGGATGATCTGATCGGGCAGGGACAATACGAGATGGTTTTCCCCTACGACATATTCCTCCATATTGATCCGTATACGCATGAAGCCTTTCGTGCAAAGCGCGAATACGACGGCGTCTATTCGCATCGGATGGTCGAGCGAGGGAATATCGTCGATGTTATCGAATATGGCGAAATCCTCGTCGATGAAGTCTATGCCGGGTACGTTCTCGATAAGAGAGATACAAGCTTGAGGTAGATCTGTTACGTTCATAATTTATTCTTGTTTGGGCGATAAAATTAGTGAAATAATAGAATAATCCAATTGAAATGTGTCAAATGGGACAATTTGGTTGCAAAACGGAACTTCTTTGGAGTGGATAAACTCATCATCTTCGCGGTATAATAAATCATAGGATATGAAAAGGATGAAAGGCATTGTTTATGGAGGATTATTATCCGTCGTATTCGTGCTGTCCGGATGTTCGGGCAGTCAAAAAGAGGGACGGGATAGTAAAGAGATCCCGGTGGAGATCGTGAAGGTAGCGAAGACCGTTCCGGCTGATACAAGGAATTATGTGGGAACGGTAGAGGAGGTCGTATCTTCCTCGATTAGTTTTCAGGTGATGGGTAATGTAGAGCGAGTATTGGTGGGCGAGGGGCAGAAGGTCCGTGAGGGCCAACTACTAGCGGTGTTAGACAAGGCGACGCTGGAAAACGCCTATAACGCCTCGGCAGCTTCCTTGCGACAAGCGGAGGACGCCTATGCCGCATGAGAACCTTGCACGAGAATAAGAGCCTGCCGGATATGAAATGGGTAGAGGTGGAGAGCAAATTGGAACAGGTCCGTTCCATGGAGCGAATCTCGAGGAAAAACCTTGAGGACCGGAACCTGTATGCCCCGTTCGGCGGCGTTATCGGCAAGCGCATGGTTGAGGCGGGAGAGAACGTGCAGCCGGGCAACCGGTTTTCTCCTTGTTAAGGATAGAGACGGTAAACGTGAAGATCGCCGTCCCGGAGAACGAGGTCGCCACGCTAGGCGATCAAGCCGCCATGATAAAGGTAGCCGCTCTGGGCGGACAATGTTTTGAGGGGAAAGTGACGGAGAAAGGTATCGTGGCCAACCCTATCTCCCATACTTACGAGGCGAAGATCCGGCTGGAGAACCCGTCTGGCGCTTTGTTGCCCGGCATGGTTTGCGATGTACGCCTGTCGGGAGAGGAATCCGTGCCGGCTATCGCCTTGCCGAACAACGCCGTGCTGATAGCGAACGACGGGGGGCGTTTTCGTCTGGAAGGTCGTAGACGGAAAGGCGAAAGCTACGCCCGTACGGACGGGCGACTTGACGGAGCGAGGCTTGTTTATTCTGGAAGGGTTGAACGAGGGGGATATCGTCGTGATAGGCGGTTACCAGAAAATCAGTGAGGGCATGAGAGTGCGTGCGTTATGAGAGAACGTAAAAACGGAGTGATCGAATGGACCATGCGTCATTACCAGATCACGTTGCTGGTGATTACCGTGCTGGTCGGGTTGGGTATTTTGGGTTTGGTGGACATGCCGAAACAGGAGTTTCCGGAGTTCACCATCCGCCAAGGCGTGGTAGTGGGTGTTTACCCCGGGGCGACTTCCGGAGAGGTGGAGGAGCAGTTGGCCAAGCCTTTGGAGAGATACCTGTTTACCTTCAAGGAGGTAAAGAAGAAAAAGACGTACTCCATGTCAAGGGATGGAATGGTGTACGTAATGGTGGAGCTGAACGACGACGTGAACAATAAAGACGAGGTCTGGTCGAAGATCAAGCTCGGCTTGCAGAACTTCAAGTCGCAACTGCCCTCGGGCGTACTCGCCGTCATCGCGAATGATGATTTCGGCGATACTTCCGCCTTATTGATCACCTTGGAATCGGAAGACAAGACCTACCGGGAATTGCAGCGATACATGGAGACGCTGGAAGACCGCCTGCGCCGGATCGAGTCCGTATCCAACCTGCGCCGTTACGGGGTACAAAACGAGCAGATCTCGGTCTACTTGGATCCAGACAAGCTAGCCGCTTACGGACTAGATACCCGTATGCTGATGACAACCTTGTTCACCCAAGGCTTTACCACCGCCTCCGGCTCCTTGGAGAATGGCGGCTTGGACATTCCCATCCACCTTTCCGTGACCTATCCCTCGGAGCGGGAGGTAGGCGAGCAGATCCTGCTGGCCGATGCGACGGGCATATGATCCGCTTGAAAGACGTGGCCCGTATCGTGCGGGAATATCCCGAGCCGGATAGCTATATAACGAACAACGGCAAGAAAGCGATCATCTTCCATGGAGATGCGTGAGGGCCATAATATCGTACGATACGGAAAGGAGGTAGACGAGGTATTGCACGCTTTCGAGCGGGATCTTCCCGAGAGTGTCTCGATCCGCCGGATCGCCGACCAGCCGAAGGTGGTGGGAGACTCGGTAAGTTCCTTCGTGCGGGATTTGTTCGTGTCCATCGTGGTCGTGATCTTGGTGATGATGGTACTCTTCCCGTTCCGCTCGGCATTGGTGGCGGCTACTTCCATCCCGATCAGTGTCTTTATCTCGATCGGTGTCATGTACGCTTGCGGCATCCCGCTGAATACGGTGACGCTGGCCGCCTTGATCGTGGTATTGGGCATGATCGTGGATAACTCCATCATCGTGATAGACGCCTATCTGGAATATCTGGACAAGGGCTATTCCCGTTGGTACGCCGCCGTCTATAGCGCCAAGAACTATTTCAGCTCGATCTTGTTGGCTACGCTGTGTATCTGCGTGATCTTTTTCCCGTTGCTTTTCACGATGACGGGGCAGATGTTGGATTTCGTGACCTTCTTCCCTTGGACGCTTTCCATCTCCCTCATGGTGTCGCTGGCGGTGGCAATGGTCTTTATCCCGCTGCTGGAGCGGGTCTTGATCAAGAAGGGATTGAAGTCCGGGCGGGAGAATACAGGCAAGAAGAGGTTCAATCTGCTGGATACCGTACAGGCCGTCTATACGAGGGCGCTGACGTGGACTTTCCGTTTCCCGAAAGCCACGATCGGTCTGGGCGTCCTGACTGTTGCCTTGGCGATCCTAATGATCACCCAATTGAGCCAGCGCATGATGCCGATAGCCGACCGGGATCAGTTCGCCGTCGAGATCTATCTCCCGCAGGAACCTCGCTGGACCGTACCGCCGCCGTGAGCGATAGTCTCTATAAGCTGTTGTCGGAAGATGAGCGCATCCTGTCCGTCACCTCCTTTATCGGAACTTCCTCGCCCCGTTTCCAAGCTACCTACGCCCCGAACTTGGCCGGGAAGAATTACGCCCAGTTCATTGTCAACACCGCCTCGGTAGAGGCCACCCGTAGCGTGTTGGATGATTATACGGACCGCTACGCCGATTATTTCCCCGACGCTTACGTGAAGTTCAAGCAATTGGATTACCAAAACGTATCCTCTCCTTTAGAGGTCCGTTTCATGGGAGACGATATCGCCCGGTTGAAGCAGGCCGGGGATTCCTTGATGGCCGTGTTGCGTGAGATGGACGGCTTGGTCTGGGTACACACCAATTATGAGGAGGCCTTACCCGACGTACGGGTTCGATTGGACAGTGGAAGCCTCCCGCCTCGGGATCACGAAGGCGATGGCCTCGGCCGATCTGGCGATCCGTTACGACGGCCTCTCGGTTGGCTCCCTCTGGGAAGGCGATTACGCTTTGCCGATCCAGCTGAGATCCGATAAGAAAGGGGAGGGTGATGCGTTCGATAAGGTCGGCGACCAGTATCTTCCCACCATCGTCCCCGGCGTGAGCGTCCCGCTCCGGCAAGTCTCCACGATCGAGGGAGGCTGGAATGAGGGCAGATCGTCCGTCGCAACGGCGTGCGTACCTTGAGCGTCTTCGCGAGGTAACCCGGGGGACCAACCAGAACGCTATGCAGAAACGGATCGAGCGAGTCATGGAAAGCCGTATTATCCCGACCTTGCCCGAGGGCGTGACGTACGAGTACGGTGGAGCCAAGGAGCTGGATTTCGAGACGATGAACCCGCTGATGCAGGGCTTGGCGATCGCGTGATCATTGTTTTCTTCTTCCTGTTGGTCAATTTCAAGAAGATCGGCTTGGCGTTGGCGGCCCTGTCCTCGTTGCTGCTCACCTTGTTCGGGGCGGCGCTGGGCTTGTGGGCGTTCCATATCGATTTCAGCTTGACGTGCGTCTTGGGCGTTATCAGCTTGATCGGTATCGTGGTGCGAAACGCTATCTTGATATTCGAGCATGCGCAAGACTTGCGGTTCATAAGCATTATAGCCCGAGGGATGCCGCCTTCGACGCCGGCCGGCGACGCATGCTCCCGATCTTCCTGACCTCGGCTACAACGGCCGTGGGCGTGGTTCCCATGATCATCAGCGGCAGTTCCCTTTGGATGCCGATGGGTGTGGTGATCTGCTCGGGAACGGTCTTCTCGATGATCTTGGCGGTCATCATCCTGCCTGTTTTCTATTGGAAGATATTCGGGAATAAATGAATGATACGGATGTGGATTAGGATATAATATAGGAATGAATATATGCGGAAAAAAGAGATGATAAAAAGATGGATATATGGCATCGTCGGTTCCCTCGTCTTATGCGTGGGGACCGTGAGCGCCCAGCGGACATTATCGCTGGAAGAATGCCGGGAAATGGCTTTGGAGAATAACGCGAAGATGAAGAACGCCCGTTTGGACGTAGAAGGGGCGAGAGAGGGAAAAAAAGAGGCCTTTACGAAATACTTTCCGAATGTCAGCGCCGTGGGAACAGCTTTTAAGGCGAACCACGGGATGATGGATATGAGCGTGATACCGGGCCTTCTCGAGTTGTCGATGATGGATGACGGCTTGCTGGGTGGGGTGACCGCTATCCAGCCCGTGTTCGCCGGCGGACAGATCGTGAACGGCAATAAGCTGGCCGACTTGGCGCTCGAGGTGAGCCGTTACCAGATGCGCCAATCCGAGGATGAGGTAGCCCTGACGGTGGAGCGGTATTACTGGCAATGGATCTCCCTTCACGAGAAATTAAGGACGATCGAGATCGTGGAATCCTTGGTGGGGAGTCTTTATAAGGATGTGGAGGTAGCGGTCGGCGCCGGCGTGACGACTCGTAATGACCTACTGCAAGTCCAGTTGAAAAAGAACGGCGTGGCGAGCGACCGCCTGCGGGTGGAGAACGGCTTGCGCCTTTCCAAGATGGTGCTGGCCCAATATATCGGTATCGGGGAAGATGATTTCGAGATCGATTTCACGCTGCCCGCCGAGGTGCCCTCCCCGGAGCTTTACCGGGTGAGCCATGAGGAGGCGCTCCCTACGACACTCTCTTATAAATTGCTGGAGAAGAACGTGGAGGCCGCCCGTCTTCAACAAAAGCTGAAGGTTGGGCAATACTTGCCCACCGTGGGGATCGGAGCCGGGTATATGTATCACAACTTACTGGATAAGGACCGTCCGTTCGGCATGGTTTTCGCTACCGTAGCGATTCCGATCAGTGATTGGTGGGGCGGCTCGCACGCCATCCGGAAGCAAAAGCTTCAGGTGAAGGCGGCCGAGTATTCCCGCCAAAACGCCAATGAGCTTCTGTTGGTGCAAATGCGGAAGCTTTGGAACGAGCTGGAGGAGTCTTATAAGCAAGTCAAGCTCTCGGAGGAGTCCATAGCGACGGCCGAGGAGAATGTCCGCCTTAATACGGACTATTATAAGGCGGGCACGGTAACGCTGAGCGATCTTCTGGACGCAATCGCTCCTCCAGCAAAGCCGTGACCAGTATACGGGTGATTATACGGCTTATTTGATCAAACGTACGGAATATTTACAGGCGACAGGGCGTTAATTTGTTTTTTTTCCATATATTTGCTTATTAACAAATAATAAAACGAGAAGTGATGATGAGCTACGCCAATTATCTTTACATAGCGATCCGTGCTGCGGTAGACGCAGGCAAGTCGATCATGGATATTTATAACGACCCCGAATCAGACTTCGGGATAGAGAGAAAAGCAGACAACTCGCCGTTGACAAAGGCGGATAAGGCGGCCCATCGATTGATAACAAACGCTTTGTCCGTTACCCCGTTTCCGGTCTTAAGCGAGGAAGGAAAGGAGATCCCGTTCAAGGAGCGCTCCAAATGGGAGACGCTGTGGATCGTGGACCCGCTGGACGGTACCAAGGAGTTTATCAAGAAAAACGGGGAGTTTACCGTGAATATCGCCTTGGTGGAGAAAGGTGTGCCCGTGTTGGGCGTCATTTATGTGCCCGTCCGGAAGGAGTTGTATTTCGCCTCCTCCTCTGTGGGTGCTTATAAGTTTACGGGAATCGATAGCAGTAGCCAGCCCTCGATGGACGAGATGAAGCAGCGGGCGATACGTTTGCCGATAGCGCTGGCGCATCAAGGAGTCGTGGTAGTGGCGTCCCGGTCTCACCAAACGGAGGAGACCACCGCTTTCATCGATAATCTCCGCAAGCAGGGAAAGCCCGTTACGTTGATCAGTAGCGGCAGCAGCCTGAAGATTTGTCTGGTAGCGGAAGGCTCGGCCGATATCTATCCCCGTTTCGCCCCGACGATGGAATGGGATACCGCCGCCGGCCACGCCATCGCCAAGTCTGCCGGTTGCGACATATATCATATCGACGGCAAGACCCCGCTTCGCTATAACAAGGAAGATTTGCATAATCCGTGGTTTATCGTGAAGTGAGGGGGATGTGTATTTTAAGTTACTGTCAGCGGTGGGAGACGGAGCATGCTCCGTCTCTACAAGCCGTACAATGCATTCTTGTTTATTTGGTTATGAACGAAATTTAGAAGACTACCTTGTAAGAATATAAGTTGGCCCAGAATCAATCATTATTGGTCTATATCCCATATAATCCTAAAAATAGGTTAGCGAAAGGAGTGCGCACTTGAGTATTCTTATTATTTTTGCGCTCTTAAAAGTAAATACATGAATTTTGATATAGTGTTTGTGTTGCTGGCCCTGATCGGCATGATCGCAGCTTGGTATGGGATAAGATGCGGCGGGAATGTTCTTCTGACAGTGGTCGTGTTTTTTCTCTGCGTAGGCATTCTTACTCCCAAGGAGATGCTGGAGGTACTTAGCAATAAGATGATAACCGTAGCCATGCTCTTCCTTGTCAGTGAGGGAGTGCGGCAGAGCGGGGCTTTAGGCCAATTGATCAAGAAACTGCTTCCCGAGGGGAAGACCACCGTCTTCAAGGCGCAGGCGAGGATGCTCCCGCCCGTAGCTTTCGTGTCGGCGTTCCTGAATAATACGCCGGTGGTGGTTATTTTCGCCCCGATCATCAAGCGATGGGCAGAGGCGGTGAAGCTTCCGGCCACGAAATTCTTGATCCCTCTCTCGTATGTCACGATATTGGGCGGTATATGTACCTTGATCGGTACTTCTACGAATCTGGTGGTGCACGGCATGATTCTGGAGGCGGGATATGAGGGCTTTACGATGTTTGAGCTGGGGAAAGTCGGTATTTTTATCGCTATCGCCGGTATTTTATATTTGTTCGCTTTCTCGAACAAGCTGCTTCCGGACTCGAGGACGGATACGGTATCCGAAGACGGGGAGGATGAGAATCCCGGGAATTTCCACCGGGTGGAGGCCGTGCTGGGCGCACGCTTCCCGGGTATCAACAAGACCTTGGGAGAGTTTAACTTTACCCGCCATTACGGGGCGATCGTGAAAGAGGTGAAAAGCGGCGGACAGCGTTTTACCCGTAATCTGGATACGGTGGTATTGCATGAGGGCGATACCCTGGTGTTGTGGGCGGACGATTCTTTTATCCCTACATGGGTGAGTCTAGTGTCTTCTTGATGTTGGCGAATGGTAATGAGGCAACGGAGCCGGTATCGAAGAAGAAACGTTGGCTGGCTTTAGGACTGTTGATCTTTATGATTACGGGGGCGACGGTAGGAGAGTTGCCAGTCGTGAAAGAGGCCGTTCCAAGTATGCGCTTGGATATGTTCTTCTTTGTCTGTATTACGACAATCATCATGGCGTGGACGAAGCTTTTCCCGCCTAAAAAATACACGAAATACATTTCTTGGGATATCTTGATAACGATCGCTTGCGCTTTCGCTATCAGCAAGGCCATGGAGAATTCCGGCTTTGCTCCATGATAGCCCGCCATATAATCGGTATGGCCGACAATTTGGGGCCGTATGCGTTGCTGGCGATTCTATTTATTATTATCCAATATATTTACGGAGTTGATCACGAATAACGCTGCGGCGGCATTGAGCTTCCCGATCGCTTTGTCGGTAGCTACGCAATTAGGCGTTGATCCGACCCCATTCTTTGTCGTGATCTGTATGGCGGCGTCGGCTAGTTTCAGTACGCCGATCGGCTACCAGACCAACCTGATCGTACAAGGCGTGGGAGGCTATAAGTTCACGGATTTCGTGAAGGTGGGCTTGCCCTTGAACTTGATCACGTTCTTGATCTCCGTGTTTGTAATACCTATGATATGGAAGTTTTAGAAAATAATATCTATCCGATTTTCGACCGTATGCTGGGTCGTGAGGATAAAGAGGCGCTTTTGGGGCAAAGGGGCGTGATGGTGTGGTTCACGGGTTTGAGTGGCTCGGGGAAAAGCACGATCGCTATGCTTTGGAGCGTGAGTTGCATAAACGGGGATTGCTTTGCCGCATCCTCGACGGGGATAATATCCGTAGTGGTATCAACAATAATCTCGGGTTCTCGCCGGAGGACCGGGTGGAGAATATACGCCGGATCGCCGAGGTGGGTAAACTGTTTGTCGATACGGGTGTTATAACCATAGCGGCTTTTATCAGCCCGAACAATGAGTTGAGAGAGATGGCGTCCGCTATCATCGGTAAAGCGGATTTCTTGGAGGTTTACGTAAGTACGCCGCTCGCCGAGTGCGAACGCCGTGACGTGAAAGGCCTGTATGCCAAGCCCGGAAAGGCGAGATCAAGGAGTTTACCGGGGTTTCCGCCCCGTTCGAGGCACCGGAGCGTCCGGACCTGTCCTTGGATACCTCCGTATTGAGCGTGGAGCAATCCGTGAACCGGTTGTTGGAGTTGATCGTACCGAAAGTAGAAATTAAACACTGAAAAAAGATATGTCTGATTACAAGTTAAGTCATTTACAGGAGCTGGAGGCCGAGTCTATCCACATCATCCGTGAGGTAGCCGCCGAGTTCGAGAATCCTGTTATGCTTTATTCCATCGGGAAGGATTCTTCCGTGATGGTCCGTCTGGCCGAGAAGGCTTTCGCTCCGGGTAAGGTTCCTTTCCCGTTGATGCACATCGATTCGAAATGGAAGTTTAAGGAGATGATAGAGTTCCGTGATTCTTACGCGAAGAAATTCGGCTGGAACTTGATCGTGGAGTCTAATATGGAGCTTTCCACGCGGGCGTGGGCCCGTTCACGCATGGAAGCAAGGTGCATACGGACTTGATGAAGACGCAGGCCTTGCTTCATGCCTTGGATAAATATAAGTTCGATGCCGCTTTCGGCGGCGCCCGCCGTGACGAGGAGAAGAGCCGTGCGAAGGAACGTATCTTCTCGTTCCGCGATAAGTTCCATCAATGGGACCCGAAGAACCAGCGCCCGGAGTTGTGGGATATCTATAACGCCCGTGTGCATAAGGGCGAGAGCATCCGTGTATTTCCGCTATCGAACTGGACGGAGCTGGATATCTGGCAATATATCCGTCTGGAGAATATCCCGATCGTTCCCTTGTATTTCGCCAAGGAGCGTCCGTGCGTGGAGATCGACGGTAATTTGATCATGGCGGACGACGACCGCTTGCCGGAGCAATACCGGGACCAGATCCGTATGCGTATGGTCCGTTTCCGTACGTTGGGCTGCTGGCCGCTGACCGGCGCGTGGAGAGCGAGGCGGATACGATCGAGAAAATCGTGGAGGAGATGATGACCACGACGAAGAGCGAGCGTACGACCCGTGTGATCGACTTCGATCAAGACGCTAGTATGGAGCAGAAGAAACGGGAAGGGTATTTTTAACACAGAAGAGACATGGCAGATACAAAATTAAATATAAAGGAATTCCTAGATAAGGACGAGCAGAAGGACCTGCTGAGATTCTTGACCGCCGGCTCGGTGGATGATGGCAAATCGACCTTGATAGGCCGATTGCTGTTTGATAGTAAGAAAATATACGAGGATCAGTTGGATGCCTTGGAGCGTGACAGCAAGCGTATGGGCAACGCCGGCGAGCATATCGACTACGCTTTGTTGCTGGATGGCTTGAAGGCCGAGCGTGAGCAAGGTATCACGATCGATGTGGCTTACCGTTATTTCAGCACGAACAACCGTAAGTTCATCATCGCCGACACCCCGGGGCACGAGCAGTACACCCGGAATATGATCACGGGTGGTTCCACGGCGAATCTGGCGATCATCTTGGTGGATGCCCGCACGGGCGTGATCACGCAAACCTGCCGTCACACCTATCTGGTATCTTTGCTGGGGATCAAGCATGTGGTACTGGCCGTGAATAAGATGGACTTGGTGGACTTCGACAAGGATACGTTCGACCGGATCGTGGCGGATTATAAACGTTTCGTGGAGCCGCTGGATATCCCGGATATCACGTATATCCCCTTGTCGGCCTTGGATGGCGATAACGTGGTGGAGAAGAGTGATCGCACGCTTGGTACGAGGTACGTCTTTATTGGATTATCTGGAGAACGTGCCTATCGACTTGGATCGTAACTACGAGGACTTCCGTTATCCGGTGCAATACGTGTTGCGCCCGAATCTGGATTTCCGTGGGTTTAGCGGCAAGGTGGCCAGCGGTATCGTGCGTAAGGGAGATACGGTGATGGCGTTGCTTCCGGGAAGACCTCGAAGGTAAAGAGCATCGTCACCTACGAGGGTGAGTTGGAGCAGGCTTTCCCTCCTCAATGTATTACGATCACCTTGGAGGACGAGATCGATATCTCCCGTGGGAGATGCTGGTGCACCCGGATAACTTGCCGATCCGCGACCGTAATTTCGAGGCCATGCTGGTGTGGATGGATGAGGAAGCCATGGACGTGAACAAGCAGTTCTACATCAAGCAGACCACTCATACGACACGTGCCCGTGTGGATAGTATCCGCTATAAGGTGAACGTGAACACGATGGAGCAATCTTCCGTGGATCATCTGGAGCTGAACGAGATCGGCCGTGTGGTATTTACTACCGGCAAGGAGTTGTTCTTCGATCCGTATAGGAGGAATAAGCAGACCGGCTCGTTTATCTTGATCGATCCGATTACGAATAATACGTCCGCCGTGGGTATGATCATCGACCGTGTGGACGCTAAAGATATGGTGACGGAAGACGCTTTGGCTACCTTGAACCTCCCGGAGATGGGAATCGGAGAGGAGCATTATGAGGCGATCCGTAAGGTTTGTGAGGAGTTGGGCCGGCAGGGCGTATCTGTGAAATGTATAACGGAAAAACGATAGGATATGGGATTGTTGGAGTTTGATAAGCTACCGATCAATACGTTGGTCGGGGCGGATTGGGATACGTTCAGGAAGGTGACGGCCCGGCAGCAGATAGACAAGGGCTTTAAGGGTAAGTATCGCCTTACGACCGGTGTTTGCCGCCTGTTGAGCGCCTTGAAGCCGATCGAGGATAGCCGGTTCAAGAAATTGGCCGATAAGCCGCTGGAGATGGACCCCTTGTTTATCTTGGGGCATTGGCGGAGTGGTACGACCTTTGTACATAACATCTTCGCCTGCGATAAGCATTTCGGTTATACCACAACGTACCAGACGGTATTCCCGCACCTGATGCTCTGGGGGCAGCCTTTCTTCAAGAAGAACATGGCTTTCTTGATGCCGGATAAGCGTCCGACCGATAATATGGAGTTGAAGGTGGATCTTCCGCAAGAGGAGGAGTTCGCCTTGTCGAACATGATGCCTTATACGTATTATAATTTCTGGTTCTTCCCGAAACGCTGGATGGAGTATTGCGATCGTTACTTATTGTTTAACGATATCACGGAGGAGGAGCGGCGGATCTTCATGGATACTTTCATGCGTCTGGTTAAGGTTTCCCTCTGGAATACGAACGGTACGCAGTATTTGAGCAAGAACCCACCGCATACGGGGCGTGTGAAGACATTGCTGGAGATGTTCCCGAACGCTAAGTTCATCTACTTGAAGCGAAATCCGTATACGGTATTCGAGAGTACCCGCAGTTTCTTTACGAATACGATCCAGCCATTGCGTTTGCAGGATATCACGAACGAGCAGATCGAGGCGAACTTCATCGAGGTATATCGCCGTCTTTTCTATAAGTACGAGGAAGAGAAGCACCTGATACCGGAAGGCAATCTGGTGGAAGTGAAGTTCGAGGATTTCGAGAAAGACGCTTTCGCCATGACGGAAAATATTTACGGGTCATTAAACTTACCCGGCTTTAAGGAGTCTAAGGCGGATATAGAGAAGTATCTGGGCAAGAAGAAGGGCTACAAGAAGAACCAATACAAGTACGAGGATCGTACGGTCCGGCTCGTAGAGGAAAATTGGGGCATGGCCTTGAAGGAATGGGGCTATAGCTTATAAATAAAGGGTTAGATAGGTATTAAATTGATAGAGGGATGGGTTTGAGTTTAAGAAAGAAAGCGTTATTTTTGGCAATCGCTTGTATGCCTTTGTCCGTGGTTCTCGCGGACGGGGATGGGGTGACATCGGAGAATGTGGTGCCCTTCGCTTATGGAGACATGGATAATTGGATTGTCCGTGAGATTCATGAGTCTGGCATTATCGGGGGAAATACGAAATGGCTTTATGAGCTGGGGCCCTCGGATACGATTGTCGGTAATACGGCGTTTCGTAATATGGGCGGTTCTCCGTGGGCTACTTCCAACGTGATGGCGAAAGTGGCGGGAGTGGTGAAAACCAATACGTCTGTTTTCCCGGAGAAACGGGGGGATGGGATGTGCGCCCGCATGGAGACCCGTTATGAGAGCGTGAAGGTTTTCGGTTTGGTGGATATCGAGGTGATCGCCGCCGGCTCCGTTTTCTTGGGTACGGTGCATGAGCCGATCAAGGGAACAAAGAACCCCCAAGCGATGTTACAATCAGGAGTGCCTTTCTCCAAGAAGCCGAAAGCGTTGCGGTTTGATTATAAGGTGAAAGCCGCTCCCGAGAAGAATCGGGTACGTAGTACGGGGTTCAGCCGTAAGAGTACGGTGGCCGGGCAGGATTCCTTGGCGGTGATCTTGTTGTTGCAGAAACGATGGGAAGACGAGGAAGGGAATGTTTATTCCAAGCGTCGGTACGATGGTGCAACGCTATACGGAATCTACCCCTGATTGGGTAAATGACGCTACTTACCCGATCCTTTATGGAAATATAACATCCAAGCCCGAATATAAACCGTATATGCGTATACAAGTAGAGGAACGTTATACGTTAAATAGTAAAGGAAAAAGCGTTCCTATCCAAGAGGTAGGCTGGGCGGAGCCGGGCGAGGCACCTACGCATATGGTGTTGCAGTTCACCTCCAGCACGGAGGGGCCTATATCGGCTCTCCGGGAAATACGTTTTGGATAGACAACGTAGAATTAATATACTAATATGGTCGAAGCAAAGATAAAAGCCCTGCGTGATGAGCTGGAGCGGCATAATTATAATTATTATGTGCTTTCGGCACCGACAATATCAGACTTTGAGTTTGATAAGATGATGAAAGAGTTGCAGGAACTGGAGGCGGCGCATCCCGAGTTCGCCGATCCGGATTCCCCGACTCGGCGAGTGGGGAGCGACCTCTCGAAAGAGTTTGAGCAAGTAGTACATAAATATCCGATGCTTTCGTTGGGTAATACGTACTCCGAGGATGAGATCCGAGATTTTTATGATCGTACGGTCCGCTCCTTGAATGAGCCTTTCGAGATTGTGGCGGAGCTTAAATATGATGGCACTTCTATCTCTTTGACCTATGAGAAAGGAGCTTGACGCGTGCCGTGACCCGTGGCGACGGTACTCGTGGTGATGACGTGACGGCGAATATCAAGACCATCCGTTCGGTTCCATTAAGACTCCGGGGTTCTGATTTTCCGGAGGAGTTCGAGATCCGTGGCGAGGTATTGCTGCCTTGGGCGGAGTTCGATCGCTTGAATAAGGAACGGGAGGAGCAGGAGGAACCCTTGTTCGCCAATCCTCGCAACGCCGCTTCCGGTACGTTGAAACAGCAGAATCCGGCTATCGTGGCCTCCCGTAAGCTGGATGCTTATTTCTATTATTTATTGGGTGAGAACCTGCCGGCCGAAGGGCATTATGAGAATTTGCAGGCGGCTCGCGCATGGGGTTTTAAGATTCCGGACGTGATCCGCAAATGCCAGAGCCTACAGGATATATTCGATTATATCGCTTATTGGGATGTGGAACGTAAGAACCTGCCCGTGGCGACGGATGGAATCGTGTTGAAGGTAAACTCGCTTCGTCAGCAGAGGAACTTAGGTTTTACGTCGAAAAGCCCTCGCTGGGCGATCGCTTATAAGTTTCAGGCGGAGCGTGCCGAGACTCGCTTGAACTCGGTCTCTTTCCAAGTGGGACGGACGGGGACGGTTACTCCGGTGGCGAATCTCGAGCCCGTATTGTTGGCGGGGACGGTGGTGAAGCGGGCTTCCTTGCATAACGCCGATATTATCGAGGGGCTTGACTTGCATATCGGCGACCAAGTGTATGTGGAGAAAGGCGGGGAGATCATCCCGAAGATCGTGGGAGTGAACGTGGAGGCTCGTTCGATGCTGATGGGGGATAAGGTCCGCTTTATCCGTGTGTGTCCGGAGTGCGGGACTCCTTTGGTGCGTCCGGAGGGAGAGGCGGCGCATTACTGTCCGAACGAGTCGGGCTGTCCTCCTCAGATCAAGGGGCGTATAGAGCATTTCGTGACCCGGAAGGCGATGAATATCAATATAGGCCCGGAAACGGTGGAGGATTTGTACAACGCCGGTTATGTAAAAGACTCGGCGGACTTATATACGTTGACGGTTGCCGATTTATTGCGTCTGGAACGGTGGGCGGAGAAGAGCGCCCAGAATCTGATGTCGAGTCTGGAGGAATCCAAGCAAGTTCCTTTTGAGAGGGTCTTGTTCGGTCTGGGGATTCGTTTCGTGGGAGAGACGGTCGCTAAACGCTTGGTCTCGGCTTTCCATTCGATCGAGGCATTGGAGCAGGCGTCCTTAGAGGATTTGGTAGCCGTGGACGAGATCGGCGAGCGGATCGCCCAGAGTGTATTGAGTTATTTCTCGGACGAGAAGAACCGTACGTTGGTGAACCGATTAAAGGAACAGGGCTTGCGGATGGCGGTTTCCGAGGAGCAATTGGCGAACCGTTCCGAGAAGTTGAAAGGATTGACGATCGTGATCAGCGGGACATTTTCCAAGCATTCACGTGACGAGTATAAGGCGATGATTGAGCAACATGGCGGCAAGAATAGCGGCTCCGTCTCAGGGAAGACCGATTATATCCTTGCCGGCGAGAATATGGGACCGGCCAAGCTGGAGAAAGCGGCGAAGCTGGGTGTGAAGATTATCAACGAGGATGCGTTCTTAAATATGCTGGAATAAATGTTTACGAATTATTTTATCAAGAAGAAGATACAGGCTTTAGTGTCGGACGCCGGGGGGCGTCCGCATCGTTCCCTTTCCTTGGATGAGGCACGTTCGCTTTTGGTCTTGTATAATATAGAGGATCACGAGGACGTCATGAGGCCTTGGAGCCTTTGCGCAAGGCGAAGAAGGATATCAAGACGTGTGTGTATGTGCCGTCCGGAGGAGCGGATATTCCTTTCGACGATTCCAATATTCCTGTACATTCAAAGAGCGATCTCAATGCGTGGGGATTCCCTTCAGATAGTGTCTTGGAAAAGGTGGGCGGCTCTCAAGGCGGATATCTTGATCGATATCACCCGGCCGGTTGTTATGCCTTGCAATACATCGCTCTCCGGCATCCATCCGCCTTCAAGGTCGGGATTAAGTATCCGGGCCAAGAATGGTACGACTTAGGCTTGACTGTAACAGATAAGGACGATATTCAGTATTTATTCGGACAGATATTATTTTATTTGCGTTCCATCCGTGCTAAATGATATAATTTCCTTATTTTTGCAGTGCTAAATAACAAAAAGGAATATTTTCCCCATGGCAGACATAAATTTAAAAGGAATGGGTGTGGCGTTGATCACGCCATTCAAGGAAGATGAGAGTGTAGATTACGAGGCGTTAGGCAAGCTGGTGGATTATCAGGTGCAGAACGGTACGGATTATTTGGTAGTGCTGGGAACTACAGCGGAAACTCCTACACTTACGGAAGAAGAAAAGAAAAACATTATAAGCTTGGTAGTGACTCGTGTACGGGGCCGTATCCCTATCGTATTAGGCGTGGGAGGTAATTGTACACGGTCGGTTGTCGAGAAGTTGAAGACAGATAATTTTGAGGGTATCGACGCTATCCTCTCGGTCGTACCTTATTATAATAAGCCTTCCAAGAAGGGATTTACCAGCATTACAAGGCGATCGCCAACGCTACCCATTTACCGATCGTACTCTATAACGTACCGGGGCGTACGGGCGTGAACATGACGGCTGAGACTACGCTTCGCATCGCCCGTGAGTTCGATAACGTGATCGCCGTGAAAGAGGCTTCCGGCAATATCACCCAGATGGATGATATCATCAAGAATAAGCCGGCCCGTTTCAACGTGATCTCCGGTGACGATGGTATTACTTTCCCTTTAATGACATTAGGTGCGGTGGGAGTGATCTCCGTGATCGGTAACGCCTTCCCTCGTGAGTTTAGCCGTATGGTACGTCTGGCCTTGGCGGGTGATTATGATAGCGCACGTACGATCATCACAGCTTCACGGAGCTGTTCAGCCTGTTGTTCGTGGATGGAAATCCTGCCGGAGCGAAGAGTATGTTAAATATGATGGGCTTTATCGAGAATAAGCTTCGTTTGCCTTTGGTTCCTACACGTATCGTCACGTATGAGAAGATCCGTGAGGTGTTGCGACAGTTGAGCATTAAGTGCTGATCCGCTTTTAACGGCAACGATTCTTATTATTTATATAGGATAACAAAAGGGGCTTCATGTGTCATAGAGGGCATGTGAAGCCTTTTTCTATTGATATGCTCCAACTCCTCATACCGATACTTCAACCTTGATTTCGGTCACTTCATTATTTTATGTCGGGCAGGCAAACGCTTACCTTTTATTTTTGTAACTATTCTATTAAATAAATGAAGTGATGTTTAAAGCGATTGTCCATTTTTCTATTCAGAAGAAACTATTCGTTGGGTTGACAACCTTGTTTCTGCTTCTGGGGGGAATCTATGCCATGATGACTTTACCGATAGATGCCGTACCGGATATAACGAACAATCAAGTGCAAATCGTGACGGTATCGCCAACCTTGGCCCCGCAAGAGGTAGAGCAATTGATCACCATGCCTATCGAGATAGCGATGAGTAATATCATGAACGTGGAAGAGATCCGCTCCGTTTCCCGCTTTGGCCTGTCATTGGTAACGGTCGTGTTTAAGGAAAGCGTGCCTACCTTGGATGCCCGCCAACTTATAAACGAGCAGATACAGACCGTGGCGGGAGAAATCCCCACGGAACTGGGTACGCCGGAGCTGATGCCTATCACGACCGGCTTGGGCGAGATTTATCAATATGTATTGAGCGTGGAGCCCGGTTATGAGGAGAAATACGACGCATGGAACTCCGTACCATTCAGGACTGGATCGTGAAACGGCAACTGAGCGGTATACCGGGTATCGTGGAGATCAATAGCTTTGGCGGCTATCTGAAACAGTATGAGGTGGCGGTAGATCCGGATGCCTTTATTCCTTGAATATTACGATCGGCGAGGTGTTTGAGCACTCAACCGGAATAACCAGAATACGGGCGGCAGTTATATCGAGAAAATCAATAAGGCTTACTACATCCGTAGCGAGGGAATGATCGGCAAGATAAAGGACATCGAGCGCATCGTGATCACGAACCGTGGAGGGATACCGATTCATATAAGCGATGTCGGCTCGGTTCGCTTTGGTTCCGCCAAGCGTTTTGGAGCCATGACAAAGGATGGCGAGGGAGAGTGCGTGGCGGTATCGCCATGATGTTGAAGGGTGCGAACGCCAATGTCGTGACCAAGGAACTGGAGGCACGGGTCGAAAGGGTACAGAAAATGTTGCCGGAAGGTGTTCGTGTAGAACCTTATTTGAATCGTTCCGAATTGGTAGACCGAAATATATCCACCGTGATCCGTAACTTGATAGAGGGAGCGTTGATCGTCTTTATCGTATTGATCATCTTCTTGGGGAATGTGGCGGGCCGGCTTGATCGTGGCTTCCGTGATCCCGTTGGCGATGCTTTTCGCTTTTATCTTGATGCGTGTTTTCGGGGTCTCCGCCAATTTGATGAGTTTGGGGGCCATCGATTTCGGTATCGTGGTCGATGGATCGATCGTTATATTGGAGGGGATGTTGGCGCATATCTATTCGAGGCGGTTGATGGGGCGTACGCTCTCTGCCGAGGAGATGGACCGGGAGGTCGAGGCCGGAGCCGGTCATGTCGCCCGGAGCGCTACCTTTGCCGTATTGATCATTTTGATCGTCTTCTTCCCGCTACTTACGCTGACCGGGATAGAGGGCAAGTATTTTACCCCCATGGCGAAGACTTGGTATTTTGTATTATCGGAGCTTGATCCTTTCGCTCACCTACGTGCCGATGATGGCCTCCCTGTTCCTAAAGCGTACGATCTCTTCGAAGCTACATTCGCCGATCGTTTTTTCGGGAAATTAAACGGGGTTTACAGGCGTACGCTTCATTTCTGTCTGCGTCATATCTGGGGAACGATCGCTTGTTCTTTCGCGGCTCTGGCTGTGTCCCTTTTCTTATTCACGAGGTTAGGGGCGGAGTTTATCCCTACGCTGGATGAGGGGGATTTCGCCATGCAGATGACGCTTCCCGCCGGTAGTTCCCTGACGCATAGTATCGAGCTATCGAAGCAAGCGGAAGAGACCTTGATGAAGAGTTTCCCGGAGATCAAACACGTGGTAGCCAAGATCGGAACGGCCGAGGTTCCGACCGACCCGATGGCGGTGGAAGATGCGGATATCATGATCGTGATGAAACCTTTCAAGGAATGGACCTCGGCCTCCAGCCGTGCGGAGATGGTGGAGAAGATGAAGGCTTCCTTGGAACCGATTACGGGGGCGGAGTTTAACTTCAGCCAGCCGATCCAGCTTCGCTTCAATGAATTGATGACGGGGGCCAAGGCGGATATCGCGATCAAGCTATATGGAGAGGATATGGCGGAGCTTTATAAGAAGGCGAAGGAAGCTTCTCTTTTCGTGGAGCAAGTACCGGGAGCCGCCGATGTGATCGTGGAGCAGGCGATGGGGCTGCCGCAATTGGTCGTACACTACGACCGTGCCAAGATCGCCCGTTACGGGATGAATATAGAGGAGTTGAACACGATCATCCGTACGGCTTATGCGGGAGAGGCGGCGGGTGTCGTTTTCGAGAATGAGCGACGTTTCGACTTGGTGCTTCGTCTGGATAATGATAAAGTGGCGGATCTGAATTTGGATAAGCTCTTTGTACGGACTGCCGAGGGAATCCAGATCCCGGTTAGCGAGGTCGCTACGATCGAGCTGGTCAACGGGCCTCTACAGATTAACCGGGATGCCACGAAACGCCGTATCGTGATCGGGGTGAATGTCCGTGACGCTGATATCCAGAAAGTCGTGCGTACTATCCAAGAAACCCTTGACAAGCATATCAAGCTGGAACCGGGATACTACTTTGAGTATGGCGGCCAGTTCGAGAACTTGCGGAATGCGATCAATACGCTTACGATCGTGATACCGGTCGCCTTGTCATTGATCTTATTGCTATTGTTCTTTGCCTTTAAGAGTGTTACCTACTCGCTGGTGGTATTTTCTACCGTCCCGTTATCCTTGATAGGGGTATTCTGGCCCTTTGGTTACGAGGGTTGCCTTTCAGTATATCGGCGGGGGTCGGCTTTATCGCCTTGTTTGGCGTAGCGGTCTTGAATGGTATATTAATGATTAATCATTTTAATAACTTACGGAAACAAACTAAATATCAAATGACAACGAATCGTATCCTCGCGAAAGGATGTCCGCATCTACTTCGCCCCGTATTCTTGACCGGCCTGGTAGCTTCTCTAGGATTCGTGCCGATGGCGATAGCGAAGTCTGCGGGCGCGGAGGTGCAACGTCCGTTAGCGACGGTCGTGATCGGAGGCTTGATTGTCTCCACGATCTTGACGTTGATTATTATCCCGGTATTTTATCGGTTGGTAAATAGCTCGGCCGCTTGGAAGCGCCAACGCTGGTTGAAGCGCCTATTGCCGTTTCTTCTTTTTTTAGGTATCTTATTCCCCACGCATGCCCAACAGACGGTGTCGTTGGAAGAAGCCGTGACGATCGCCTTGGAGAATCATCCTCGCCTGAAGACTGCCACGGCATCCATTGAACGTAGTCGTGCTTCACGGGGAGAGAGCTGGGAGGTGTCACCGACCACCTTTAATTATTCATGGGGACAGATCAACGGTGAGACACGAAACGACAATCAGATGGAGATCACGCAATCCTTAGGCTCTCTATTGACCCCATTTTATAAGAACGCCTTGGTGAACCGTCAAGTCGCCACGGGAGAATATTACCGGGACTTGGTGAAGAAGGAGATTACGGCCGAGGTAAAACGGGCATGGGCTTATTATCAATATGCCTTTCATCTATGTGCCTTGTATAAAGAGCAGATCGAGTGGGCCGGACGTTTGCGAAAGGCAAGTCAGTTGCGTTATGAGCAAGGGGATATCACGCTATTGGAGCGGAATATGTCATCTACCTTGGTCGCCGATCTGCAAACCCGTTTGTCGCAGGCGGAGGAGGAGTTGCAATTGGCTGCCCGTCGTTTCTCATGGACTTGTTATTCGGATTCCCCATTGCTGCCTATGGATACGACATTGGTTTTATTCCCCGCTCGCATAGCCGAGATCGCTCCGTCCGATATCCATCTGAATTATTTCCGGAGCGTGGCCGATGAAAAGAAAGCCATGCTTCGTATCGAACGAAGCCGTTTCTTCCCGGAACTATCGGTAGGATATGTGCGTCAGAAAATAGCCCCGTTGAGCGGTCTGGACTCTTGGATGGTCGGGATCTCGTTCCCGGTATTGTTCTTCCCGCAGCATAGCCGGGTAAGGCAAGCGAAGATCGATTCCTATATCGCCCGCACGGAAGCGGAGAGCAACATCCGTCAGTTGAACAATAAGGTGGAGGAGTTGAGCGTTGCGCTTCGTAAGGAAGGAGAGCATATCCGCTATTATACGACCGGCGCTTTACCGGAAGCGGATGCTTTGTTGAAGAGCGCGACGGTACAGTTCAAAGAGAACGAGACAGATATCACGCAGTTTGTTCAAAGCCTGAACGCCGCCCGGGAGATCCGGCGGGGATATATCGAGGCCGTATATGCCTATAATATATCGGCGCTTGAGTTGGAGTTGTATAGTAGATAACCAGAAAAATAGTATAAGATGAAAAAGATATGGATTCCTGCGGCTCTTATGGCATTGGCCGCATGCAGTATGACAAACAATGCGGAGAAAGGACAGGGCGATTCGCAAGACATAACTGCCCGGCCCGCTATTACTCAAGTAGCAGAAAACGTACCGTCCGAACCATCCGTGGATAGCGTAGAGGTGGATGGGATTTCCTCGCTACGGCCCTTCCGAATCACTCCTCTTTCAACGGGATCATGGTAGTTCCCCCGCAGCGGCAGGCTACGGGTTACGTTGACGATGGGAGGCACGGTTCATGCTACTACGCTGCTTCCGGGCGATTATGTGAAGAAGGGCTCGGTGATCGTCAGCTTGGAGAATCCGGATTTTATCACGTTGCAACAGACCTATTTGGATGCCCATGCCCAAACGGAATACTTAGAGGCTGAGTATAAAAGGCAACAGCGTTTGAGCGAGCAAGAAGCGGCCTCGCAAAAACGTTTCCAGCAAAGCAAGGCGGATTATCTTTCCATGAAGAGCCGTCAAGATGCCGCCGCCGCGCAACTTGCTATCCTTGGTGTCTCCGCCGGCGATCTTCTGGAAGACGGTATCCAACCTTATTTGGAGGTAAAAGCGCCATTAAGCGGTTATGTCGCCGGGCTGTCCATTAATCTCGGTAAATACGTGAACGCGGGCGAACCGATCTGTGATGTGATCGATAAAGGCGAGACTCTCCTTTGCCTGACCGCTTATGAGAAGGATTTAGCGGACTTATCCATTGGGAACCAAGTACAGTTCCGGGTGAATGGAATGGGGAAGGAGACCTTCCATGCGGTCTTGGTCTCGATCGGACAGGAGGTGGACGAGACGAGCCGTTCCTTGGAAATGTACGCTCGGGTGAAAGAGACGAATCCCCGTTTTCGTCCCGGTATGTATGTTTCCGCACGGGTAGAGAAGAAATGACTATCTTTGTCTTCATGAAGAAAATGAATATAAAGAATAAATATGTGTTCTCGTTGGTCATCATATCGATCATGGTGGCCTTCTTGATCCATTTCCCGGAATTGGTGTCGTTGTTTGACGTTACCGGGCAGAACGCTCTTTTTCCGGATATGTCGGTATTGGATGTAGCGAATGAGGTCTTTTTCACCTTCGTGTCCCTCTTACTGTTATTTGCGATGAACACGTATGTCTTTGGTTTCAATCGGCAGAAAGCGCGTATCTCTTGGCAGAAGGTTCTGCTCTCGTTCGTAATGACTTGGTGCGTGAATAATTTATTAGGAAAGGGTTTCGTGTTCTTGCACCATCAGTTTGATATCCCGGCGATCGACGCCTTGGTGCATCATTATCTGCATCCGTTGAGGATTTTATCATGTCGTGCGTCGTTACGGGTAGTTGCTATATGATTTACCTGATTCGTCAAAGCCAGCAAGTACAGGTCGAGAACCAGCAATTGCGGGCGGAGAATTTATTGAACCAATATGAGGCCTTGAAGAGCCAGCTTAATCCTCATATGTTATTTAATTCCTTGAACACGCTCCGTTCCTTGATCCGGGAGACTCCCGGGAAGGCACAAGAATATTTGCAGGAGTTATCCCGTGTCTTACGTTATACCTTGCAAGAGAATGAGTGCCGTAGTGTTACTTTACGGGAGGAGATGGATTTCGTGAACGCTTATATCTTCCTTTTGAAAATGCGCTATGAGGATAATCTAGTTTTCGATATAGACTTAGGGAAGGAGCACGAGTCTAAGCAACTGCCTCCTATGTCGGTGCAGCTTTTGATCGAGAACGCCGTGAAGCATAACGAGATTAGCAACCGCCATTCATTGACCATATCCGTTCGTTCGGACCATGATTCCTTGACGGTTAGCAATCCCATCCAACCGAAATTGACACATAGCGGAGGCACCGGTATTGGCTTGGTGAACCTGAGTAAACGTTATAACCTCTTGTATAAGAAAGATATTTCCATAAAAGAAGATGCTAGTATATTCAGCGTAACAATCCCTTTGGTATGAAAGCTTTGATAATAGAAGACGAGAAAGCGGCTGTCCGTAATTTGATGGCATTGCTGGGAGAGGTTGATCCGGATATCGAGGTGATCGATGTCCTAGATAGTATTACGGATAGTGTTGAATGGTTTCAATCGCATCCAATGCCGGAACTTATCTTTCTGGATATCCATTTGGCGGATGGTTCGGCTTTCGAGATCTTCGGTCATGTAGATATCTCTTGCCCGATCATTTTCACGACAGCCTATGATGAATATGCGCTGAAAGCGTTTAAAGTGAATAGCGTAGATTATCTGTTGAAACCGATCGACGCGGATGATATACGGAAAGCTTTGGATAAGTTGTCACGGTTACAATCGACGGCTGTGGAGAAAGAAGCGATCGATTATTCCGCTGTCATGCAAGCCTTGAAGCGGGTGGAAGGATATAAAACGCATTTCTTGAT
>ENA-OQEB01000169-OQEB01000169.1-human-gut-metagenome-genome-assembly--contig:-NODE-169-length-27201-cov-2.331203_pt1 | contig 27201 bp, 39 predicted proteins | sample MGYA00242787_ERZ504619 | MGnify/ENA primary metagenome ERZ504619 (study PRJEB26092, sample SAMD00036317) | human gut metagenome | host: Homo sapiens | study: EMG produced TPA metagenomics assembly of... | reverse complement strand
CATTATACGCGCGTATAATGGGCAATTATGTTTCGTTATGTTCTTGATTAATGTTCTCATTTGGTGTAATGTTCTCATATTGTGTACTGATTTATTTAGCATTGTTTCTAATTCTTTATTTATGTTCTTTATTGTGTTTGTATCATTACTTTATTTTTATGTTCTTTGTTTATGTTCTTGTATTGGTAAGATTGGGAGAACTAATAGAGAAAACGTATCTCATTGATGATTCTTATCATGTTTCCCTAGTTTTACATGATTTCCTTTCTTTAAAAAAGACAATAAATATCAATTAGTTATGATTATATCGTTGTTCGTTTTATGCATTTCGGGAGGGGAACAAAAGATGATTTAGCTCAAATATTCCCCTTTGCGTTTTTCGTTTTGCTTTGCCTTTTTCATGCAAATTTGCTAGAAATAAGCAAAGATTTAATTATTAAGCAAAGTTACAAGCTGGAGATGACAGTATGTCTTTGAAAAAGTTATTGCAAGATTGTGTTACGAGAGGTCAAGAAATGACCCAAGCAATTGCTATCGCTCAATTCGGTGATGATAGTCCTGAAGCTCGGCGTATCACCGCCGATGGGGTATAACTGAAGTAGCAGATTTAATTGGTGTAACTCCTCAAGCAATTAGAGATGCTGAGAAGAGCGGGCGTTTACCTGCACCTGACTTTGAAATGAGAGGAAGAATTGAACGTCGTGCTGGTTATACCATAGATCAAATCAACAGTATGCGAGCAGTTTTTGGCAACCCAAACCAACGACCACAAGATAAAAACCCTGTTGTGCTTGCCGTTATGTCACACAAAGGCGGCGTTTATAAAACATCGTCTGCGGTACATCAAGCTCAATGGTTAGCATTACAAGGTCATCGTGTTCTTTTGGTTGAAGGTAACGATCCTCAAGGCACGGCCTCTATGTATCACGGTTATGTTCCTGATTTACATATCCATGCCGAGGATACTTTACTGCCATTTTACTTAGGAGAACGCGATAACGCTGAATATGCTATAAAGCCAACATGTTGGCCTGGGCTAGACATTATCCCTAGCTGCCTAGCTTTACATCGTATAGAAACAGATCTCATGCAATATCATGCTCAGGGTAAATTGCCTCATCCTCCACACCTTATGCTGCGCGCAGCTATTGAATCAGTTTGGGATAACTACGATGTTATCGTTATAGATAGTGCTCCGAACCTCGGTACAGGAACCATTAACGTTGTTTGTGCCGCTGACGTTATTGTTGTTGCTACACCTGCAGAATTATTTGATTACGCTTCTGTTCTACAGTTTTTCACAATGCTTCTCGATCTATTGGAAAGCGTTGACCTAGGTGGATTTGAGCCAACCGTTCGCTTACTTCTGACTAAATATAGTCTCACTACAGGGAATCAATCACGATGGATGGAAGAACAAATAAGAAATACATGGGGATCAATGGTATTACGTCAGGTTGTACGCGTTACCGATGAAGTAGGTAAAGGCCAGATAAAAATGAGAACAGTATTTGAACAAGCAGCAAACCAACGTTCAACATTGAATGCATGGAGAAATGCTGTTTCTATATGGGACCCTGTTTGCCGAGAAATTTTTGATGATCTAATAAAACCTCGCTGGGAGAACGAATAATGAAACAGCGCTCTCTTCTAAAAAATGCTCCAGATATTAATCGCATTATGAGTAATAATCATCATGCCCCTGAACATCAGCCCGTATCACCTATGGTTGGTGATTTAAAACGTCAACTGAGTTCATTAACCGGTAACAGCATAACTTTGCCAGTATGCGGACGTAATGTTAACTTTAAGTTAGAGACAATTCCCGCAGATAAAGTTGAAATGGCAACAATGGTATGGCTAGGTAATGAACGCGATCAAGATTTATTAAATGAATCCTCTCTAGCCGATTTAATCCCATCTTTTCTAACGTCTGGACAACAAAATCCAGCTTTCGCCAGAAAAGTGTCTGGAGTCGTTGAAGTCGCTGACGGCTCACGTAGAAGAAAAGCAGCGATATTAACAGGATGTGACTATCGCGTCTTAATAGGTGATCTCGACGATGAACAGATGCATTGGTTATCCCAAATTGGTAACGATTATAGGCCTATTAGTGCATACGAAAGAGGAAAGAGATACTTACGCAAGCTAAATGACTTTGATGGTAACGTTAAAGCATTAGCCGAGGCTGAAAATATAGACAGAAATATTATCACTCGCTGTATTAATACAGCTGGTCTACCAAAAGATATATTAGCTATCTTCAATCATCCAGGAGAACTGTCAGCTCGTGCTGGAGATTCTTTGTTTAAGGTCTACAAAAAAAACATGACTGCCATGAGCAATGCTGCTCATCATCTTCTGGCAATTAAAAAAAACGGCGAGGATTTAGAAGCTTCACGGATTATACAAATATTATCTGACTCTGTTCTAGTTGGCGACGAGGAAAAAACAAAAGACGAGAAAAAATATGGGGAAGGGATCACGGCTAGATATAAAGGTAATTTTGTAACTATAAAAATTGATAGCCGAAAAATATCTAAAGAAATACTAAGCAGAATTGAGTTGTTACTAGAGGAACAATCTACTGATAATTAAGAAATATCCCCTGCATCGCAGGGGATATTGATTTATGGTTGACTTGGCCACTCGATATCTGGAGATAGTGATGTATCAACACGATTCAACAACACCCGATACTTTTTCCAGGCTTCCAGCAACGGGGTTTCTTCCTCCGTTGCATATACAGCTCACCTTTTTTCACCCACGATAAACCAACAGCCAGACCAGCAGACACGCCACCATCGGTACAGCAAAATCCATAAGGCTTGCCACATCCCACGCGCGCGGATCAAAACCGCCCCACCACGCATATTCATTCGCTTGCCATGCCCGAACATTTCAATCCAGCGATATTCTGCCTGGGTATGTTCACGCGCAATGAAGAACGTACAACCAGCTATCGCCCCGTAAGCCCAGTTTCCGGTAAAAAGACCAACCAGTACCTGCGCAGCCACAGCACAAAGTGCATGAAGGAAAGGTGTTATATCCATTACGCCTCCTTTATCCGATATCGCTTCGGGAAACGGATAACAACTTTAATTCTGACTCAAGTTCATCAACTCTTTCAGTCAGCTTCTGGATATGGTGAATCAGTGGAACAACCAGACGTTCGTACATTACACCTTCGGCAACAAGGCCATTGCTGGAAATAGCTTCCGGTGCATCATCTTCGTTAGCTGGTCGCCAGTGTACAAACTGAGGGGCAATTTCTCCTACTTCCTCGGCAATCAATCCGTAGAATCCCCAGTCACGCCTGTCATTTTCGCATTGCGACCTGTACCACACAGGGCGCATCCTGAAAATGAGATCGGCGTGCTCTGAATCTATCGTCTCTACTGAATGTTTATAGCGGATAGACGATGTTGACCGCAGCACAGACGAAATTGCAGGGTCAGGATTAAGATAAAGATTTGCCGCCGCTGTAGTTGTGCCCAATCCCCATAAATAAAACGCTTCACGGCCAGTCAGCGGGTAAAAATCTCCGCCATAACGACCACTTTCCAGAGCGTTCACTTCCAGTTTGTTTTTCAGCTTATTATCAACTTCAGTTTTTGTGTATCTGGAGCTGATATCCTGCTTTGCACTGGTCATATCAGTCTGAAGCGTTGATACTTTTCTGTTAATTGAGGAAATATCTTCCTTGGCTTTACTGACATCTCCCTTTAGCGTTTTGATGTCATCAGGAATTACTGTCGATGTAGCCATTTGTCTCCCTCACATCCAGCCACGAAGTTGATGCTCAACAACAATCGCGTATTTATCGAATATTGACGATTTTTTTGCATCATTAATGATGCGCACGCTTACAAAATATCCGTCCTCCTTAACACATACCGGCTCGCCATCTTCAGTAAGTTCTCCGGTTTCTTTGTACACATTACCTATCACGTCAATAAGAATATCATCCTGCATCGACTCGTCATCATAATAGCCAATGCTCTCCATAAAGGCCGAAAAGTCGGCCCTGTCGAGCAAATTTGAGTGTTAAATCTTTCATTAGATTAACTCCCCCACCTGAGCATCAGTCAATGCTTTGTGCCATATTCTGAAATTCCTGACATGACCAAATAAATGGCGTAAACCGGCTGTAGTCTGGCCTCCAATACGGATAATTGCGGAGTTTTGAATACAGGACCATGTGGTTTTTGTTTCGCTGGATATACGCCCGTTACTTACTGCGCATGTAGACTGATCTGACTTTACACGCATCCCCATAACCATTTTTTCAAGCGATGCATTTTCGTTTATCCGCCTGTTAGCCCCACCAATATCGCAATAAGGAAATCCGTCGTAATCTGTTGAACGACCGAAGCCAAGAATAATAGCCGCTCCGGTTTGATAACCGCCGGTATCAAAAACACGCGGTGCTGCATTTGGCGTTTTATACCAGTTCTTATGTACCTCACAAAGAACCGTAAAAGGTAGATTATAAAGATTATTCTTAATTGGGACTGTAACTATATCGCTTGCCCGCGTTACCGGTGCAGCCCCCGTAACAATAAAAGATGATGCGCCTGTACCAGCCTCAATCTGGGGAGTGGTTACATCGAGACAATCCCCTGATGCCACCATCTGACCTGTATCCGGAGAATACTGGACGAAACCACCAACCGTATTTTCTGTTGTATCTGCTTTTAATGTAGCCTCAAAAAATATCCAGCCAGTTGCATCATCCTTAACAGACCTTGCTGTAACACGGCTTGTCTGACCTGTCTTGCTAATTATGCGGGTGGTAAGGTTCAGGCTTGCTGTTCCTATTGATGTCCTTACCTCCCCATCATAATGTTCAAATAAAATACGACGTCGATATTATCAACTTCACTTTTTACCCGACAGGATATAGTTACATACTTTTCGTCCCCTGAAGTATCAACCCCTCCGGTACTCGAATACAGTCCGATAATGGTATGCGCTTTACTTGTACCAACAATCGAATCCTGTACGACAAACCGGCCATAATTAAAACCGAAACTATCTGTGCCTGTTTCTGTAACGTCCAGTGAAGTTGACTTATTCCACTTCGAAGGGTCTGTACTGTTCGGGAAGAAGTTCGTTCTTTGCCCCTCAATAAGCAGGCCATCACGTTCAAATCGTGGCTCGTCAATGGTAGCCTCTGTCAGCACACCAGATTTATTAATGTAAGTTGCTTTTGATGCGCGTTTAAACTTAACCACCTTGTCACCAGGCATCGTTATTTCGTCGTCACCAATAACAATCTTTTTATAAGATGGCGAAAAGCCGTAATCATATCCAGTGAATCGTTAAATGGTATCCACACATCAGGCAGTGGCTGTAAGACATATTTATACGGCTCTGCTGCCTGACTTGCATACTCTCTGGCTGCGTCTTCACTTGCTTTAGCTGCTGTCTGGCTTGCTGCCGATGCTTTCGCCGAGTTCGCCGCTGCAGTCTCGCTTGTCTTTGCATTGGTTTCACTGGTTTTTGCTGCTTTTTGACTGTTGCTGATGCAGTGGCAGAAGCAGCCGCCGCGCTTGCAGAACCAGCTGCAGCACTCTCGCTTTGGGCTGCTGCATCCTGACTGTTTTTCGCCGCAGTTTCGCTGGCTTTGGCATTCGTTTCGCTGGTTTTCGCTGCCGTCTGGCTGGACTTTGCGTTGGTTTCGCTCGTCTTTGCGGCTGTCTCGCTATTTTTCGCGTTGGTTTCTGATTTTTTGGCTGCTGTCGCGGAGTTTTGCCGATGCAGTCTTTGAGGTCGCTGCCGCCTGTGCACTATTAGCTGCATTCGTTTCTGAGGTTTTCGCCGCGTTCTTCGATGATGCCGCTGCAGTTTCGGATTTCTTTGCCGCCGCTGCGCTCTGAGAGGCGGCTTCAGCGTTGCGTGCCGCTTCTTCCACCATTGCCTGAAAACGGCGCAATGCCTCCGGCATGACATCATCTTCCGTCATGGCACCGAGAAAATCATTCAGCGTCCCCGGACTGGAACCTTCATAGACGGTAATGGTCCCAACATGTGATGGCTGAGAACCCTCAATCCACAGGATGACGCTGTACTGACCATACTCAACGTCCATGCTGTAACGCCCGGCTTCATCCGGATTTTCAGAGGCCACCGTGTTCACCAGTACCGTGGTGCTGTTACGCTTTGCCTTCAGTTGAATAGTGCAGTTCTGTATTGGTTTTCCCGCACCATCTTTCAGCACACCTGAGATTTTTACTGCTGCCATATCCACTCCACAAAAAAGCCCGCCTGAACCGGCGGGCTGTCATAACACTGTGTTACCTGGCTAATCAGAACTTATAACCGACACCCACGATGAAACCGTCAGTGCGCCAGTCGCCACTGCCGGAGCCTTCATAAGCAATATCAATGGCCACGGATTCGGTCGGGTTAAACTGCACGCCAGCTCCCCACGCCAGAGACGTGTTGCTGTGGCGACCGTCATCACTTCCGGTCAGCACATCGTGCGTTTTCCCCTTGCTGTCAGTTACGCGGAGATAAGCCCCGGAAAAAGTCGAAACACGGCTGTAAGCCACACCTGCCATCGCATAAGCACTGAACCATTCATTCACGCGTACAGACGGCCCCGCCATCATGCTGAACCAGCGGTTACGCACTGAATCTTCATGCCAGCGGGTATCGCTGTAATGCGTTTTTTGCTCATCTTTGGCATTGGCATAACTGAATGACGTCACCAGCCCAGCGTGTCCGTAAATTCATAACGGTATTTCACGTTAATGCCCTTCAGGTCATCGTTGCCGGGCATATCTGTATGGGTCTGAAGATACCCGGCGCTTAGTGTGGACTGATGCTCTGCTGCGCTCGCTGGCGTACCAGCGGCGACCAGCCAGACTACTGTGGACAGAATAACAGCACATAATTTACGCATAATTACCTCTCGCTTTTCTGCAATAAAAAAGGCGCCATTTCTGGCGCCCGTATCTGGGTTATAAAATTCAGCTAATCGTGATGCCTGCAGTGGCTTTCTTCATCACCACAACCAGCAAATCGCTGATACTTGCTGTGGGATACCAGTTATTTACCAGCCATGCTGACACCGAAAACTCCAGTGTCATGTGACCGTGACCGGCAGGCATATCAATAACACCACTGTAAATCAGCGTATTATCCAGCGCGGTACGGTTATAAATTTCAGCACCGTTTTTCCGCACTATCAGACGGCATGAGGAGTAAATATCAGTATGCTCTTTCTCATGTTTAGCGCCGCTGAATGCCACCGCCGGAATAACAATCTGCCGGTCAAACGGCTGATCGTCATAAACCTGACGGTAATGGTTCCTGATGGCCACCGCTCCGGTGCACGGGAGTCCCGGGGGAAAGCTTTGCCCACTGTTTTAACGAGATCGCCTTCAATCTGGTTCGCGGACAATTTTCCCAGAACCCGACAGTTCTCGTTAATCGTGACGTTGTTGAGCGTCCCGGAGTTCGCATTCACGTTACCGCTGATATCGGCATTTTTCGCCGTCAGCCGCCCGTCCGGTGTCAGGGAAAATGCCGGAGGATTACCGCCGCTGGTAATGGTGGGAGCCGTCAGATATTTCAGGAACACTTCATTCATAAATATCTGATCGCCCTGACCAACAAACATCGGCTTTGTGTTGCCATTCGCAGGATTAATCATCGCAATCCTGTCTGCCGCCAGCAGCACCTGACTCTGCATTCCTGCTGGCGTATTCTCAATACCGGCACCGATACCCGCAATATAAAGGCGTCCGTCCTGCATCTGCTGCAGTTTCACGGCCCACATGCTGTTCAGGTTATTATTTGTATCAACCTGAACTTTCTGTATCTGCTGGATTGCCGCACTCTGATTTTCCAGTTTTTTATTGACGGTCTGTGTGATTTCATTGCTGACATCCGTAATGGATGTCCTGATTTCAGCCAGGTCAGGCGCAAGCTGACCGTTATCAATCTGCGTCCACAGCTCCTGAGCCAGATGGGTTTTCCCTATCTCGCCTTTGAAAAAATCCAGATAGCCGGATGCGTCATCACTCGGCTGACCAACAGCCTCCACGAATGCCGATTTGCCAACGGTGTTCACACTGCGAACGTAAAAATAATAATTATGGCCCGGTTTGATATTGATACTGGCGGCTATCCAGTACAGCGCCGTACCAAGATAGCGTGCTGTGGTTTCAACCTGCCTGATATCCGCAATCCGCTTTTCCGAGAACCAGAACTCAAACTGTACCGTCGGATCATAAACCGCAAGATGCGGCGTGGCGGTTATCTGAAAATAGCCCGGCGTCAGCTCAATCCGCGACGGCGCTGCCGGTGCGGCAATCCGGAACGATACCGACGCCGGATCGCCCTGCTGTCCCCGGGCATTTACCGCCCGGACCGTCAGCGTGTAACGCCCCAGCGCCAGCTGCCTGAAGCGGTAAGTGGTTTCCGCCGTCCGGGCCGTGCTGACCAGCCGCTCACTGCCGTCATCCGCTGCCACGGTCAGGCGAAGCAGGAAGCTCACGCCCTTCACCACCTTCGGCGTGTCCCAGCGGGCCAGCACCTGGTATTCCCCGCTGTCTGCGGTGACTTCTGCGGTCAGATGCTGCACTGCTGGCGGCGTGACACCATTCACCGTGCCGCTCTGGTCGCCGTCAAAGTGCGCCCCGTTATCCACGATGGCCTCTTTTTCCGGTACATGCTGCACGGCGGTGATGGCATACGTGCCGTCATCGTTCTCACGGATACTCACGCAGCGGAACAGGCGCTGGCGCAGCGTCGGCAGCTTCAGCCCCCACACGCTGTATTCTGCAACGCCGTCAGGAACCCGGCTCACTTTCACCTTCACGCAGTCGGTGACGGACTGGACCTGCACGCTGACCGGATTGCCACTTCCGTCAACCAGGCTTATCAGCGTGGTGCCGGAGGATGGCAGCGTGATTTCACGGTCGAGCGTCAGCGTCCGGGTCTGGCTGCTCACCGCCAGCACACGACCACCGGTGCTGATACCGGCATAGTCATCATCGCAGATTTCAATAACATCGCCCGGTACATGGCGAAGCCTTCTGCGCCCACGCTGAAGTCCACGGTCTGCGTTTCCAGCAGTTCTGTTTTAATCAGCCACAGCCCGGCGCGGTGTGCCTGCCCCCGGCTGGTACAGCCAAAAGCATCCATCTTCGTGACGTTACGACCGTAACGGGCAATGGCCTGCGTGTCCTCCACAAGCTCTGTCGCCGTCTCCCAGCCGTTATTCGGGTCAATCCAGTTCACCTCAACGGCATTATGGCGGTCCTTCAGGGCGCTGAAGCTGTAGCGGAACGGCGCGCCATCATCCGGCATCACCACATTACTGCGGTTATAGGTCCACACCTTATCCGACGGTCGGTCCTGCACGAACGTCAGCGTCTGCCCGTTCCATACCGGCATACAGCGCATCGCAGAGCAGAAATCACTGAGCACATCCCACGCCTTACGCTGTGTGGTCAGGTAGGCATTACAGGTGATGCGCGGCTCCGTGCCACCAAAGCCATCCGGCACTGACTGATCGCAATACTGGCCGATGACATACAGCGCCCATTTGTCCACATCCGCCGCACCAAGACGTTTCCCCATGCCGTAGCGCGGATGGGTCAGCATATCCCACAGACACCAGGCCATGTTGTTGCTGTATGCTGGCTTAAACGTTCCGTCCCAGATACCGCTGTATTGCCGCGTCTGCGGGTTATAGTTCGACGGCACCTGCAGAATGCGCCCGCGCAGATGATAATTACGGCTCACCTGCTGGCTGCCGAACTGCTCCGAATCCACCTGCACGCCGACCAGTGCCGTGTTCGGGTAGCACTGTTTCACATCGATGATTTCGGTGTATGACGACCAGAGCGTTTTGTTCTGCAGCTGGTCTGTGGTGCTGTCCGGCGTCATCCTGCGCATCCGTATATTGAACGGGCGCGGCGGCAGGTTACCCACCACCACCGAGGCCAGATACTGCGAGGTGGTTTTGCCCTTAATGGTGATGTCTTTTTCCGTCACCCAGCCACCATTACGCTGTATCTGAACCAGCAGACGGACTTCCGACGGATTCCTGTCACCCTTTGAGGTGGTTTCCACCAGTGCCTGTACACCGAAGGTAAAGCGCAGACGGTCGATGTTTGCAGACGTAATGGTGCGGGTGATCGGCGTGTCATATTTCACTTCCGTACCCAGCACCGTCTCGGAGCCGGAGGATTCAAACCCCTCCGGCGGTGTCTGCTCCTGCTCACCGGCACGGAACACCACCGTGACACCGGCGATATTGGTATTCCCTTCACTGTCCAGCACCGGCGTACTGTTCAGCAGCACGCTTTTTAATCCATCCACCGGACCTTCAACCGGCCCTTCGCTGATGGCATCGATCACACTCAGCAACTGCGTGGACTTCAGGTTGTCCTTCGCTTCGCGCGGGGTATGCCCCTTACTGCTTCCTTTACCCATTCCTCACGCTCCATAAATGACAAAACCGCCCGCAGGCGGTTTCACATAAAACATTTTGCATCAGCGACCAATCACCACAACCTGACCACCGTCCCCTTCGTCTGCCGTGCTGATCTCCTGAGAAACCACGCGTGACCCCACGCGCATTTCCCCGTACAGAACAGGCAGAACATTGCCCTGGGCAACCATGTTATCCAGTGAGGAGAAATAGGTGTTCTGCTTACCGTTATCCGTTGTCTGTGTACGGGGAGTTCTGGCTTTCGGTGCCAGCATCTGCGCCACACCACCGAGCACCATACTGGCACCGAGAGAAAACAGGATGCCGGTCATACCACCGGCCCCAATGGCTGCCCCCCATGCTGCAAGGGTGGCTCCGGCGGTAAAGAATGATCCGGCAATGGCGGCAGCCCCAGGACAATCTGGAATACGCCACCTGACTTGGCCCCGGCGACTCTGGGAACAATATGAATCACAGCGCCATCAGGCAGAGTCTCATGTAACTGCGCCGTTAACCCGGACGTGCTGACGTCCGCCCGGCAATCCGTACCTGATACCAGCCGTCGCTCAGTTTCTGACGAAACGCCGGGAGCTGTGTGGCCAGTGCCGGATGGCTTCAGCCCCCGTTTTCACACGAAGGTCGATGCGGCGACCAAATCGTTGTAAATCCCCGTAAAGGCAGATGCGCGCCATGCCCGGTGACGCCAGAGGGAGTGTGTGCGTCGCTGCCATTTGTCGGTGTACCTCTCTCGTTTGCTCAGTTGTTCAGGAATATGGTGCAGCAGCTCGCCGTCACCACAGTAAATGGCGGCATGATTCGGCACCGATGAACCAAAACAGCACAGCAGCACATCGCCCGGCTGTGCCGCTGACAACGGCACCTGATACAGCCCTGTGGCCTCCAGATTATCCAGATAGAGATTCTGGCCGTTACGCCACCAGTCATCCTCACGATGAAAGTCCGGCATCTCAATCCCCGCCAGATGATAAGCATCCCGGAACAGTGTGTAACAGTCCGTCACACCGTGCTCAAAGCGCCGCCCGGTGAGATGCGGCACACAGCGGAACTTATGAATCGTCCCCCGGCAGACCAGCCACCACGGCAAATCACTCTGCACCTGCAGCCGCCGGTCGGCCTCACTCAGCCAGGGCAGACCACCGGGGTGGCTGTGGACCAGCGCCACAATCTCACCCTGCATTTCTGCCTGCAGCCAGTCTTCCGGCGACATACGGAAATACGCCTCCGGCTCACCGGAGATATTCACGCAGGGAAAATATCTTTCCCCCTCCGGCGTGCTTACCACGAAGCCGCACGACTCCGCTGGCGCACATCGCCGGGCGTGCGCCAGAATCGCTGATTCTGTCTGTGTCATGGGATTTACTGCGAAAGTTTGTTAATGGAAAGGAAGCCGCCAAAGTTGCCGACGTTATTGCGGAACTTACAACCGCTCAGGCATTTGCTGCATTTATCCTTCGTGATATCGGACGTTGGCTGGTCATATTCATCCGCGACAGCCGGACCGCTATAACCGCACTCGTCACCGCGATAGGTCCAGGTGCAGGTGTTGGCCAGCATGATACGTCCCGGAAAAACAGCGCCATCCGTTTCCGTCGGCGTGGACAGTACAAAGGAGGCACTCACCGCGCTCAGTTCGCTGCACTGCTCAATGCGCCAGCGCTGATCACCTCCTGCTCCGGATCGGCGTAACTGTTTCCGTTGACGAAGTTCACCGCATCCAGAAAACGGGCGTAAACCTTACGCCGGACCACCGTTCCGCCGACCAGACTCTGCATATCTTCCGCCATCCCGGTGACCATACCGTACAGGTTAGAAACCGTCAGCGTGGGGCGCGTACTGGTGCCTTTGCCATTCAGTTCAAAACCGCTCCCCTGAATGGGATACGGCTGATACTGTCGCCCCTGCCAGGTGACCGGCTCACCTTTTTCGTTCTGCTCATTACAGAAAAAATAACGTTCTCCACCGACCTCTGTCAGGTCGATTTCCCAGAGCACCACGCTGGCCGACTGCTCCGCACGGGTGCATTCATTCAGTGTTTCCTGCCGGATATCCTGCATCAGTTCACCACCTGTTCAAACTCTGCGCTGAACTCAACACGCAGCATACTGACCCGCGACGACCATTTTGCGCAGGTCACCTTTATCTGCCGCCACTCATAAGGCGGCGTCCACAGAAAGGATTTCCAGCCCCCGTGCTCTTCCAGAAACGACTCCAGTACCGTGGCCTCCTCACGGGAGACAGAAAGCGTCACGCTGTACGTTTTCAGGTTGGCATTCAGCCCGGCAGGCGCTCGCTGAGAATAGCCATCACCAAAGCGCACCTTTCTTACAGAAGGGACCGAAGCCACATCCATACCGGGTTTCACTTTCCAGCGGAAGGTCTTCATCGTCCACCTCCGGAGAACAGGCCACCATCACGCATCTGTGTCTGAATTTCATCACGGGCACCCTTGCGGGCCATGTCATACACCGCCTTCAGAGCAGCCGGACCTATCTGCCCGTTCGTGCCGTCGTTGTTAATCACCACATGGTTATTCTGCTCAAACGTCCCGGACGCCTGCGACCGGCTGTCTGCCATGCTGCCCGGTGTACCGACATAACCGCCGGTGGCATAGCCGCGCATCAACCGGTAGAGATTTCCCACGCCAATCCGGCTGGTTGCCTCCTTCGTGAAGACAAACTCACCACGGTGAACAATCCCCGCTGGCTCATATTTGCCGCCGGTTCCCGTAAATCCTCCGGTTGCAAAATGGAATTTCGCCGCAGCGGCCTGAATGCTGTACCGCCTGACGCGGATGCGCCGCCACCAACAGCCCCGCCAATGGCGCTGCCGATACTCCCGACAATCCCCACCATTGCCTGCTTAAGCAGAATTTCTGTCATCATGGACAGCACGGAACGGGTGAATCCCCGCCAGTTCTGTTCGCTGCCGGTCAGCATCGCTGCCATATTCTGTGCAATACCGTCAAAGGTCTGCGTGGCTGCACTTTTAACCTGCGACATACTGTCCGTGGCGCTCTCTTCCCACTCACTCCAGCCGGACTTGAGGCCTGCCATCCAGCTCCCGCGAAGCTGGTCTTCAGCCGCCCAGGTCTTTTTCTGCTCTGACATGACGTTATTCAGCGCCAGCGAATTATCGCCATACTGTTCCTTCAGGCGCTGTTCTGTGGCTTCCCGCGCTGCCTGCCGGTCAGTCAGCCCCCGGTTTTTCGCCTCAATGGCTGCCCGTTTTGCCCGTTGTTGCTGTGCGAACTTATCCGCCTGCTGCGCCAGCGCATTCAGGTGCTCCTGATACGTGACCTTATCGCCAAGTACAGCCAGCTGGCGTTTGTACTCCAGCGTCTCATCTTTATGCGCCAGCAGGGATTTCTCCTGTGCGGATAGCTGGCGACGTTGTGCCGCCTCCTCCAGTACCGCGAACTGATTTTCCGCCTTCCACAAATCCCGGCGCTGCTGGCTGATTTTCTCATTCGCTCCGGCATGCTTCTCCAGCGTCCGGAGTTCTGCCTGAAGCGTCAGCAGGGCAGCATGAGCACTGTCTTCCTGACGCTCTCCCGCAGACACCTTCACGCCGGACTGCTTCGGCTTTTTCAGCGTCGCTTCATAATCCTTTTTCGCCGCCGCCATCAGCGTGTTGTAATCTGCCTGCAGGATTTTCCCGTCTTTCAGTGCCTTGTTCAGTTCTTCCTGACGGGCGGTATATTTCTCCAGCGGTGTCTGCAGCCGTTCGTAAGCCTTCTGCGCCTCTTCGGTATATTTCAGCCGTGACGCTTCGGTATCGCTCTGCTGCTGCGCATTTTTGTCCTGTTGACTCTGCTGTTCAGCCTTCTTTCGGGCGGCTTTAAGCGCAAGACGGGCCTTTTCACGGTCATCCCAGTAACGCGCCCGCGCTTCATCGTTAACAAAATAATCATCCTTGCGCAGATTCCAGATGTCGTCCGCTTTCTTAAACGCAGCCTCTGCCTTAATCAGCATCTCCTGAGCGGTATCAGGACGACCAATATCCAGCACCGCATCCCACATGGATTTGAATGCCCGTGCTGTCCTGTCTGCCCAGGTTTCCAGCGTGCCCATGTTCTCTTTCAGGCGTCGGGTCTGGTCATCAAACCCTTTCGTTGCGGCCTCGTTCGCCGCCTGCAATGCCCCGGCTTCATCGCCGGAACGCTGCAACTGAGCAACATACGCAATCTGCTCCGCCGTCACGTTATGGAACTGGCGCGCCATCGCCGTCAGCCCCGACGTCGGTCAGTGGTCAGCTTCCCGAAGGCTTCAGCGACCTTGTCCACCTCCACGCCGGATGCAGAAGAGAAACGCGCCACACTCTGGCTGATGGACGCAATCTGAGCCTCACCGCTTACCCCCGCCTTAACCAGTGCGCTGAGTGACTCGCTGGTCTGGTTAAACGTCAGCCCTGCCGCCTGCCCGGCTCTGGACAGGACCAGCATACGATCTGCCGTCAGCCCCGACTGATTGCCGGAAAGGACCAGCGTTTTGTTGAAATCGGACAGGGTTGAGTTGCCCTGATACCAGGCATACGCCAGCGCACCGGTCGCCACCGCCAGCGAGGTGGCCCCGACCATCGGCAGGGTGATCGCACCGGCAAGCCCCCGGAACATGGGGATCATCCCGCCGAAGGAGTCCTTCACCTGACCCCCCTGTTGCAGCAGGATCAGCCACGGACTTTGCCCGCCTGCAAGCTGCGTGGCCACGTCGGTGAACTGTGCAGGCAGCATACGCATGGCGGCTTTATACTGCCCGACGGAAATCCCCGCTTTCTGTGCAGCCAGCGCCTGCCGGTTCATCGACTGTTCAACGACTGCCGCTGTTTTTTTCGCATCACTTTCCGTACCGGAAAAATGACGCCTGACTCTGGCCATCTGCTCGTCAAATCTGGCCGCATCCAGACTTAAATCAACGACCAGATCGCTACCGGTTCAGCCATACCGGACTCCTCCTGCGATCCCTTCTGATACTGTCATCAGCATTACGTCATCCTCCGTCATGTCCGCCACATCCGGGGAAGTAGGGATAACTTCATTCCCGTCCGGGCCAAAGCGGACACCTCCGGCAAGCCCTGCCGCTTTCTGCATCAGCACATCATCTTCAGGCTCTTCGTCAGCCTCGCGCCGGTTCAGCAGACTGAAATCCAGCGGATGCATATCCGGATCGCTGAAAAACAGGCTGAGCACGGTGTACGTCAGCCCGGAAAAGTGCATATCCAGCAGAACATCATGAAAATAATGGGTACTGTAAAAGCGGTGCCAGTCGGCATACTCCGTGGATGACATCCCGGCAAGCATGGCACGCCAGTCGGGTCGCCCCATCTCACGCGCCAGTTTCAGGCAAAACTCAGCTCACCGTCGAACACTTTCCCGCAGAAACAGGCTCTGCAGGCCCGGCGTCATCTGCCTGTTCAGGAGCATCATTCACCACAAACTCATACATACCGGACAGCCGGTACACCACGTTTTCAGCATGAGAAATTGCCTCCGTGGGCCAGGTGGTAAGCACTTCCTGCTCAATCTGTTTAACGGCTTCATTCATGGAAGGCAGCTTTGTCTTCTGCGGATGGTTATGCCACAGGGACATCGCCACCACAAAAGCGCCGGTTCTGATGGCGTCTTCCACAGTAACTTCCGGTTGCTGTCTGACTCCGCCTGTTCTGCCTGTCGTTTCATCAGGCGAGATGCTCAATACGCTGCAGGGCTGACAGTTCAGAAAGCGTGACGGTCACACCGTTATGTTCAAATGATTCGGTTTTCAGGAACATCGCTGACTCTCCGGATTAACTGGCGGTGACGTTGATTTCTGCAACCGCAGCAAGTTCACCATTACCGGATACGACCAGAATGTTGACCTTGCCTGCAGCAACACCTTTCACGGTGATGGTCATACCACTGACCGACACGGTGGCTTTTGTTTTATCCGCAGACACCGCACGGAAGCTCTTGTCGGTTGCGCCTTCCGGCTGGAATGCCACGGTCAGCGTGTGCTCTGCCCTTTCACCACCGAGGTGCTGGCAGGCGTCACGGTCATGCCGGTTGCCGCTGTTACCGTGCTGCGATCTTCTGCCATCGACGGACGTCCCACATTGGTGACTTTCACCGTGCGGGTGATCACTTCCTTCGCCGTCACCGCCTTACCGATACTGCTGACCCAGCCACGGAACACATCGACCGTGCCGTTCGGGAAGCGGATTTTATAGGCACGGGTATCGCCTTCATTAAACCACGCCAGCAGCGCCTGCTGCCCCTGCTCTCCGGGCATCCACGCCAGCGTGAAGCTGGTATCTCCGGCAGATTTCTGCCCCTGTCCGGTCGCAGTCCAGTCTGCATCTTCATCATCGAGATAGCTGTCGTCATAGGACTCAGCGGTCAGTTCGCCGGGCGTCAGGTCTTTAACTTTAGCCAGACGCGACCAGTCAACGTCTGAAAGCGGGTTTGCATAAGGGTCGCCGCTCCCGTTATAAACCCACAGGGTGGTTCCGGCACCTTTCACCGGTATTGCTGGATTTGGTACAGGCATATCGTCCTCACATTTCATAGGTAATGACATAAGTCAGATCGGCTGAACTCCACAGGCCCGCATCATCGTCGCGCCGGTAGTCATAGCCACTGGCCACCATACTGGTGATCAAATCTGACAGTGCCGGGATATCGCTCATCACCGGATAAATCCGGGACTCCATCCACGAATCCAGCTCTGAATCCGGCACCTGAGCAGGCAGGAAAACTTCAATATGCAGCTCCGCCTGCCAGGTATCACTGTCCAGCTCTTCGCCCGTGTATTCAGCGCCGGTGAGATAAACGGCAACTGCCGGAAAATCCGCCTCATCAAAAACAGCGGGGCGACCATCAAAAAACGTCGCCCCGGTGTCATGCTTCTCCAGTGCATCCAGTACGGCTGCACGGAGTTCTGTATGTTTCATCGCTTTATTACCATCTCAGTTGATGCTGCAGCGCATAGCCCAGCTCTTTCGGAAGACGTTCACGCCGTATCCGCTCAATATTTTGTTTAAACGCCGTGGTCAGCGGCACCGCCATCGGGATTTTCACCACATCAATGGGGTAACGGTTTTTCCCGGCCACACGCTGCATGACATGCCACCGGCCATTTTTCAGTTGCTGAATAAACGCGCCGGGAATACGACGGTTTCCCACCACAAGCACGCTGCCGCCACCTTTCAGGATGAACGCTGCCCCTTTTTACGACGCCTGCGTCGGGACAGGACAATCCGCGCGTTACCCAGCCTGATTACGGGAAAATCCCCCCGGTTAACCTGATTCTGGCCTGCGGATTTTTGACCGTGGCCCTTTTCAGCCTGGCCCTTTCCTTTACCAGTTTCCGGCGTACCTTTGTCTCACGGGCAACCTGTGCCGCCGACTGCGATATCGCGGATGAAGCAACGCGGTTAATGGCCATTGCTGACGCACCGGGCACCGCCGTTCTGCTGATACGGCTGAGGTTTTCAACAGCCTGCTCAAGACCTTTTATGGCCATACATCCCCCTTTCAGCGGCGACGGTTAACGGCAGGCGGTACGCCCCGTCCAAGCCAGAGATGACAGCTTCCGCCATCATCCGGCGTAACCCGGTCCACCCAGAAGTTTTCCTCACCGATGGTCAGCGTGTCTCCGCGCCGCAGCTGCCGCACATCATCAGTCCGGACAAACAGGGACGGGCTGGAGCCTTCAACGCGCACGCCCTGTCCGGCATAGCTGATATTTTCAGGGTCATCAAAAACACCACGTATCACAGCACCGGACTGCTCACCGGATGTCATGGTGGCTGACGTTCCCATGTACCCGCGTATCGTTTCATCGGCGCGGGCAATGGCTGCATCGAACAGGTTATCGAAATCAGCCACAGCGCCTCCCGTTATTGCATTCTGGCCAGGCCACGCGCTGTCATTTCAGCTGCCACACCGGCAGAGACACGGAACGCCGTTCCCGGCAGCACAAATGCCACAGGTTCATCCGCGTGGCGTGAAGTGCATCGGTATGCAGCGTCACCAGTGCCACAACCGTGACCAGAGCAGCCGTATCCTGAATCACGGTATCCGGCTGCGCTGATACCACCTCATTTTCATGTCCGGTCAGCGCATTTTCCGGGCTGACAGACGTGTCCTGACCGGCTGCGTCATCCGTGTCATCAAGCTCCTCTTCCAGCTCTGCCACACGGAGCGCCAGTTCTTCTTTCGTCCCCGTCAGGCTGACATCACGGTTCAGTTGCTCACCCAGCGAACGGAGACGGGCAATCAGTTCATCTTTCGTCATGGACTCCTCCACAGAGAGAAAATGGCCCCGAAGGGCCATGATTACGCCAGTTGAACGGACACGAACTCATCAGGATCAGCCAGCAGCATCAGCGGTGCTGACTGAATCATGGTGAACTCTCGCGCCGGATCGCCGGATGTCTTCCAGTTTTTCGGATAACGGGGAGACGCATTAATACCCTCACTCAATGCATCCGCATCCTGAATACAGCCATAGGTGCGCAGACCGCGTGCATGAGTGTTACCCAGCACCATCGTGTTGTCCGGCAGGAAGTTCTTTTTGACGCCGTTTTCCACGTACTGTCCGGAATACACGACGATGGCCACATCGCCATACATTCCCTTATAAGACACCGCTTTGCCCAGGTCTTTTACCGCTGTCTCCAGTTCGGAATTAGAGCCGCGACGGGTATCCAGCTTCTCCCTGACGGCTTTGAAGGAACGGAACAGCGCCCAGCCTTTCGGGTCAAACACGATGATATTCACCACACCGCTGGCGTTCAGCGCGTAGGCTTCGATATCGTCGGTCGGGTCATACGTGGACTTGTCGCGCTTGCTCCACCCCGTGCTGCCGGACTGCGTGATGTTATTCGCTTCACTGCGACCCATATCCACCTCAACCGGATCGAAGGCTTCACCGGTCATGGTGTATTTGCCCTTAAGCACGGCAGAAACTGCCTGCATCTCTTCGACCTGAGCAATGGCCAGCTCTTCGTCACGCATGTTCTGCATGATGATGCGACGGCGGCGGTAAGCCGGGTCCGCCAGATTCTGCGGATCTTCATCCGGCAGGCGACGCAGGGTCATCTGCGGATTCACTTCATGCTTGGGTTTGACATATCCCGGCGTAAATTCAGAGGTGGAGCCGCCACGGGAACGGATAACCTCACCGGAAACAATCGGCGAAACGTACAGCGCCATGTTTACCAGTCCCGGAATTTGTGAGAGATAGACTTTCTCCGTAGTGAAGGGATAGCTCTCACGGAAAAAGAGACGCAGAAACAGCGGATCAAACTTAAATTTCTGCTCATTTGCCGCCAGCAGCTGGGCGGTTGTGTACATCGACATAAAAAAATCCCATAAAAAAAAGCCGCACAGGCGGCCTTTAGTGATGAAGGGTCAGGTTAAACGATGCTGATTGCCGTTCCGGCAAACGCGGTCCGTTTTTTCGTCTCGTCGCTGGCAGCCTCCGGCCAGAGCACATCCTCATAACGGAACGTGCCGGACTTGTAGAACGTCAGTGTGGTGCTGGTCTGGTCAGCAGCAACGCAAGAATGCCAACGGCAGCACCGTCGGTGGTGCCATCCACGCAACCAGCTTACGGGTGGAGGTGTTCAGCATCAGCGGGGTCATTGCTGGCGTTTTCTTGCTCAATCCGCCGGGCGCGGTTGCCGTATGAGCGGGTCACTGTTGCCCAGCGGCTGGTAATGGGTAAAGGTTTCTTTGCTCGTCATAAACATCCCTTACACTGGTGTGTTCAGCAAATCGTTAACGGCATCAGATGCCGGGTTACCTGCAGCCAGCGGTGCCGGTGCACCCTGCATCAGACGATCCAGCGCAGTGTCACTGCGCGCCTGTGCACTCTGTGGTGCTGCAGCCAGAATGCGGCAGGCCGTTTCCACGGTCATTCCGGGGGTTTCTGCCAGCACGCGTGCCTGTTCTTCGCGTCCGTGAGCCTCCTCACAGTTGAGGATCCCCATAATGCGGCTGTTTTCTGCCGCAACCGCTGCGGTGATCTGCGCGTTCACGTCCGGCTGCGCCGCGCTGGCGTTTTCGCCTCCGTCGCTGGCACCACGTCAGTAACGTCAGCCTGCGAAGCAGTGGCTGAAACAGTTGTTGGTTGAGTCTCTTTGGTCATTCGCCCTCCTGAGAGACGGGATTTACGTGCATCCAGTGCATCACGCATGACGGTGATCGCATCGGTGCTGTTAACAAGTTCATCAGCCAGTCCGGCATCAATGGCCTCCTGACCGCTGTACACTGCAGCCTCGGTATCCAGCACAGCCTGCACGGACAGGCCGGTATATGCCGACACCTTCTGCGCAAACATCCGGCGGGTTGCATCCATCCGGGACTGCAGTGTCTCCCGGACGTCATCCGGAAGATGGCTGTAGGGGTTGCCATCCACCTTATGGCTGCCGCTGTAAATCAGCGTGATTTCCACGCCCTGTTTCTCCAGCGCAGCACCGTAATTACTGTGAGCCATCATGACGCCGATGGAACCTGTCCGGGCGGTCTGCGTGACCAGACGCCGGGAGGCGGCGCTGGCAAGCAGCTGACCTGCACTGCAGTTCATGTCGTTGGCCAGCGCCCATACCGGTTTTATGTCTCGCACACGGGCGATGATGTCAGCACAGTCAAATGCTCCCGCCACCATCCCGCCCGGTGTGTCCATATCGAGCAGAATGCCGTCCACCATCGGATCGCTGGCAGCCTGTTGCAGACGGGCGATAATGCCGTTGTAACCGGTCATTCCCGAATACGGCTGCAGCGCCCGCGTCCGGCTGACCAGCGTACCGGACACCGGCAGCACGGCGATGCCACTCATGACCTGATAACTGCGGGCCTGTCGTGTCCGTCATCATCACCGGATAACGCCAGCGCCGCGGGTGCCTCTCCGGCAGTCAGGCTGTCGCCGGATACTGCATCCGTCAGGCGGCTGATCCCAAGCTGGCCTGCAAGCGCACAAAAGAAAACCCGCGCATAGGCGGGTTCAAGCATCAGCGGCTCATTAAAAGCCATGCTGGCAATATGCGGGAGATTACGCAGCTCTGCTGTCACTCTTCTCCTCCTCTGTTGATTGTCGCAGCCCGGATTCAAATGCTGCAGCCGCCCAGGCGGGCGGTTTAAGACCGGCTGCGCGGCGCTCCATCGTTTCACGGACCTGCTGGGCAAAAATTTCCTGATAGTCGTCACCGCGTTTCGCGCACTCTTTCTCGTAGGTGCTCAGTCCGGCTTCTATCAGCATCACCGCTTCCTGAACTTCTTTCAGACCATCGATGGCCATACGACCGGAGCCTATCCAGTCGCAGTTCCCCCAGGCACTGCGGGCTTCCTGAAAACTGAAGCGCGCTTTTGAAGGTAACGTCACCACGCGGCGAACGATGGCCTCTTCCAGCCAGCACAGAAACATCTGACTCGCCTGACGGGATGCGACGAATTTTCGCCGCCCCATAAAGTGCGCCCACGACTCGTTCGCGCTGGCCCGTGCCGTGGAGTAGCTCATCTGGGCGTAATTCCGGGAAAGCTGCTCATACGAGACACCCAGCCCGGCAGCGATATACCGCAACAGTGACTGCTCAAACACGGAGTAGCCGTTATCCGTGTCCTGAGCCGTCTGCAGGTTCAGAGAGTCACCCGGCATCAGGTGCGGCACTTTTGCGCCTCCCAGCCGGACCGGCGCGGCGGCGTAATACGCGGCAATTTCACCAATCCAGCCCGTCAGCTTGTCCCGCTGCTCATTACTGTTCGCGCCCAGAATAAAATCCATCGCTGACTGCGTATCCAGCTCACTCTCAATGGTGGCGGCATACATCGCCTTCACAATGGCGCTCTGCAGCTGCGTGTTCTGCAGCGTGTCGAGCATCTTCATCTGTTCCATCACGCTGTAAAACACATTTGCACCGCGGGTCTGCCCGTCCTCCACGGGTTCAAAAACATGAATGAACGAGGCGCGTCCGCCGGGTAACTCACGGGGTATCCATGTCCATTTCTGCGGCATCCAGCCAGGATAGCCGTCCTCGCTGACGTAATATCCCAGCGCCGCACCGCTGTCATTAATCTGCACACCGGCACGGCAGTTCCGGCTGTCGCCGGTATTGTTCGGGTTGCTGATACGCTTCGGACTGACCATCCGGAACTGTGTCCGGAACAGTCGCGACGGACTGGTATCCCAGGTGGCCTGAACGAACAGTTCACCGTTAAAGGCATGCATGGCCACACCTTCCCGAATCATCATGGTGAACGTGCGTTTTCGCTCAACGTCAATGCAGCAGCAGTCATCCTCGGCAAACTCTTTCCATGCCGCTTCAACCTCGCGGGAAAAGGCTCGGGCTTCTTCCTCCCCGATGCCAGATAGCGCCAGCTTGGGCGATGACTGAGCCGGAAAAAAGACCCGACGATATGATCCTGATGCAGCTGGATGGCGTTGGCGGCATAGCCGTTATTGCGTACCAGATCGTCTGCGCGGGCATTGCCACGGGTAAAGTTGGGCAGCAGGGCTGCATCCACACTTTCACCCGGTGGGTTCCACGCCCGCAACTGCCCACCAAATCCGCTGCCACCGCCGTGATAACCGGCATATTCACGCAGCGATGTCATGCCGTCCGGCCCCAGAAGGGTGGGAATGGTGGACGTTTTCATACATAAAATCCTGCAGGTCCCCTGCGTCGCTGTGTCATGCCGGTCTGCACTTCCAGCTCCGCAATGTATTTTTTCAGGTCAGACACGGAAGTGGCCGTAAACTCTACTCTCCGTCCGTCTTTCTGTACCGTTGCCACCCGTTTTCCTGTCATCAGGTCATGCAGTGCCGCACGGGCAGCGGCAAGTTCTTCCTGTCGCGTCATTCATCCTCTCCGGATAAGGCACGGGCGTAATCTGCCAGTGTTTTCTTGTTGGTTGCTGCACCATCCTCTTCCTGCAGCTCGCCAGCAGTGCACTGAGATCCAGCTGCCAGCGGGAAATACTGATGCGCAGCGCCGCCAGCGCATAAACGAAGCAGTCGAGCGCCTCATTGCGTCGCTTTTTGCTGTCCCACAGTATTTTTTCCTGCCATCCACCATTTTTCGACCTGCTCTTCAGCAGTCAGCTGCTGCGCTTCGGTCAGATCAAAAATATCCGGGTTATTAGGGAAGTGAACGGCTCCGGGAAGCGGTTCATCCCCTTCCGGCGTCAGTGTGAAACGGTTATAAATCTGCTCTTTCGCGGTATCCGTACCAATTTCGGTAAGGTAAACCCCGTTTTTGTTTCGCTTACGTGGCATGCTGGCCACAGGCTTTCCGTAGACGGATGCCCCTTTAATGGGGATCACCCGGAACAGCCCATGCTTTTTCGAGCGTTCATACACAATGGTCGGGTCAATGCCCCCAATATCCCAGCAGATACGGGATACCGACATTTCTGCACCATTCCGGCGGGTATAGGTTTTATTGATGGCCTCATCCACACGCAGCAGCGTCTGTTCATCATCGTGGCGGCCCATAATAATCTGCCGGTCAATCAGCCAGCTTTCCTCACCCGGCCCCCATCCCCATACGCGCATTTCGTAGCGGTCCAGCTGGGAGTCGATACCGGCGGTCAGGTAAGCCACACGGTCAGGAACGGGCGCTGAATAATGCTCTTTCCGCTCTGCCATCACTTCAGCATCCGGACGTTCGCCGATTTTCGCCTCCCACGTCTCACCGAGCGTGGTGTTCACGAAGGTTTTACGTTTTCCCATATCTCCTCTCGTTTTCATCCAGTCTTTGACAATCTGCACCCAGGTGGTGAACGGGCTGTACGCCGTCCAGATGTGAAAGGTCACACTGTCAGGCGGTTCAATCTCTTCACCGGATGACGAAAACCAGAGAATGCCATCACGGGTCCAGATCCCGGTCTTTTCGCAGATATAACGGGCATCAGTAAAGTCCAGCTCCTGCTGGCGGATGACGCAGGCATTATGCTCGCAGAGATAAAACACGCTGGAGGGGTCATCCGGCGTCCATTTGAGGCCAAACGGCGTCTCTTTGTCGCCAAATTTAAGATACTGCTCCTCCCCGCAGTGCGGGCAGGTAACATGAAAACGCATAAAATGTGGGGATTCACTGGCAGCACGCTCAATCTGGCAGGTGCCTCTCACTTTAGGCGTGGAGCCTCGGATGGACTTTGGCCAGACCGAGCCTTCAATACGCTTATCGCCCAGGAACGTCGGAGAGCCTTCCTGTTCAATATCATCATCAAAGGCAGCAAGTTCATCATAACCCGCCACATCCACCGACTTTTCACGGTAGTTTTTTGCCGCTTTACCGCCCAGGCACCAGAAGCCACGACCATTGGAAAAACGCTTCATAGTGAGCGTGTTATCCCGGTGCTTTTTGCCATACCACGGAGCCAGCGCCAGCAGCGACGGAATATCGCGGATGGTCGGCTCAACGTGGGTTTTCATAAAGTTCTCGGCATCGCCATCCGTCGGCAACCAGATAAGGGTGTTACGCTGTTTTATGCTCTATGAAGTAGGCATAAACACCCAGCAGCATTTTGGAATAACCGACACGGGCAGACTTCACCACATTCACCTCACGGATGTAGTCACTGCCCATCGCATTCATGATGGCCCGCTGAAAGGGCAGTGTTTCCCAGCGCCCTTCCTGGTATGCGGATTCTTTCGGGAGATAGTAATTGGCATCCGCCCATTCAACGGCGGTCTGTGGCTCCGGCCTGAACAGGGCACGAAGCCCGGCGCGGACAAAATGCCGCAGCCTGTCAACCTGACTGTTCGATATATTCACTCAGCAACCCCGGTATCAGTTCATCCAGCGCGGCTGCTTTGTTCATGCTTTGATGATATCCCGTTTCAGGAAATCAATATGCCGGTTATCCAGCTCAGGAAAACGTCGCTGCACCGACAGAGGAATACCGTCGAGAATACTGGATATTTCCCTTGCTATACGCGACAGCACGAAAGTACAGAATGCGGTTTCCACCACTTCAGCCGATTCTTTGGCATTTTTCAGTTCCTGCGCCGTCGCCTGAGCACGGGTCAGGCGATGGCGCTCAAATTCAAGTGTTCCGGGGTGAAGATCTGCCTCGCTGGCCAGCCGCAGTTCTTCAACCTCCCGGCGCAGCTTTTCGTTCTCAATTTCAGCATCCCTTTCGGCATACCATTTATGACGGCGGCAGAATCATAAAGCACCTCATTACCCTTGCCACCGCCTCGCAGAACGGGCATTCCCTGCTCCTGCCAGTTCTGAATGGTACGGATACTCGCACCGAAAATATCAGCCAGCTGCTTTTTGTTGACTTCCATTGTTCATTCCACGGACAAAAACAGAGAAAGGAAACGACAGAGGCCAAAAAGCCCGTTTTCAGCATCTGTCGTTTCCTTTCCTTTCAGGGGGTGTTTTAAATAAAAACATTAAGTTACGGCGAAGAAGAACGGAAACGCCTTAAACCGGAAAATTTTCATAAATAGCGAAAACCCGCGCGCCTGACGCCCCGTAACCTGTCGGATCACTGGAAAGGACCCGCAAATGATAATAATTATCATCTGCATATCACAACACCTGAAAGTCAACGCGCCCTGAAAGCTGATTTGCTGTTACAAGCAATGCTTTTTTCTTTTTGTTTTATTGCTCATTGCCACCAACTGTTCAGCCATCTCTCTTGTCACACTACCAGAAACTCTTTCTTGAATTTTCACAGAAATTTTCTGGATGTAGTAGCATCGACATTAAAAAATCTGGATGTCATCAGGCAGTTATTAACAATTGGCATCAGCTCACTTACGATTGTAAAAAATTCCCGGTAAAGCTCATTTTGCTTTTCAACACACAGCTTTCCACAATCGTCCAGCTTACGCTCAAGAGCACTTAATCTTTCCATTATTGAATTAATTTTTTGCAACTCTTTCATCAAAACCTCCTGACAAAGATACCGTGCGACCACGGTCGCACGCTCCTGAATACATGCCCTGTTTCTTCCACCCTCGCACAGGACTGGCGAGCATGAGGGACAAACCCGCGAATCATTAGCGCGGTAAAAACCCGGTGTGCATCGTTTTTGATTATTTCCGCACACTCGCGCAGAGGAGTTCCCCGTCGGGCTACGGTCATGGTTAATGCGGAAATACGGCGACGATGCAGCGCGGTATTTAATGTGCGACCACGGTCGCACACGAGAAACAAAGAGATTTTTATGCTACAGAGGAACAAGCTGGCGGGTAATTCAGCGTAGTGAATACCGGCATCTCCATCTTGTATGCGTAATGATACTCAGCAGTTGCTCCAGCAGACGCTTTCCAGCCAGGAAGCATCAAAATAGCATCAGCACAACGAAGCATTGCAAAGCAAATATCCATGTATTCACGTTGTGTCAGACCATTAGGCAAAGTGGCTGGATTCAAGACAGAGTGACCATGTCGTGACAAACGATCTGCCTCTTTATTAAAGGCGTCACGATTAAAGTTCTCATATCCAGTCATTGGCCCGGCAATATAAATTTTCATTCACTATCCAACAAATTGAGTTCGTTTTTGATACAGAGGGATTAATTCGGGCATTGCGTCTTGATGTATTCCTGAAGCGTTCTCAGTGCTGTCTGGTCTCTGATGATTCCGTCCCGGATACCGAGAACGTTTCGTCCAGCAACTGGAGAGAGTTCGACGGTGGCATCATTGCCCATGCCGGAGGCGCTGGAGGTTTCGGCTGAGGATGGCACAGAGCATTTTCCTTTGACGAGCACCCGACCACCATTATCAAGCTTG
>ENA-OQEB01000167-OQEB01000167.1-human-gut-metagenome-genome-assembly--contig:-NODE-167-length-27277-cov-3.756096_pt1 | contig 27277 bp, 42 predicted proteins | sample MGYA00242787_ERZ504619 | MGnify/ENA primary metagenome ERZ504619 (study PRJEB26092, sample SAMD00036317) | human gut metagenome | host: Homo sapiens | study: EMG produced TPA metagenomics assembly of... | reverse complement strand
CGGAAGCCTGGACGGCCGGGAATATCATTTCCTGCGGCTGGATTCCTCCAGGGCCTGGAGAAGCAGGCCCTGCGGGAGCGGAGAATTTTAAACCAGGCGGCGGTGGAGCGGCAGTTTCCGGCGCAAAAAAGGCCGCGCTGTCCACCTCCACAGTCTTTTCTTCCGGCGGGCGGTGACCCCGGTGGATGTGCCGGGTGCTGTCATCGTCCGTGTGGGAACGGGAAGTTTCATCAAACATAGGAATTCTCCTTTTTGACATGTCCTCAGGCAAGAGGTACGATGGTCAGAACGGCCCGTGCCGGCAGGCAGGTGGCCGTCTGATCCTCCTGCGAGATCCAGCCAAAGCTTTCGCAGATGTGGTCAGGGCAGGGGGAATCAATGAACCGTGCCGCGCCGTCTTTGACCTCGATGTGCACCGTCAGATAGCCGGTGTCGATGTCATAGACGGCATCCTTGTCCAGGGAGATCTTCTGCACCGTGTTTGCATCGCCGTAGATCAGCTCCGCGCCCAGGGTGCTGCCGCTCTGCCCGGCACTGCGGAGGTAAAAAAGCACCCCCGCGATCACCAGAACAACAGCGGCGAACAGTAAATTGACCCAGAGATTTTTTTTCTGCTTCATGGCTCAGGCATCCTTCTGGGGGAACAGCTGTTCCAGCTCGGCCAGCCACAGGGCGGCGCAGGCATCGCTGGCATCCGCCAGTCCCCGCGCGGCGAGAGGGTCACGCTGCCGATCTTGGGGCCGTCGGGCAGGCAGCTGCGCTTGAACTGCTGGGCAAAGAACCGCCAGTAGAAGTTGCGCAGCCACTTGTAAAGCACCGCATCCGGGTATTCCTCCGGCCCGCAAAGGCTGCCCTGGCCAGCCGGAAGATCTTTGCCGGGCCAAAGCCGAAGCGGAGCACATAATAAAGGTAGAAGTCGTGCAGTTCATAGGGGCCCACCAGATCCTCGGTGCGCTGTGCGATCTCGCCGTTGTCCTTGGCGGGCAGCAGCTCGGGGGACACAGGGGTGTCGAGGATGTCCAGCAGCACCTCTTTCAGGGCCGGGGTGGCGGCAATGTCGCTTCGTACCGGACAAGGTGGCGCACCAGCGTTTTGGGTACGCCTGCGTTCACGCCGTACATGCTTATGTGGTCGCCGTTGTAGGTGGCCCAGCCCAGGGCCAGCTCGGAAAGGTCGCCGGTGCCCACCACCAGGCCGCCGGTGCGGTTGGCAGTGTCCATCAGCTCCAGCGTGCGCACGCGGGCCTGGCCGTTCTCGTAGGTCACGTCCAGCACGCTCTCGTCCTGGCCGATGTCCCGGAAGTGGCTGTGCACCGTGGCGGCAATGTCGATTTCGGTAAAGCTGACGTGCAGCTCGTCACAGAGGATCTCTGCATTGCTGCGGGTGCGCTTGGTGGTGCCAAAGCAAGGCATGGTCACGGCCAGCACATCGGTGGTGGGGCGGCCCAGCTGCTTCATGCGCGGACAGCCACCAGCAGGGCAAGGCAGCTGTCCAGACCGCCCGAAATGCCGATGACGGCTGTTTTGGCGCGGGCGTGCTCAAGCCGCTTGGCCAGGCCATCGGCCTGCATCTTCAGGATCAGCTCACAGCGCTCGGCACGCAGCTGCTCGTTGTGGGGGATAAAGGGGGTGGGGTCTACCCAGCGGGTCAGCACGGTGTCGGTCAGGGTCAGGTCGAACTCCACGGTCTGGTAGCCTCGGTGCTGGGCTCAAAGCTGGTGTTGCGTGCCCGCTCCGATTCCATCCGCTGGCAGTCCAGCTCTGTCTCGGCAAGGCGCCCGCAAAGGCTTCACCTCGGCCAGCAGGGTGCCGTTCTCGGCGATCAGGTCGTGGCCTGCAAACACCATGTCCTGGGTGCTCTCGCCGTGGCCTGCCGAGGCGTACAGGTAGCCGCAGAGCAGGCGGGCAGACTGGTTCTCCACCAGTGCCCGGCGGTACTCGGCCTTGCCCACCGTTTCATCGCTGGCCGAAAGGTTGGCGATGACGGTAGCGCCTGCCAGTGCGTGGAAGGTGGAGGGCGGCAGCGCGCTCCACAGATCCTCGCAGAGCTCCACGCCCAGCACAAAGCTGGGCATCTGGCGGCAGCGGAAGAGCAGGGAGGTGCCAAAGGGGACATCCTGCCCGCAGACATTCACCCACTCCACCTCGGTGGAGCCGGGGGTGAACTGCCGCTTTTCATAGAACTCGCCGTAGTTGGGCAGGTACGTTTTGGGAACCAGACCCAGCAGCTGCCCGCGGCAGAACACGGCAGCGCAGTTGTACAGCTTGCCTCGCACCATCAGGGCAGGCCCACAAGGGCCACGGTGTCCAGCTCCCGGCTGGCATCCAGCAGCTCCTGCAGGCCGGTCAGGGCTCCCTGCTGCAGGGTGCGCTGCAAAAACAGGTCGCCGCAGGTATAGCCGGTCAGGCAGAACTCGGGGAACACGGCCAGCTTTACGCCGCGGGCGGCGGCGGCACGCAGCTCCGTGAGGATCTGCCGGGTGTTGTAGGCGCAGTCCGCCACCCGAAGCGCGGGCGAGAGGCTGCTGCTTTCAAAAAACCATCTTTCATCGGAGGATTTCACATCCTGTCTCTCTTGTTTGCCCACGGCGAACAACTGTGCTCCCGTGGTGAGGATAGTATACCACACTCTGGCCAAAACGAAAAGAGGGCTGTTATCAACTTCTCTGTCCCTGCGCCTGACGGCGGGGCAAAGAAGGGTTCTAACAACCCCCTGCAGATACACCAAATGGAAAACGAGATGGACCGTAAGCCGGGTTCTGTATTAAACGACGATCTGTCTAGGCCTGCCATTGCTGACAGGCTCATGCCGCCTTCGGGACACGCGAGCAGCGCTGTACGTCCCATATAGGCGTTGCTTCCGGTAGGGTTTACAAAGCCGCATAGTCACCCATGCGCTGGTGAGCTCTTACCTCGCCCTTTCATCCTTACCGCATTGCTGCGGCGGTTTCCTTTCTGTTGCACTTTCCCTGAGGTCACCCTCGGCTGCCGTTAGCAGTTACCGTGCTCTGTGAGGCCCGGACTTTCCTCAGAGCGGTCAAAGCCGCCCCGCCGCCGTATGTTCCACTCGTTTTCCGTTCCCCATGATACCATAAAAAAACAAGATTTGCAAGTGACGATGAAATTTGGTATAATAAATCTAAATATGGCGTGAAATTTTTGGGAGGGACAAAGGATGCAGCTGCTTTTCAATGTCCCGCCCGAAGCCGATGGCGTGCTGCTGCGCGGCTTTCTGCGCCGGTGTGCCGTCTCCACGGAGCTGGCCCGGGCGGTCAAATTCCATGGCAGCGGCTTTTTTGCGGACGATGTTCCCATTCTGGCCAACCGCCGTGTGCAGGCAGGGCAGGTGATCCGCTTTTCGCTGCCCGCCGACGGCCCCGGTGTGGAGCCCCAGCCTGAGATCTTGGTCAGGGTCGTTTACGAGGATGCCTTTGCCGTGGTGCTGGAAAAGCCGCCCCATCTGGCGGTCCATCCCACCCTGAACTACCCCCGGGACACCCTGGCCAACGGCTATGCCGCCTGGGCGGTGCCCACGGCGAAAGCCCGGTGTTCCGCCCGGTGAACCGGATCGATAAAGACACCAGCGCTGGTGCTGGCCGCAAAGAACGGCTATGCCGCGCCCCTGCTGGCCGAGGGTGTAGAGAAACTCTATTACGCCATCGTGGAGGGTGAACTGCCCCTTGGCCCCGGGATCATCGATGCCCCCATTGGCCGGAGAGGGGACAGCATCATCGGGCGGTGCGTGACCCCCGAGGGCAAGCCCAGCCGCACCGAGTATACCATATTAAAGGCAGCGCAGGGCCTGAGCCTTGCCGCCTGTGTTCCCGTGACGGGCCGCACCCATCAGATCCGGGTGCACTTTGCATCCATCGGCCACCCGCTGGCCGGAGACGACCTTTACGGCGGGCACCGTGACCGCATTGCCCGGCAGGCGCTCCATTGCGCCCGGCAGAGTTTCCGGGTGCCGGCTTACACCAAGGTGCCCGGCGGCATCCGGCTGGAAACGCCGGTGGAGGAACACGCCCGCACCGTTGCAGTGGAGAGCCCCCTGCCCGAGGATATGCGGGCATTGCTGGACGCTGAAATATGAAAATAAAGTGAAACCTCTGTGAAAGCTCTGCCCAAATTCTGTGACAAACCTTGTATCAGCCCGGGCAGAGTGTATAATTGATATGAATTTGTAACTTTCGACCCAAAACGTCAGGAAGGAGCAACCCCTTTTGATCGAAGAAAAAACAAAGGAGCCGCAGAGCCAGGCTCCTGCAGCGCCGGTGAAGGGCAGAGAAAAACTGCGAAGCTTCTGGCAAAGGTCCAGATCTCCGGCCTGCTGCGGCGGCACCGTTTCCGCCGCAAAACGCAGCGGCACATGAATGATGTGCCAAAAAGCTGCGGGCCAGTGCCGTGGTGCTGGCAGTTGGCGAGGCACTCTATGCACTGGGCTTTGCGGCAGAGTACATGGTGGTGCGCACAGGGCGCGGTATTGCTGCCGTGGCGCGCAAACTGGCCCGCTGGTGCAGGAATGCCCTGCATACCATCACTGCAACAGCCTTTCCCGGTGCGGCGCAGATGTTCAAGGATTTGCTGGCACCGCTTTACCTGTTCTTCAAGGGCCTCGGCGCTGTGGCGGCCCACGCCAACGATGTGCGCCGGGAGCGGGGCTTTGGTGCTTCCGTAAAAGCGGCCGGGCGCTATTTTGTGGGCGGCTCAAGCGCAACCTGAGCCTGCTGCCCCGGACAGCAATGTACATCCTGCCCCTGTGTATGCTGGCCGTGTTCGTCACGGTCTGGAACAGGACGATGGCCCAGCCTATGCGCTGGCTGTGCAGGTGAACGGCCAGACCGTTGGCTATGTGGCCAATGAGGAAGTGTTCAACCTTGCAAAAGAGGATGTGATGCAGCGCATCAACTACGCCGGTTCGGACAAGACCGAGCTGACCATCGAGCCGACCTATACCATCTCCGTGACCCACAAGACCATGGACGAGAGCGAGACGCAAACGCCATTCTGCAGAGCGCCAGTGACCAGATCAGTGAGGGCACCGCTCTGTATCTGGATGGGGAGCTGACGGCAGTCTGCTCCGATGGTGACACCCTGCGCGGCTATCTGGAGAGCCTGCTGGCCCCCTACGAGGATCAGGCAGACGAGAATATCAGCGTGGGCTTTAGCAAAAATGTGACGCTGGAAGATGGAGTCTATTTCAACGACAGCTTTGAGGATGACAATTCCATTGAGAATATGCTGACCGGCGTGCAGCAGCAGGAGAAGATCTACACGGTCAAGGCGGGCGATACCCTGTGGGCTATTGCCCAGAAGAACGACCTGACCTTCCGGGAGCTGTGTGCCCTGAATACGAATTTCAAGGGTGCTCCCCTGGCCGAGGACTCCAATATCCAGGAGGGCGACCAGCTGATCGTGACCAAGCAGGAGGCTCTGCTGGAAGTCCGCATCACCAAGGTGGAGACGCGGGAGGAGGAGATCCCCTTCAGCACCGAGACCACCCAGTCCAACGAGTACACCAAGGGAACCACCAAGACCCTGCAGGAGGGCGAGAACGGCCTGCGCCGCGTCACCATGCAGAACGTCTACGATACCAACGGCGTGCTGCTGGAGCAGACCATCCTTTCCACCGAGACCATCCGGGAGCCGGTGAATAAGAAAGTGGTCGTTGGCACCAAGAAGGTCACAAAGAACGGTGCGGCGGCATACATCGGCGGCAGCGGTCAGTTCATCTGGCCGGTCCCGGGTTACCGCAACTGCTCGCGCTGGTATGGCAGCGGCCATAAGGGCGTGGATATCTGTGCGTCTGCCGGTACGCCCATTTATGCATCGGCGGGCGGCACCGTGACCAAGGCGGGTTATAACAAGGCCGGTGCCGGTACGGGCTATGGTTATTCTGTGATCATCAGCCACTCCGGCGGCTATACCACGGTCTATGCCCACTGCCTGTCGCTGGCGGTCAGTGCGGGCCAGACCGTGCGGCAGGGCCAGCTCATCGGCTATGTGGCAGCACGGGCCGCTCTTCCGGCAACCACTGCCACTTCGAGATCCGCCGCAACGGCTCGTACATCGCGCCGCAAACCGTTTTCCCCGGAAAGCGATAAATCAGAACAGAACCTCTCCGGCAATGCGAAGCATAAACTTAGCTCCCCTATCAGGCAACAACGACGACCGCCGCCAGTGGCGGATGAAGGGAGGCGTTGTTGGGGCAGCGGCCAGCAGGACACGAGTGCAATACTTTGCACGAAGTGGACGCTGGGAGCCGCAACTCGTATGCTGGCGTGAAGCGCCTGAGAGGTTTATTTTACAAACAAAAAGGAGAATGATTATGGCAACACCCCACATCAGCGCTGAAAAAGGCGATTTCGCAAAGACCGTCCTGATGCCCGGCGATCCGCTGCGGGCAAAGTTCATCGCGGATACCTTCCTCGAGGATGTCCGCCAGGTCACCGGTGTCCGTGGAATGCTGGGCTTTACCGGCACCTATGAGGGCCGCCCCATCAGTGTGATGGGCAGCGGCATGGGAATGCCTCCATCGGCATCTACTCCTACGAGCTGTACAAGTTCTACGATGTGGACAACATCATCCGCATCGGCTCTGCCGGCAGCTACACCGACAAAGCCAAGCTGTTCGATGTGGTGCTGGCGCCGGTGCCGTGAGCGAGAGCAATTATGCCCGGGTCCAGAGCGGCTTTGAAGGGGACCTCACCCTGCCCAGCCAGACCCTGAACGACAAGCTGCGTGCTTCTGCCGCAAAGCAGGGCATCCCCCTGATCGAGGGCAACATCCATTCCGCCGATGTGTTCTATCGCCAGCCCTCCGATGAAAAGCCCACCTACTGGGAAAAGCTGCGGGATGAGCGCGGCTGCTGTGTGTGGAGATGGAGAGCTTTGCCCTCTTCGCCAACGCTCAGGTTCTGGGCAAGAACGCCGCCTGCCTGCTGACCATCTCCGACAGCTTTGTCTCCCCGGAGATCACCACCGCCGAGCAGCGCCAGACCAGCTTCACCAACATGATGAAGGTCGCACTGGGCGCGGAGTACTAAGTTTATTTTTGAGAGCGAAAGAGGGCCGTTGCCAAAAAGCAACGGCCCTCTTTTCAGGTGTCAGTATAGTGCCCGAAGCAATCTCATTTAATCTACCTCGATCAAATCGTGCTCAGTGAGCTTGGCTTTTCCTGTATCGATGTCGTGGACGATCTGGCGGAGATGATTGATGTTGCTTTCCGAGTAGAACGGGTCGGCGGAAACCTCAAAGGGAATGCGGTGCTCCCGGGAAACTTTTTTGGCGAAAATCGTGAATGCCGTTGTCATAGAAAGTCCCATCTCGGCGCAAACCTCTTCCATGCTGCGTTTCAGGTCTGGGTCCATCCGGAAGTTCACATTGACTGCATTTGCCATTCTAATACGCCTCCTTCTTGATTCTATTATATGCGTCTGTAATGAAAAACGCAAGAACTTTCGTTACATAATAAATGAACAACGAGAAATCTCTTGAAGAATTTGAGAACACGTCGTATAATTGAAGTGCAAAAGAGGGGATGAAAGATGAACGACTTTCAACCAAATCAGGATATCTGCCTTGTACCTTATTACCCAGCCTATGAAATTGCCCTTCCGTGGTATCAGGACGCAGAACTGTGCCATCATGTAGATAATCAGAATCGCATTTATGACCTGTCTATCCTGAAAAATATGTACCAGTATCTGGATAGTCATGGTGATTTGTTCTACATTGAATATAAGGGCATTCTGTGCGGAGATGTATGCTTGCAGACAAGCGGAGAAATTTCGATTGTGGTCTGCAAAGAGTATCAGAATCGGCACATTGGGAGAACGGTGATTGGGAAGATTCTTGCACTGGCAAAAGAGAAGAAGTATCCGCAATGCTATGCAGAAATTTATTCTTTCAACAAGCAGTCCCGTAAAATGTTTGAAAGTATAGGATTTGTTCAGAAAGACGCAGAAACGTTTGTTTATACTTTAGAATGAAAAGGAGGCCCCTATGACCAATCTGACTTTAGACGAAAAGAAAGCCCTGATCCGGATGGCGCTGGAAGCCCGGGAACAGGCCTATGCGCCCTACTCCGATTTCATGGTGGGTGCCGCCCTGCGGGCCGAGGATGGCCGCATCTTCACCGGCTGCAATGTGGAGAACTCTGCCTTTACCCCCACCAGCTGTGCCGAGCGTACGGCCTTGTTCAAGGCGGTGAGTGAGGGCGTGACCCGCTTCACCGATATTGCCGTGGTGGGTTCCCGCCGCGGCGAGGTGAACAAGCAGATCACCTCACCCTGCGGGGTCTGCCGTCAGGCGCTGTTTGAGTTCGGCGGACCGGAGCTGAATGTCATCATGGCAAAGACCCCCGATGATTTCATCGAGCGCAGCATGGACGAGCTGCTGCCCTTCGGCTTTGGCCCCTCCAACGTGGCGGGCAACAAAGCGTGGAAGAGTGAGGCGGGAAGCGGATATTTTGCCAAAATTGGCGAAATAGTACGACTTTTACGCGGATTTTACAAAAAATCTGTAAAGATTTTGTAATCGGAAATGCCTTGCTTTCCTCACATGACCCGGCTATACTTGGGTCAGTAAATGTGCAAGTGTGCGCATTCCCTTTTTAAAGCGCAATTTTTAATGTATAAAAAGGAGAGTTTTCTTATGATGATTTCTCGTCGTAACTTCCTGGCTGTGGCTGGCGCTGCAGCTGCTGCCGCTGCTCTGACCGCCTGCGGTGGTTCTTCCTCTTCCACCAGCACCGCTTCTTCCACGGCTTCCTCTGCAGCTTCTGAGGCTGCCAGCAAGATCACAAAGGTCGCTCTGACCTGCGATACCGGCACGATCGATGACGAGAGCTTCAACCAGGCTTGCTGGAGCGCTGTTTCCAGCTACATGGGCGATGACTGCCAGTACTACATCCCCGAGGCTGACGCTTCCGATGAGGACCGTGAGACCATGATCCGTCAGGCTGTCAACGACGGCGCTGAGGTCATTGTCTGCGTCGGCTACCTGTATGGCGCTTCTCTGGCATGGGCTGCTGAGCAGTACCCCGATGTCAAGTTCATTGCTATCGATGTCACCCAGGGCGATATCGGCACCGATGAGATCCCCTCCAACTGCTACTGCATCACCTTCAAGGAGGAGCAGGCAGGCTATCTGGCAGGTTACGCCATTGCCAAGGACGGCAAGACCAAGCTGGGCTTCCTGGGCGGCATGGCTGTTCCCGCTGTCATCCGTTACGGCTACGGCTTTGTGCAGGGCGCTGATGCTGCTGCTCAGGAGCTGGGTCAGAACATCGACATCAACTACTTCTACGGCGGCCAGTTCTACGGCGATGCCAACATCACCTCCCGTATGGAGGGCTGGTACTCCAACGGCACTCAGGTCGTCTTTGCCTGCGGCGGCGGTATCTACACCTCCGCTGTTGAGGCTGCTCTGAAGAACAACGGCTACGTCATCGGCGTTGACGTTGACCAGAACTACATCGGTGTAAACGGCGTTGCTGACGGCACCTATGCTTACAACCCGTTCATCACCTCCGCTATGAAGGGCCTGTCCGAGGCTGTTTCTACTTCTCTGTCCGACATCGAGGCAGGCGAGTGGAGCACCATCGCAGCAACCAACGGCAACTTTGGTCTGGAGGACGGCGATTACGTCGGCCTGCCCACCGCTGAGGACAGCTGGAACTTTGAGACCTTCACGGTTGAGGAGTACGAGGCGCTGAAGCAGAAGATCGCTTCCGGCGAGATCGTTGTTGACAACAGCTCTGACGATGCTACCAAGCCCACCGTCAGCGAGTTCACCAACGTCACCTACATCCAGTAAAATTTGAACAGTCCGCAAGGGCTGCAGGGAACGACCCTCTCCGTCATTGCCGCCAGGCTTTGACGGAGAGGGTCGTTTTTGTCTCGCGAAAAATCGTGCAGCTTGCACAAAAGTAATACTTATAAGAGTACATCCCGCCAAAAAATCAAAAAGAAGTGTGCAAAACCGCAAAAATACGGTATAATGGTACACAGAATAGTACAGGTGTCGATTTGACACGAAAGGAGAGTGAGCAGATTGGCAGAGGATTTTGTGATCGAGATGCTCCACATTACCAAGGAGTTCCCTGGAATCAAGGCAAACGATGATATCACCCTGCAGCTGCGCAAGGGCGAGGTACATGCCCTGCTGGGCGAAAACGGCGCTGGCAAAAGTACGCTGATGAGCGTGCTGTTCGGCTTGTACCAGCCGGAGGCCGGTAAGATCCTCAAGAACGGCAAGGAGGTCGCCGTCCGCAACCCCAACGATGCAAACGCGCTGGGCATCGGCATGGTGCACCAGCACTTCAAGCTGGTGGAATGCTTCAGCGTGCTGGATAACATCATTCTGGGCGTGGAACCCAATAAGCTGGGCTTTTTGCAGAAGGCTGAGGCCCGCAAGAAGGTCGTGGCCCTGAGCGAGAAGTACGGCCTGCGTGTGGACCCCGATGCACTCATCAGCGATATCTCGGTTGGTATGCAGCAGCGTGTTGAGATCCTGAAGATGCTCTACCGCGACAACGAGATCCTGATCTTTGACGAGCCCACTGCTGTGCTGACCCCGCAGGAGATCGACGAGCTGATGGAGATCATGCGCGGGTTCAAGAAGGAAGGCAAATCCATCCTCTTCATCACCCACAAGCTCAACGAGATCATGGCAGTGGCAGATCGCTGCACGGTTCTGCGCAAGGGCAAGTATATGGCACTGTGGACATCAAGGACACCACAAAGGAAGAGCTTTCCCGCATGATGGTCGGCCGCGATGTTCAGCTGCAGGTGGATAAAAAGCCCGCCGCCCCCGGTGAGGTGGTGCTGGATGTGCAGAACGTTACCATGCACAATGCCCAGCACAAGAAGGATGCCGTCAAGAACGTCTCTTTCCAGGTGCGTGGCGGTGAGATCGTCTGTCTGGCAGGCATCGAGGGCAACGGCCAGACAGAGTTTGTCTACGGCCTGACCGGTCTGGAAAAGTTCAACAGCGGCAAGGTGCTGCTGGACGGCAAGGAGATCACCAACGAGAGCATCCGCCAGCGCTCCAAGGACGGCATGAGCCATATCCCTGAGGACCGCCACAAGCATGGTCTGGTGCTGGATTACAGCCTGGAAAACAATATGGTGCTCCAGCGCTACTGGCAGCCCGAGTTCCAGCACAACGGCTTTATCCGCAGTGAAAAGGTGCGGGAGTACTCTGATAAGCTGATCGCCCAGTATGATGTGCGCAGCGGCCAGGGCAGCGCAACCATCGTGCGCAGCATGTCCGGCGGCAACCAGCAGAAGGCGATCATTGCCCGTGAGATCGACAAAGACCCCAAGCTGCTGGTGGCAGTGCAGCCCACCCGCGGCCTGGATGTCGGTGCCATTGAGTATATCCATAAGCAGATCGTGGATGAGCGCGACAGGGGCAAGGCCGTGCTGCTGGTCAGTCTGGAGCTGGACGAGGTGATGAACCTCTCTGACCGGATCCTTGTGATGTACGAGGGTGAGATCGTGGGCGAGTTTGACCCCAAGACCACCACAGTCCAGGAGCTGGGCCTGTACATGGCCGGTGCCGCAAGCAGGGAAAGGAGTAAGCAGAAATGAAAAACAAAAAACTTTCCCACAACGGGCTGCAGGGTTCTGTCACCAGCGTGATGGCTGCCCTGCTGTGTATCCTGATCGGTCTGGCTGTGGGTTTCCTCGTGCTGCTGGCCATCAACCCGGCCCACGCATGGGCAGACGGTTTTGTCCGCATCCTCAAGGGCGGCTTCCATGATGCCCCCTATGGTGTCGGCAAGGAACTGGCCAACGCTGCACCCCTGATCATGACCGGCCTTTCCGTGGGCTTTGCTTCAAGACCGGCCTGTTCAACATCGGTGCCGCCGGTCAGTACACGCTGGCGCTTACGGTGCCTCTACTGCGCCATCATGCTCAAGCTGCCCTGGTTCGTCTGCCTGCTGGCTGCGGCCATTCTGGGCGGTCTGTGGGGTGCCATCCCCGGTTTCTTCAAGGCCTACTTCAACATCAACGAGGTCATTACCTCCATCATGTTCAACTGGATCGGCCTGTACCTTGTCAATGAGCTGGTCTACCAGAACGGCACCGGCCCCATGTATGATGTGCGCAACACCCGCACCCTGAACCTGGGCAAGAACGCGGATCTCGCCCAGTCTGTCATCCCGGACTTCGGCCTGAACAAGCTGTTCCAGACCAACAGCACCACCATTGCCATCTTCCTGGCCGCTGTGGTGGCCATCCTGATCTGGGTGGTGCTGAACAAGACTACCTTTGGCTATGAGCTGAAGGCGGTCGGCCTGAATAAGAGTGCTGCCCGCTACGCCGGTATCAACGAAAAGAAGAACATCATCCTCTCCATGGCCATTGCCGGTGCGCTGGCAGGCTTTGGCGCGGGCCTGTTCTACCTGTCCAACGTGGGCCAGTGGAACCCCCTGAACTCCACCAGCCTGCCCGCCATGGGCTTCAATGGCATCTCCGTTGCCCTGCTGGCAAGCTCCAACCCCATTGGCACCATCTTCTCGGCCCTGTTCATCTCCCACATCTCGGTGGGCGGCACCTTCCTTTCCACCAAGTATTATCCCACGGAGATCGCCGACCTGATCAGCGGATCATCATCTACCTGTGTGCATTCTCCATGCTGTTCCGCGGCAAGATCCAGAAGCTGCTGTTCAAGAATGCGGACAAGACCAATGTGAACGCAGAGCCTGCCCCGGCGGAAAAGGCCAACGCGAAGAAGGAGGGCAAGTAAGATGCTGCTTTTGATCAAATATACCCTGCTGTATGGCATCGTCCTGATGCTGGTGGCACTGGGCGGTATGTTCAGTGAGCACTCCGGCATCATCAACATCGCGCTGGAAGGCATCATGGTCATCGGCGGTGTGGCGGGTGTTCTGACCCTGACCATGCTTCCGGCCGACATGTCGCCGTTCCTGGTGGTGCTGATCTCGGTCCTGGTGGCTGCGCTGGCCGGTATCGTGTACAGCCTGCTTCTGGCCTTTGCTTCCATCAACCTGAAAGCGGACCAGACCATCGGCGGCACGGCCCTGAACCTGCTGGCCACCGCCATTGCCGTGGTCATTGCCAAGTATTTCAGCGACAGCGGCAGCGCCAAGCTGAACTATTCCAACAAGCCGTTCCTGTTCAGCATCGGCGGCCTGGAGCTGAGCATCTTTGTGCCGTTGGGCATCGTGCTGCTCGTCATCAGCTATGTGGTGCTGTACAAGACCCGCTTCGGTCTGCGCCTGCGCGCTTGCGGCGAACATCCTCAGGCAGCCGATTCTGTGGGCATCAACGTCTACAAGATGCGCTACGCGGGTGTGCTGCTTTCCGGTGCGCTGGCGCTATCGGCGGTCTGGCATATATCGTGCCCCCGGTGCAGACCTGGAACTTTGAGGTCGGCGTGGCTGGCGCGGGCTTCCTTGCACTGGCTGTTATGATCTTTGGCCAGTGGAAGCCCTTCAACATCTGTGCCGCCGCCATGTTCTTTGCCGTGTTCAAGAGCCTGGCAAACATTGCGGACTCCACCTTCCTGGCGCAGCTCCACTGGTCCAGCAACATCTATAACATGATGCCGTTCATCGCATCCATGATCATTCTGGCCTTTACCTCCAAAAACAGCATGGCCCCCAAGGCTGAGGGTATCCCTTACGACAAGGGTTCCCGCTGAGCGAGGTTTGTTCCAAGGGCGCAGCTGCTTTTCCGGGCAGCTGCGCCCTTGGTGTTCAAAACCCGACAAAGGAGACGGAATGTGGATTGCCTTTGTCAAAAAGTCTGTTATAATGGAATTTACTGAAAGTCATACTGTCAGACAGGAGAATTGCGATGCGTATTTATGATCTGATCGCGAAAAAGCGCGATGGCGGTACCCACACCCGGGAAGAGCTGGAAGCCATTGTCAACGGCTTTGTCAGCGGGGAGGTGGCCGATTACCAGATGGCTGCCTGGATGATGGCGGTCTACCTGCGCGGCATGACCAACGAAGAAACAGCCGAGCTGACGGACGTGATGGCCCACAGCGGCGTGATGGTCGATCTTTCCCCCATCCCCGGCATCAAGGTGGATAAGCACTCCACCGGCGGCGTGGGCGATAAGACCACCCTTGTGATCGCCCCTGTGGTGGCGGCCTGCGGTGTAAAGATCGCCAAGATGAGCGGCCGCGGCCTGGGCCATACCGGCGGCACCATTGATAAAATGGAGAGCGTGCCCGGCACCAGAACTGCCCTTTCGCAGGAGGAGTTCTTTGCCCAGGTGAACAAGATCGGGCTGTCGGTCATTGGCCAGAGCGAGGGCATTGCCGTGGCGGATAAGAAGATGTACGCCCTGCGGGATGTGACCGCCACGGTCAGCTGCATCCCGCTGATCGCCTCTTCCATCATGTCCAAGAAGCTGGCCTCCGGCTCTGACGCCATCCTGCTGGATGTGACCACCGGCACCGGTGCCTTTATGAAGACCGTGGACCAGAGCATTGAGCTGGCCAAGCTGATGGTCGCCATCGGCACCCACCATGGCCGCCGGGTGGCAGCTATGATCACCGATATGGACACCCCGCTGGGCCGCAACATCGGCAACAGCCTTGAGGTCATGGAGAGCATGGACGTGCTCAAGGGCAGGGGCCCTGCCGACCTGACCGAAGTCTGCCTGCAGCTGGCCGCCAATATGCTGGTGCTGGCAGGCAAGGGTACCCCGGCGGAGTGCCGTGCCATGGCACAGGCTGTGATTGCGGACGGCTCTGCCTTTGCCAAGTGCAAGGAGATGTTTGCGGCCCAGGGCGGCGACACCCGTGTGCTGGACGATTACAGCCTGTTTGAGCAGCCTGCAGCCAGCTTTGAGCTGCTGGCCGAGCAGGATGGCTACATCGTGGCCAACGATGCCGAGAAGATCGGCTCTGCCAGTGTGCTGCTGGGCGCTGGCCGCCAGAAGAAGGGAGACCCGCTGGACTTTGCGGCCGGCATCACCCTGCACAAAAAGCGCGGTGACTATGTGCACAAGGGCGAAAGCCTGGCCACCTTCTACGGTGCGGCAGATAAGTTTGAAGCCGCTGCTGCGGAGTACCGCAGCGGTTTGGTCTATGGTGCGGAAAAGCCCGAGGAGGCCCCGCTGGTCTACGCCCTGGTCACCAAGGACGGCGTGGAGCGCTACTGAGAAAGCATCCTTCCCGCAAGGCGGGAGGGACGGAAAGGACATTTTCTATGAAGATCATTCTGGTGGGCTGCGGCAAGGTCGGCACAGCGCTGGCACGTCAGCTCAGCGAGGAAGGCCACAATGTCACGATCATCGATACCAACAAGGCCCGTGTGAGCATATCAGCGAATCCTATGACGTGATGGGCATTACCGGCAACGGCTCCTCCATCACAACGCTGTCCGAGGCAGGGATCGAGGAGGCAGACGTGTTCATTGCAGTCACCGGCTCGGACGAGCTGAACCTGCTCTGCTGCATGTTTGCCAAAAAGGCGGGCCACTGCCACGCCATTGCCCGTGTGCGCAACCCATCCTACAGCCATGAGCTGGACTTCATCAAAAAGCAGATCGGCATTTCGGCCATCATCAACCCGGAGATGGCGGCGGCGCGGGAGATCTCCCACCTGCTGCGCTTCCCCGGTGCCAGCAAGATCGATACCTTTGCGGAAGGCCGGGTGCGGCTGATCAAGTTCACCCTGACCGAGGCACAGGCACTGGACGGCGTGGCCATCCGGGAGATCCCCACCCGGCTCAAGAGCGATATCCTAGTCTGTGCCGTGGAGCGCGACGGCGGGGTCATCATCCCCAACGGTAATTTTGTGCTCCAGACCGGCGATCAGGTCACCTTTCTTGCAACGCAGGAAAAGGCCCACGCGTTCTTCCAGCGCATCCATCTGGCCGTGCGCCCGGTGCGCAATGCCCTCATCGTGGGCGGCGGTGCCATTGCCTTCTATCTGAGCCAGGAGCTGCTGGAAAACCATGTCCGGGTGCGGATCGTGGAGCGGGACCCCGCCCGCTGCGATGTGCTGGCCCAGGCTCTGCCCGAAGCACAGATCCTGTGTGAGGACGGCTCCAACCGCGAGTTCCTGCTCTCCGAGGCCTGACCTCCACCGAGCCTTTGTGGCCCTGACCAACATCGACGAGGAAAATGTCCTGCTGACCTGTTTGCCAAGAAGCATTCCAACGGCAAGCTGGTCACCAAGATCAACCGCCTGGAATTTGACGATATCCTGGCCGGGCTTGATCTGGGCAGCATCGTCTACCCCAAGTACATGACCTGCGATTACATCGTGCAGTATGTGCGCGCTTTGCAGAACGAGGCAGGCAGCAACATCAAGACCTTGTACCGCATTCTGGACGACCGCGTGGAGGCGCTGGAATTTACGGTCCATGAGAAGAGCCGCGCCACCGGTGTGCCCCTGAGCCAGCTCCACCTGAAAAAGAACCTGCTGCTCTGCTGCATCACCCGCGGCAACGAGATCAAGATCCCGCGCGGCGGCGATGAGATCCAGGTGGGCGACAACGTCATCGTGGTCACGCTGGAGCACGGCCTGCATGACCTGCGGGACATCGTGGAAGATTAACGGAGGCGCGGCATGAATTATGCGATCGTTCTGCGGCTGCTGAGCTACATCCTCTATTGCGAAGCCGCGCTGCTCCTGCTGCCCGCCATGGCCAGCCTGATCTACGGTGAATGGATGGTGCTGGGCGTGTTCCTGCTCACGGCAGCGCTTTCTGCTGTGGCGGGCGTTCTGCTCCACCGCATCAAGCCCAAGAGCCAGATCTTCTATATGCGGGAGGGCTTTGCCACCACGGCGCTCTGCTGGCTGCTCATCAGTGTGGTGGGCGCGGTGCCCTTTGTGCTCACGGGCAGCATCCCCAACCCGGTGGATGCCATGTTTGAGACCGTTTCCGGCTTCACCACCACCGGTGCCAGCATCCTGCCCGCCGTGGAGGACCTGCCCAGGGGCATCCTGTTCTGGCGCAGCTTCACCCACTGGATCGGCGGCATGGGCGTTCTGGTGTTCCTGCTCTCCCTGCTGCCTCTAACCGGCGGCTCCCATGTCAACCTGATGAAAGCCGAAAGCCCCGGCCCGCAGGTGGATAAGCTGGTGCCGAAGGTGCAGTCCACGGCAAAAATTCTGTACGGCATCTACTTCCTCCTGACGGTGTTGGAATTCATGTTCCTGATCGCCGGGCGGATGCCGGTGTTTGAAGCCCTGCTGACCTCCTTTGGTACAGCGGGCACCGGCGGCTTCGGCTTCCGCAATGACAGCTTTGCCAGCATGTCGCCCTATATCCAGTGGGTCGTGACCATCTTTATGATCCTGTTTGGCGTGAACTTCAACGCCTATTTCCTGCTGCTGATGCGCCGATTCCGCCGCGCTGCCGCCAGCGAGGAGGTGCGCGCCTACTTTGTGATCATCGGTGTGGCTGTGGCCATCATCACAGCCAACATTTACAGCATGTACAACGCTTGGGCGAGGCCCTGCGCCACGCCGCCTTCCAGGTGGGTTCTATCATCACCACCACCGGTTTTTCCAGCTGTGATTTTGACCTGTGGCCCACCCTCTCCAAGGAGATCCTTGTCATGCTGATGTTTGTGGGTGCTGCGCAGGCAGCACCGGCGGCGGCATAAAGGTCAGCCGCCTCCTGCTGATGGGCAAGACTGTGGGCAAGGAGCTCAAGCAGGCCCTTCACCCGCAGGTGGTGGCCCCCGTCCGGATGGACGGCAAGGTGGTCAACCATGAGACCATCCGCGCCACCAATGTCTTTGTGGCCGCCTACATCTTCATCTTTGCGGCATCCTTCTTCCTCATCAGTCTGGATGGCTTTGACATGGTGACCAACTTCACCGCCATTGCCGCCACGTTGAACAACATCGGCCCCGGCCTTGCCAGGTGGGCCCCATGATGAACTTTGGCAGCTACTCCAATCCCGCCAAGCTGGTTATGATTTTTGACATGCTGGCGGGCCGTCTGGAGATCTTCCCCATGCTGGTGTTCTTTATGCCGGACACCTGGCGGCGGTTCTGAGCAAAATAACAAAGCGGATGCGCTCCCACCGGAACGCATCCGCTTTTTGCTGTATCAGGATTCCTGCGGCTTTTTCCCCAAGAGCGCCACGCCGCTCAGCACGATGACCCCGCCCAGCAGGGCAAGGCCTGCACCGGCCTGCCCGAAGGCATCGCCGACGGCACCCACCAGAGACTTGCGGGGATCATCAGCAGGCTGTAGGCCATGCTGTCCACGCTGATGAGGGTAGCCCGCTGGTCACTGGGAATGGCGTCGTTCAGCTTCTGGCTCTCGTGGAGCAGATAGACCTCCAGCACACCCTGCACCAGCATCATGCCCAGGATGCCGCCCCAGGCAGGCGCAGTACCAACCAGCAGAGTGCCCACACCGCAGAGCAGGGCACAGGCTGTGTAGAGCCGCCGCATGGAGCGGCATCTCACCCGGCGGCCGATCTCGTGCCCGCCACGCAGGCCAGACCGCCCAGCAGCAGGGGAAGGAAGAGCAGCTCTGTGGGCCAGCCCAGCTCAATGAGCCGCTGCTGCAAGAACATTTTGGTCAGGTAGCTGGGCACCGAGACGACGGCGCTGGAAACGATGAGCTTGGCCGCCAGCGGCGTGGTGCGCAGGATGCTCAGGCTGTTGCGCGCCAGTTTGGTGAACTGGCCGGGCAGCGCGCGGAGGGTCTGCTTTCCCCGGCTGGCCTGTGCCTTGGTGACGATGGCTCCTCCATCAGCGCAAGGGCGGCGGTGGAACGCCCTCGAACGCAGCGCTCAGCAGGTAAAAGCCCGCAAAGCCGAGGAAGCGCTTCAAAAGGCTGGCCAGCGAACCTATGGCGTTGGCCAGCATGGAAATCTGGGAACTGTTGGCGGAGACTTGGATGTACTCGTCCTCGCGGCCCTCGGTCTTCAGGCTGTCGTAGACAAGGGCTGTGAAGGTGCCGGAAAACATGGTCATAGCCAGCGCGTTCAGCCCCATGGCAAGGCAGATGGTGAACAGGTTCGGCGCAAAAGCCATCAACAGATTGCAGGTCACGGTCAAGACTCCGCCGGACAGGAGGGTCTTCCGGCGGCCCAGCAGGTCTGCCGCCATGCCGCTGGGCACTTCGCAGAAGAGGCTGACGATGTGATACACGCTTTCGGCCAGGCCGATCTCCCACAGGGAGAAGCCCCGGGCCGCCAGCAGGGCCACCCATACCGCATCCGTGATGCGCAGACCGGAGAAGAAATCAGAAGTATAAATGCAGGCGAGCTGCTTTTTTAAATTGAGTTTATGATCCATTGGAAACACCCTTTCTATTTATAGTGAATCATTCAAAATGGAAAGTGTACCTTTGCAAACGAAAGTTTGCTGTGACGAAACCCCTCCGTCAATGCTGACGCATTGCCACCTCCCCTAATAGTGGAGGCCTTGGCAATCCGTGCAGAATTTCCGGTTTCGCCAGAGGCTCCCCTACTAGGGGAGCTGACGAGCGAAGCGAGTCTGAGGGGTTCAGGCAAAACAAAAGCGCCCCACAGCAAAGCTGCGCGGCGCTGAAAATCATGCTCCACGCTTTGCTGAAAGAGACAAAAGGGTACACTTCGAGCCGGAAAGTATTAAATCTGACCTTTTTTGAAAAAGATGCAGCCATTCCAACCCATCTGGGTGTACCCTCCTTTCAGTAAAACGTTACGCTTACAATACCATACTTTCGGCCAAAACACAAGCAAAACCGTAAAATTCAGGGAAAAAGTGCCGCCCCGGCTTGCAAACAGGCCCAAAGTGTGGTAAGATGATATCCGGTTATGAAACCTGAATATCTTGAAAACGCAGCGACGGAGAGAGTACGCACGCAGTTCCACAGCAAAGAGAGAAGCTTCACCGGCTGAAAGGGCTTCCGCGTGGGTGTGTGCCGAAGTTCGCTCCTGAGCGGCCTGCCCGAACGGCTTCTATTAGGACAGGACGGCGCGCCCCGTTACGGCGTTTGAGAGCCGCCCTTCTTTGTGCAGGGCGGAAACCGGGTGGTACCGCGGAGCATTGGATTTGCAAAGGCTTCGTCCCTTTTGTCCGGCCAGAAATGGCCCGGCAGGGGACGGGGCCTTTTTTGCTGCCCCGCTTTGAAAACACGAACTGAGAAGGAGAGAATTTCCATGCAAGCAATGATCGACGAGCTGGCCAAACAGGCCGCAGAGAGCCTCGGTCAGGTCTCTTCCAAGGAGACGCTGGCCTCGTTCTGGCAGGAATATCTGAGCAAAAACGGCAAGATCCCCGCGCTGATGAAGAATCTGCGCTCTGTCGCGCCCGAAGAGCGCCCCGCCATGGGCAAGATCATCAACGAGCTCAAGCAGAAGGTGCAGGCAGACTACGATGCCGCCGCCGCCAAGGTGAAGGAGGCCGAGCTGGCCGCCCGCAACGCCGCTGAGACCGTGGACATCACCCTGCCCGCCAAGACCCGCACGGTGGGTGGTCTGCACCCCCTGACGCTGGTCACCAACCAGATCATTGACGTGTTCTCCGGCATGGGCTTTGCCGTGGCCGATGCACCTGAGATCGAGGACGACGACCACAACTTCACCCGCCTGAACGTGCCTAAGGATCACCCCGCCCGCGATATGCAGGATACCTTCTACCTGTCCGACGAGTTCCTGCTCCGCACCCAGACCTCCGGCGGCCAGATCCGCACCATGGACAGCCAGAAGCCGCCCATCAAGGTGCTGATCCCCGGCCGTGTGTTCCGTTCCGATTCCGATGCCACCCACAGCCCCATGTTCCACCAGATGGAAGGCCTGGTCGTGGATAAGGGCATCACTCTGGGCGACCTGCAGGGCGCGCTGAACACCTTTGTGCAGAAGCTGTTCGGCAAGGACACCCGCACCCGCCTGCGTCCCTCTTACTTCCCCTTCACCGAGCCCAGTGTGGAGGTCGATGTCAGCTGCTTTGAGTGCGGCGGCAAGGGCTGCCCCCTGTGCAAGCACACCGGCTGGATCGAAGTTCTGGGCGGCGGTGTTGTCAACCGCAAGGTGCTGGAGAACTGCAACATTGACCCGGATGAGTATTCCGGCTTCGCCTTCGGCATTGGCATCGAGCGCATCGCCATGCTGAAGTACGGCATCAACAACATCGGCCTGATGTTCGAGAACAACCTGCAGTTCCTCAAGCAGTTCCATGAATAAGAGGGGAGAGAACAGACAATGAAAGTACCTTTCAGTTGGTTAAAAGAATTCGTTGATATCGACGTTACCGCTCAGGAGCTGGAGGAGAAGCTGTTCTCCTGCGGCTTTGAGGTGGAAGAGCTGATCCCGCTGGATGCAGGCATCAGCAAGGTGGTCGTTGGCAAGATCGTGGAGATGGAAAAGCAGGAGGGCACCCACCTGACCAAGTGTGTGGTGGACTGCGGTGACTACGGCCACGATATCCGCATCAGCACCGGTGCCTCCAATATGAAGCTGGGTGACTGCGTGCCCGCCGCTCTGGATGGCTCCACCCTGCCCGGCGGCATCAAGATCAAGGCCCGCAAGATGCAGGGCGTGGAGTCCAACGGTATGCTCTGCTCCGGCGAGGAGCTGGGCCTGAACGACGACCTGTTCCCGGGCTCTGAGGTCTATGGCCTGCTCATCCTGCCCGAGGATTCCGTTCCCGGCACCGACATTGCACCCGTTGTCGGCCTGGATGACTATATCTTCGATATCTCCATCACCGCAAACCGCCCGGACTGCCAGTCCGTGCTGGGCATTGCCCGCGAGGTCGCTGCCATTCTGGGCAAGCCCCTGCACATGCCCGCCATGGATTACAAGGCTGTCTGTGAGCCGGATGCTCCCATCACCGTCCAGGTGGAGGCCCCTGACCTGTGCCCCCGCTATATGGCGCATTACGTCCGCAACATCCGCATGGGCGAATCTCCCCGCTGGATGAAGCGCCATCTGGCCCTGTGCGGCCTGCGCTCCATCAGCAACGTGGTGGATATCACCAACCACACCCTGCTGGAAATGGGCCAGCCCATGCACGCCTTTGACCTGAACAAGGTCGCCGGCCGCACCATTGATGTGCGCCGTGCCCACGAGGGTGAGAAGATCGTGACCCTCGATGAAAAAGAGTTTACCCTGAACCCCAACAATCTGGTCATCTGCGATGCCGAGAAGCCGGTGGCTCTGGCCGGCATCATGGGCGGTGCCAACTCCGGCATGGACGAGAACACCACCAGCCTGCTGTTCGAGTGCGCCACCTTCGCTCGTGACTGCGTCCGCAAGACCAGCCGTGCCCTGGGCCAGAACAGTGATTCCTCTGCCCGCTATGAAAAGGGTGTGGACCGCAACTCTCCCGAGCTGGGCCTTGCCCGTGCCCTGCACCTGATCCAGGAGCTGGACTGCGGCGATATCACCACCCTCGAGTATGACCTGACCGATGGCCGCCCGCTGGAGCGCAAGCACATCGTGACCACCCCCGCCAAGATCTGTGGTGTGCTGGGCATCACTGTGCCCGAGCAGACCATGATCGATATCCTGCAGCGCCTGGAGTTTACTGTGGATGTGCAGGCTGACGGCAGCTGGGATGTGTCTGCTCCTCTCTACCGTGAGGATGTGGAGAGCTTCCCCGATCTGGCGGAGGAGGTCATCCGTGAGTACGGCTATGACCACATCAACCCACCTTCCTGAACACTGCCTCTGTTACCAACGGCGGCCTGAACTATGCGCAGAAGCAGCAGCTCAAGACCAAGCGCCTGCTGGCTGCACAGGGCTTCTATGAGGCATCCACTTGGCCTTCTACTCCAACGCGGAGCTGGATATGCTGCACATCCCCGCTGAGGATGCCGCCCGCAAGGCCATCCGCATCCTGAATCCCATCAGCGAGAACCTGTCCATCATGCGCACCCTGCTGACCCCGTCCATGCTGAATGTCATCGTGGACAACCTCAAGAAGGGCAATGCCGAGGGCCGCCTGTTCGAGATGGCTCCCGTCTATCTGGCCAAGGAGCTGCCCATCAGTGAGCATCCCCATGAACGTCAGACCCTCTGCATTGGTGCCTTTGGCCCCGAGGAGGACTTCTTCACCGTCAAGGGTGCAATGGAGGCGCTGGCCGCAGGCTTTGACCTGACTTTCACCTACGAGCGCGAGACCACCCCGTGGCTCCACCCCGGCATCAGCGCCGCTGTCTACTGCAACGGCAAGCGTCTGGGCGTGTTCGGTAAGCTCTCCAATGAGATCAACGGCGAGCTGGAGATCGCAAAGGACCAGAAGGACAGCCAGAACATCTATCTGGGTGAGCTGGACTATGAGGCTCTGATGTCCTGTGTGGACGGTGAGCTGCGCTATAAGCCGCTGAGCCCCTACGCTGCCGTCAAGCGTGACCTGGCCCTTGTCTGCGAGGAAAAGGTCACCTGCGGCGAGATCGAGGACACCATCAAGAAGGCAAGCTCCCTCATCACCGAGGTCAAGCTGTTCGATATCTACCGCGGCACAAACCTGGGCGAGGGCAAGAAGAGCATGGCCTTCTCCCTGACCCTGTCTGACCCCAGCGCGGAGATCTCCGCTGATCAGGTCGAGCGCACCGTCAAGAAGGTGCTGGGCAACCTGAAGTTCAAGCTGGGCATTGAGATCCGGTAAACGGTGATCTATACACAGCACTATGAGTCTCCTCTGGGCGGCATCCTGCTGGCCGCTGATGACACCGGCCTGACCGGCCTCTGGTTCGAGGGGCAGAAGTACTTTGCCCGCACCCTGGATGCGGTGCATCAGGAGCAGGAGACCGCTGTGCTCTCCGAGGCCAGACGCTGGCTGGATGTTTATTTCGGCGGGCAGGAGCCGGACTTTACCCCGCCGCTCCATCCCGGCTGGCTCTGCCTTTCAGCAGGAGGTGTGGGCGCTGCTGCGCCGCATCCCCTGCGGCCAGACCACGACCTATGGGACACTGGCAAGGCAGCTGGCCGCAGAGCGCGGCCTTTCCCGGATGTCTGCGCAGGCTGTGGGCGGGGCTGTCGGACACAATGTGATCTCTATCATCATTCCCTGCCACCGCGTTGTCGGAACAAACGGCAGCCTGACCGGATATGCAGGCGGCATCGACAAAAAGGCCGCGCTGCTGAGACTGGAAATGAAAATGACGCGGTAAGAAATGCAGCAAATGAAAAATCCGAACCTTTTCCCGATGGGAAGAGGTTCGGATTTTCTTGTGTGGTGGAGGCGATGGGAGTCGAACCCATGTCCGAAAAGAGTTCAGCGTAGGTGTCTCCGGGTGCAGGCGATCAACAACATTCCCTCCGCGTCACGCCGGTCGCCAGGCTAACGCATTGGTAGCTTCATGAGTTCCTGCCGGTCCGCAAAGCTTAGGTCCGTTCAGGTGCTGTGTCTAAAGGACGCCCCGGCCCCACACGACACAAGAGTGGGCGGAACGCGCAGCACTCAGGCTGCGAGCAACTGATAATTATTGTTGTCAGTTAATTTTTTGGAGGAGTTTAAAGCAGGTCCCCCACTGCTACCCGCTGCCCAGGCCTCGCTCCCCCCGTCGAAACCTTTACGCCCCCATAAAACACACCTTGCGGTGTGGGTAAGCTTTGAAGTTTCCGGGCAGGAATGCTGCCTGAAATCAATAGTAAACGCCGTTGGATTTAACGGCACGGTCGATGGAGCGCTTGGCATCGCGCTTGGCGGCATCTGCGCGCTTGTCGTAGAGCTTTTTGCCCTTGCACAGGCCCAGCTCCATTTTGACGCGGCCATGCTTGAAGTAGAGCGAAAGCGGCACAAGGGTGTAGCCCTGCAGCTTGCACTGCTGGTGCAGCCGCCGAATCTCGTTCTTGTGGGCCAGCAGCCGCCGCACCCGCATGGGGTCCTGATTGAAGATGTTGCCGTGGTCGTAGGGGGTGATGTGCATTCCCTTGACCAGCAGCTCGCCGTCCTCAATATCGACCAGCTGTCTTTCAGGTTCACGCCGCCGGCACGCAGGCTCTTGACCTCGGTGCCTTTCAGCTCAACGCCGGTCTCCAGCGCTTCCAGAACGAAATACTCGTGGCGCGCTTCCCGGTTTGTGGCAATCGTCTTGGTTGCCGGACGCTCTTTGATCGGTGCCATTCCGCGCGCCTCCTTTCTATCGCTTTGGTATCGTTACGTTAGTATATCATATTTTTGTGGATTTTCAAGGCCGCTTTTTGAAAAAACTGTAAATCTTTTCCGCAAAAAGCGCCTTACAGCTTTTTATAGCCCGCCGGTTCGTCCGCTGCACACCGCCGCTCCATCAGGTAGGTGTCCAGCCAGCGGCCGTGGCAGTCCCGGGCAATGCGCTCCCGGCGGCCCACCACGCGGAAACCGCATTTCAGGTGCAGGCCCCGGAGGGGGCGTTGTCCTGCAGTACCGTGGATTGCAGCGTCCAGTACCCGGCCTGTTCGGCCTCGCGGCAGAGCGCCGTGAGCAGGTGATAGCCCAGCCCCTTGCCCCGGAATTTCTCCCCGACATAGATGCTCACCTCGGCCACGCCGCGGTAGCACCAGCGGGGGTCTACCCGATGCAGGGCTGCCCAGCCGGCTACGACCCCATCGTCCAGCACCACCAGGCGGCATTCCCTGGTATGGGATGCGTCCCAGGCGGTGTAGGGCGGGCAGTTGGTCTGGAAGGTGGCGTGCTCGGTGGCAATGCCTCCAGATATATTTTGGACACGGCAGTCCAATCCTCCGGCATCATGGGCCGGACTGTGATCTCACTCATATTTCCTATTCTGACCGGAGCCGCAGTGCTCCGGTTTCCCCTCATTGCGTGTGCAATATCTCTTTTCAGTATAGCAGAATCTGCCGCAAATCACAACGGAAACCTGTTCACCTCAGGCCGGGCAGAGTGTCTGGAATCTGAATACCCGGCCCCTCGGAAGCGTGGAGATCACAACGCATGGATTTTGTGGGCAGATTTGTTTTGACAATACCGGCGGGTGTGATACAATAGAAAAAAACCAACCGGTGCCGCCTGTGCAGTCTCATATTATAGTCCTCTGTGTGGGAGAATGCAATCAGGGCGGTGCCGGGGGAAAGGAACGGAACATGAAACAGGCAAAACGAATCGTCGCGATGGTGCTGTGTCTGCTGGCTCTGCTGGCCCTGCCCGCCGGTGCCGTAATGGAAAAGGGAGAGCCCAACATCACGGCTCAGACCACTATGAAGGAAGTGCGCAGCAACCCGGGCATCAAGAACTCCGGCTTCTACACCTATTCGCAGGATAAGGACTGCCGCCGGGTCAGGCCCTGTGGGAGATGACCACTGTGGAGGGCTACACCAACGAGTATGTGGCCGAAGGCTGTGCCAAGGGCCTGAATCTGGTCATTGAGAACTACAACAATGGCGTTCAGGTCACCCACTCGTTCTACACGGATGCGGAAAAGGCGGCGGACCGCACCAAAAACAACACCGGCCTGTTCTATTTCCCGGCCAAGGCTGAAAATGCCAAGTTTGCGCTGATCCTGGCTGGCAGCGGTGCCAATGAGAGCGCCGAGCTGGAGGAAGGGGCCTGCACGGCCTGGCAGCTGCATGAGCTGGGCTATGCCGCCTTTATTCTGCGGTATCGCGTCTGGACGGATGCTTCCGATGACGCTCCGCTGGAGGATATCGGCCGGGCTATGCAGTACATTGAGGAACACGCTGCGGAGTTTGGCATCCAGCCGGAGCAGTACGCCATCGTGGGATATTCCATGGGCGGCCACCTGACGGGCCTGTTCGGCACGGAATCGGTGGGGTATAAGCATTACAATGTGCCCAAGCCCGCCGCCCTGCTGCTGGGCTACCCCATCAACGATATGACTATATCAAGCCCATCTACCATGTCATCCAGGATATCGGCGCATACGGCCCCAAATACTATACCCGGAATCTTTCGGATGAGATCACGCCGGACTACCCCGCCACCTACCACTGGCACGGTGTGAATGACACGCTGCTGAAAGAGCTGGTCTACTGGCGGCAGGGACCGCAGCTGGAAGCTGCCCTGCAGGCCAATCACGTCAAGCATGTTTACCGGGTGTTCAACAATGCACCTCACGTCTGCGGCATCGGCACCGGAACAGATGCCGAGAACTGGCTGGTGGAAGCCACTGCTTTCTGGGAAGAGCAGTGCGCCTGAGAGAAAGGATGAAACAGGATGAAAGATCTGAACGAAGCATTTGTGCATCTGAACGTCGGTCTGCCCGATGATGTGGAGCGGCTGAAGGCCGCGGGCTATTACAAAGAAGCCGTGGCACGGATCGATGAATATCTGGCCGAGGACTGGACGGAGACCCAGAACAGCCCCCGCAGTCAGGGGTTGGAAATGCCGGAGTACGAGCAGCCCGCCAACCTGTGCCCACCGGCGTGAA
>ENA-OQEB01000166-OQEB01000166.1-human-gut-metagenome-genome-assembly--contig:-NODE-166-length-27487-cov-6.196162_pt1 | contig 27487 bp, 39 predicted proteins | sample MGYA00242787_ERZ504619 | MGnify/ENA primary metagenome ERZ504619 (study PRJEB26092, sample SAMD00036317) | human gut metagenome | host: Homo sapiens | study: EMG produced TPA metagenomics assembly of... | reverse complement strand
CGAATCGATTTGAACTCGGACCCGTCGGCGCGTCTGCGTACCGAGACCAGGGACCGCGTGTACGAAGGGACTACCATGACCGATAAAATGACCGTTGCTATTGCAGCCGGCGGCACGGCCGGGCACATCAACCCCGCGCTCGCCTTGGCCGAAGAGCTGCGTGACCGTGGCCACCACGTTGTGTTCGTGGGCCAGTCGCGCAAGCTCGAGGGTCGTCTGGTCCCCGAGGCTGGGTTTGATTTTGTGCCCATTACGGTCACGGGCTTCGACCGCTCCCGTCCTTGGACGGCGCTGACCTCGCTGTGGCGTGTCAACAAAGCCAAGCGTGCGCTCGCCAGTCATTTCTCAAAGGTCGGCAAGCCCGATGCCGCCATTGGTTTTGGTGCCTATGTCGAGGTTCCGCTGCTGGGGTGGTGCAAGGGCGCGGGCGTTCCGTATCTGCTGCATGAGCAGAACTCTGTTCCGGGCCTGGCCAACAAGATGATGAACTCCCACGCCGCCCGCGTGTGCATCTCGGTGCCGGCAGCGCGTTCGGTCTTTGAGCGCGAAGGTGACCCTGACCACGTGCTCATGACCGGCAACCCCGTACGTCGCTCGGTGATCGAGGGCGATCGCGCTCGCGGCCGCAAGGCACTTGGCGTTCCCGAGGACGCTACGCTGCTGCTCGTCTTTGGCGGTTCACTTGGCGCCCAGCACCTCAACGAGCGTGTGGCTTCGCTCAAAAACGAGCTGCTTTCGCGCAAGAACCTCTATGTGTTGCATTCGACGGGTGCCGACGGCTTTGAGGAGACCGAGCGCGCTTTGGCGCTGACGCCCGAGGAGGCGAAGCGTTACCGCGTCCAGCCTTACATCGACAACATGGGCGATATGCTGGCTGCTGCCGATTTGGTGCTCTCGCGTTCGGGCGCATCGAGCGTGGCCGAGATCGCTGCACTCGCCGTGCCTTCGGTGCTCGTGCCGTACCCGCATGCGACGGCCGACCACCAAACCACCAATGCCCGTTATCTGGTCGACGCTGGGGCCGGCGTGCTCTGCGCCGATGCCGATATCGACGGTTCTGCCTTTGCCGATGAACTGCTGCACCTGGTCGATGACGCGGCGGCGCGCGACGCCATGCGTCAGGCGGCGCGTGGTCTGGCTCAGGATAGGGCCGCCGCTCTTCTGGCGGATGCGGTAGAGGGTTTGCGTTAGTTAGACGGGATATCGTCGGTCGCCCTCGCGCTGATGCGGTAGGTGCGGTACAGTTAACGGGTTACAGGCAGTGTTTACGCAAGGAGTACACGAGCACATGGCTGATTCCCAGACTGCAACCTCCGCGCCCGAGTTTAAGAGCGCCCACTTTATCGGTATCGGCGGCGCCGGCATGAGCGGCATCGCCCTCGTTCTGCACGAGCGCGGTTATGCCGTTACCGGCTCCGACCTTAAGACGTCACGTTATATCCGCCAGCTTACCCGCGCTGGTGTGAAGGTGCATGTGGGCCATGAGGCCGCCACGATCGACGAGGTCAAGCCCGACGTGGTTGTTGTCTCCACCGCTATTCCGGAGTCCAACCCTGAACTCGTGCGCGCTCGCGAGCTTGGTATTCCCGTGTGGCCCCGTGCCAAGATGCTCTCTGCTTTGGGCCACGGCTACACCACCGTCGCTGTTGCCGGCACGCATGGCAAGACCACCACGTCTTCGATGTGCGCCACCATGCTCGACCGCATGGGCCTGGATCCGAGCTTCTTGATCGGCGGCATCGTCGAGGGCTATGACACGAACGGCAAGAACGGCTCGGGCGACTACTTTGTCGCCGAGGCCGACGAGTCCGACAGCTCCTTCCTGTTCCTGAACCCCAACGTGGTCATTGTGACCAACGTCGAGGCCGACCACCTCGATCACTACTCGGGTATCGAGGAGATCGAGCAACTTTCGCCAAATTCATGAGCTTGGTGGGCGAGGACGGCACCGTCATCGTCTGCGGTGAGGACCCGCATCTGTCGAGCTCGCCAAGTCGACGGGCCGTCACGTGCTTTCCTACGGCTTTGCCGAGAGCAACGACATCGTCTGCATGCACCCGGATGTCAAGGGCATCCAGAGCGACTTTATCGTTCGCTTTGAGGACGGCACTGAGCACGCTGTGGAGATCAAGAGCAATCCCGGTCGCCACAACATGCTCAACGCCACGGCGGTGCTCACCGTCGCCCATGTCCTGGGCCTTGACATCGACGCCGCCGCCAAGGCGCTCTCGAGCTTTGAGGCGTCCGCCGTCGCTTTACCCACGTGGGCGATATCGATGGCATCACCGTGGTCGATGATTACGGCCATCACCCCACCGAGATCAAGGCGACGCTTGCTGCTGCTTCGTCGCTGGCTACAAGCACGTCGACGTCGTGTTCCAGCCGCACCGCTATTCGCGCCTGCAGGCCCTGTGCGACGACTTTGCCGATGCATTTGCCAATGCCGATAAACTGCTGCTGATTGATGTGTTCTCGGCTGGCGAGATGCCCATTCCGGGTGTCACCTCTAAGATGCTCGCCGATACCGTGCGCGCCAAGCATCCTGGCAAGGAGGTCGTGTATTGCTCCAGCCGTCTTGAGCTCAATCAGGAGCTCGAGCAGATGGTGGGCGAGGGCGACCTGCTGCTCACCATGGGTGCCGGTGACGTTACGACCGTCGGCCCCGAGTTCATTGAGTATCTGACTGCCAAGAAAGACGCTTAAGTCTAATGGGTCTGTTTAACGCCGTCATGGCGCTCTCGGGCATGATCGACACGGATGTGATCGAGGACGAGCGCCTTGCGCGTCATACGAGCTATCGTATCGGCGGCAAGGCCGACCTCTTTGTGACGTGCCATAGCTATCATGCCCTTCGCCGCGCCGTGGCGGTGCTCGATCGCGAGCAGGTGCCGTGGGTCATCATCGGCAAGGGCTCCAATCTGCTGGTTGCCGATGGCGGTTATCGCGGTGCCGTCATTTCGCTCGGACGTGAGTTTCAGCGCACGGTTGTTGCCGATGACGGTTGTACGCTGACGGTCGGTGCGGGCGTGATGTTTGCGCGCCTGGTCAACGATGCCCTGTCGCGTAGCCTCTCGGGCCTTGAGTTTGCCGTTGGCATCCCTGGTCGGTCGGCGGTGCGATATCTATGAATGCCGGCACACGGACCGAGTGGATTGGCTTGCTGGTTGAGGATGTCGTAACGTTTGACCCGGCATCCGGTATCAAGCATTATGCGGGGTCCGAGATCACTTGGGGCTACCGCGAATGTAGCCTTCCCCGCAATGAGATCATCCTCGAGTGCGTGCTCAAACTTAAACCGGCGCCCAAGGCCGACATTCGCGAGCGCATGGAGCGGTACCTGACGAGGCGCAAGCGTACGCAGCCCATGGGTCGCGCATCCTGCGGGTCGGTCTTTCGCAACCCGCCCGATGCGAGTGTGGGCAAGCTTATCGAGGATTGTGGATTAAAGGGTTTTTCGATTGGCGGCGCGGAAGTTTCGCCCGTTCACGCTAATTTTATCGTTAATAACGGAACTGCCTCGGCCGATGACGTTGCCGCGGTTATCAGACATGTGCACGGAAAGGTGAGGGAGGCGTATGGCATCGAGCTCAGACCGGAAGTTAAATTCCTCGGCTTCTAGAGCATCGAAACCCACCTTCCGCCGCGCCGGAGGGCGTTCCGGCGCGCCTGCCAAACCTCAACGCAATACCGTCGCGCACTCTAAGCTTGTCGGGCATGCTCGACAGACCAGTCGTCCGGTTGTCGGCTCGCAGCTCGGCAATCGTCCGGCCGCAAAAAAGTCCTCGCGTCCCTCGCTGACGTCAAAGCCTGTTATGGGCGCCAAGCCTGCCCGTCCCATGGCAACTCCTAAGCCCTCGACGGGAACTAAGGCGGCGCGTCCGGGTCGCACGCTTGGCGCATCGAAACCGCGCTCGCTGACATCGGTGCCGGCTACCGCCAAGAAGCCTTCGGGTAAAAAAGGCGTCAACCCGTTGTCTTCACTTGGGGCGATGGCAAATAAAACGTCAGACGCCGCTTCTCTCGTTACAGGCAAAGGCAAAATCGTGGGCGGCGTTCTGGCCGTCTTGGCCGTGCTCGTCGTCGTTGCTGTCGTGGTGATCAACTCTGGATTGTTTACCGCCACTGATATTCAGATTCAAGGCAGCGAGCATGTGACGAAGCACGATGCTATCCAGCTGATCGATTTGCCCGAGGGAACGTCGCTTTTTAACGTCGATCCCGACCAGATTACCGAGGACCTCAAGCAGAACCCGTGGGTCTCGGGCGTGGATGTCCAGCGCCAGTTCCCACATACGCTCATCATTACGCCGATGGAGCGCAAGGTCATTGCAATTGCCTATATCAGCTCCGATGACCTTGCCTGGGCCATCGGGGATGATGACACCTGGATCGCCCCGCTGTCGACGTCGGTCGAAGTGGATGACCAGGGCAACGTCATCACGACGGGGCAGGGCTCAAATACCCTGACCGGCATTGATGCCGCGCTGGCGCTCGCTAAGCACTATGGCGCGGTGTTGTTGACTGATGTCTCGGCGGATGTCGCTCCGGTTTCCGGCCAGGCAGTGAGCTCCAAGCCGTTAAGGCTGGCTTGGATTATGTGCGTGGTTTTTCGAGCGAGTTCTTGGGACAAGTCAAGGATATTTCCACGCCTTCGGTCGAAGCCATCTCGGCAAACCTCAATAACGGCATTGAGGTGTCGCTGGGCGATTCGAACGATATCGTCAAGAAGGAGCGCGTAGTCACCAAGCTGCTTTCGCAGGTAGAGGGCGTAACGTATATCAATGTGCGCTCTCCGGGTAACTATACATTTAGGAACGCTCCGACCTCGTAGCGCTGGTTGATGCTTTGTTGAGGGGCCATACCACGCCGTTTATCTGGTTTGTTTGGTTTTCACGGTCAATTATTTGACTGATACGTTCATAATGTGCAAACATAATACGGTTTACCTTTGCATTTACTTTCAACCTGAAGGTTAATGTGCGCAGGGGTCGACCCATGCTATGGCTATAACCTTTGTTCGGAGGACCGACATGCACGAGACAGAGATCAACAACTACCTTGCCGTCATTAAGGTGGTCGGCGTCGGCGGCGGCGGTACCAACGCGGTCAATCGAATGATCGAAGAGGGCATCCGCGGCGTCGAGTTTGTTGCCATCAACACCGATGCTCAGGCACTCGCGATCTCTGATGCCGATATCAAGGTGCACATCGGCACCGACCTTACCCGCGGCCTGGCGCCGGCGCCAACCCCGAGGTTGGCCGCAAGGCTGCCGATGAGTCCCGCGACGACATTGCGAGGCGCTCGCTGGTGCCGACATGGTGTTCATCACCTGCGGCGAGGGCGGTGGCACCGGTACCGGCGCTGCTCCCATCGTTGCCGATATCGCGATGAACGAGGTCGGTGCGCTGACCGTCGCCGTCGTGACCAAGCCCTTCACCTTCGAGGGCCGCAAGCGCAAGAAGAGCGCCGAGGAGGGCATTAAGACCCTCTCCGATTGCGTCGACACCATGATCGTCATCCCTAACGATAAGCTGCTCGACATCGCCGAGAAGAAGACCACCATGCTCGAGGCCTTCGCGATTGCCGATGGCGTCCTTTCCCAGGGCACCCAAGGCATCACCGACCTCATCACCGTCCCCGGTATCATCAACCTGGACTTCGCCGATGTTAAGACCATCATGAAGCAGGCCGGTACCGCCATGATGGGTATCGGTACCTCTTCTGGGGACACCCGTGCCGTCGACGCTGCCCAGCAGGCCATCTCCAGCCCGCTGCTCGAGAGCTCCATCGATGGTGCCACGCGCGTGCTGCTCTCCATCGCCGGTTCCAAGGACCTGGCATCCAGGAGATCAGCGACGCCGCCGACGTTGTCGCCAACGCCGTCGACCCCGAGGCCAACATCATCTTCGGTACCGTTGTCGACGAGTCCCTGGGCGATCAGGTGCGTATCACCGTCATCGCTACGGGCTTCTCCGACTCCAACGTCAACCGTCAGGACGAGCTCTTTGCTGCTCAGCAGTCTCAGAGCAAGGCCGCTGCCTCCGCTGAGCCGCAGCGCACCGCTCCTGCCACGAGCCCGGCTCAGGCCGCTCCGACCCGCAACGTCGGTGGCACCGAGCTTCCTAACTTCGGCAACGATCAGTTCGAGCTTCCCGACTTCCTGAAGCGCGGTAGCTTCTAGTTCGTTTTTCTCAACGACCTGCACGGGGTGTGTCCATTTGGATGCACCCCGTTTTGTTTCTCGTTTGTAAACGAAAGCCTCCAATCTCCTTACGTTCCCTTTACGTTTGGTCCCTACCGCTGCGGGTATCCTTTTAAGGAAGTATGACAGCCGTATAAACGCGGACTGCGCGGCGACGCCGCGGTACTTGTGTTATTAGGAGGCTTTAGTATGGCAGCACGTGCGGACAACGTTTCGCGTGTCGACCATGATGGAGTTACGTTGGTGGAGGGCGCGACATCCGATGTCCGCTTTGCCTTTACCGAGCGCACCGGTGGCGTTTCTGAAGATGCGTACTCCTCGCTCAACCTGGGCTCGCATGTAGGCGATGACCCCTTTGCTGTTCAAGAAAATCGTCGTCGAGCGCTCGAAGCTATGGGCGCCACTGAGTGCGAGCATAATCTGCTCGTGCCCAATCAGGTACATGGTGACCATATCGTTACGGTGACTTCGAACGGCGCCGACGATCTTGAGGCTGTTCGCGAGCAGATTGCCGAGGGCTGCGATGCCATCGTCTGTACGGCCCATGACGTGCCCGTGCTGCTCTGCTTTGCCGACTGCGTTCCCGTGGTGCTGGTGGCCCCTGGCGGATTTGCGTGGTGCACTCCGGTTGGAAGGGCACGATTGCACGTATTTCTGCCAAGCGTGCCAGGCGCTTTGCGATGCTGCCGGCTGCGATGCGAGCGACGTTTCCGCCTATATCGGCCCCCATATCTTGGCTGACGAATATGAGGTATCCCAGGAACTCATGGATCGCTTTGCCGTCGAGTTCTCTTGCATCGATGCGAGTGCCTCTCGCATGCTCGATCTTTCCGCTGCCATTTGTGAGGCGCTGGTAGATGCCGGTGTGGACGCGGATAATATCGTGGATACCCAGCTTTCGACTGTGCGTCAGAACGACCGCTTTTATTCCTACCGTAACGAGGACGGCACCTGTGGGCGCCATGCTGCGATCGGCGTGATGCTATGAGAAAGATCGTATCGGTCCTGAGCGCCGCTGTGCTTACGCTTACGCTGTGCGCCTGTTCTTCGGGATCTTCTACCTCTTCCATTACCGTGGCCGGCTCCACGACCTGCCTTCCTATCGCCGAAATTGCGGCAGAGGGCTTTAAGGAGGAGACCGGCATCGACGTGCTCGTTTCCGGTTTGGGCTCTTCCGCTGGCATCGAAGCCGTCAGCGCTGGCACGGCCGATATCGCCAGCTCCTCCCGTGGACTCAATGCCGACGAGCAGGATCTGGGCCTGACTCCCATCGTCATTGCCCACGACGGTATCGCGGTCATCGTGAACGAAGACAACCCCGTCGATAACCTCTCGACCGAGCAGCTCCGCGATATCTATGCCGGCAAGATCACCAACTGGAAAGAAGTCGGTGGCGAGGACCTGAGGATTCAGGTTATCAACCGAGATGAGGCGTCTGGCACGCGTGAAGCCTTCCGCACCATCGTGATGGACGGCACCCCGTTCGATCGCCGCTCCGCCGTTCTTTCGGGCACGGGCCAGGTGCGCGACGTGGTATCTCGTTCGCGCGGGGCTATCGGCTACATTTCGCTGGGCTTCGTCGATAGCCTCAACGCCAAGACCTCGGTCAAGGCCGTCTCGGTCAATCATGTTGAGGCGTCCGAGAAGACGGTTGCGAGTGGCGGCTATCCCATCTCGCGCGACCTTTACTTCTTTGTGAAGGGTGCGCCTTCGCAGCAGGCGCAGGATTACATCGACTACGTGACGTCCGAAAAGATGGACAAGCAGATTCGCGAGGCGGGCTTTATTCCCGTCACCAACGACGAGAAGGGGAGTGAGTAGCATGGAAGCACAGGAAAACTCCCAGACTGAGCAGAATGCTCAGGCGCCCAAGAAGCGCGAGCTGGCGCTCGTATCGCGCAGCACCTATATCAAGGAGAAGGCGCTGCAGTGGATTTTCTTTGCCTGCGCGTTCTTGGCGGTTGTTACCGTCATCCTGATTTTTGTCTTTACCACGTACTCGGCGCTGCCCGTCTTTACCGACATCGGTCTGGCGGACTTCTTTAGCTTTACGTGGGCGCCCTCTGAGGGCCACTACGGCATCGTGTCGCTGCTTGCCGGCTCGGGTCTGGTGACCGTCGGTGCGCTCGCCATGGGTGTGCCCCTAGGCGTGGGCACGGCCGTGTATCTGGTCGAGATCGCCAGCAAGCGCGTGCGCAAGCTCATCAGCCCTGCCGTTGACCTGTTGGCCGGCATCCCTTCTATCATCTATGGCTTCTTTGGCATGATCATCATCCGTCCGTTTATCGCGCAACTGACCGGTGGTCTTGGTTTTGGTGCGCTGACGGCGTGGTTCGTGCTTGCCATCATGATCGTCCCTACCATCACCACGCTCACCATCGATGCCCTCAATTCCATTCCCATGGGTATTCGCGAGGCATCGTATGCCATGGGTGCTACTAAGTGGCAGACCATCTATAAGGTCGTGCTACCTGCCGCCAAGCTGGGTATCGTGGATGCCATCGTGCTGGGTATGGGCCGTGCCATCGGCGAGACCATGGCCATGCTCATGGTCGTGGGTAACGCCCCGGTTATTCCCGACAGCATTGCGAGCCCCATCTCGACGCTCACGAGCCAGATCGCGCTCGACATGAGCTATTCCTCGGGTCTGCACCGCTCGGCGCTGTTCGGCATGGGCGTGGTCCTGTTTATCATCTCCGCCACGCTGGTGGGCGTCGTCCGTCTGATTTCCAAGAAGAAGAGGGGGTAGGCTATGTCCGATTCCGTTGACACGACGTCGATACGACCTCGTCGCGCGAGCGCATCAAGCGTGCCCTTTCCCATGGCAAGAAGGGCCGCATCAACAAGGACCTGTCCAACAAGATCATGCTTGGCGTGTTCCGTGCCGCGGCATACATCACCACGCTGGTGCTTGTCGCTATCATTGCCTATGTGGTCATTAACGGCCTGCCGCATATCTCGCTCGACTTTATCTTCGGTTGGCCCCAGGCGTCAACGCCGAGGGCGGAATTTGGCCCACGATCGTCTCGACCGTCTATGTGACGGCGCTCGCCATGCTTATCTGCACGCCGATTGCTGTGCTGGCAGCCGTCTATCTGGCCGAGTACGCCAAGCAGGGCAAGGTCGTCGAGCTCATTCGCTACGCTGCTGACGCTTTGGCCTCGGTGCCCTCCATCGTTATGGGCCTGTTTGGCTACGCCTTGTTTGTCGAGGCCATGGGCCTGGGCCTTTCGATGGTCTCGGCCGCTCTGGCGCTCGCGCTCTTGATGCTTCCCATTGTCATGCGCACCACCGAAGAGGCCATTCGCGCCGTCCCGCGCTATATCCGTTGGGGCGCGTACGGCCTGGGCGCCACCAAGTGGCAGGTTGTCTCCAAGATTGTGCTTCCTTCTGCCTTTGGCCGTATTGCCACGGGCATCGTCCTCGCCATCGGCCGCGCCATTGGCGAGACCGCGGTGGTGCTCTACACCATGGGCCAGGCCATCAATCTGCCTATTTCGCCGCTCGATTCCGGCCGCCCCATGACGGTTCACCTGTACCTGCTTGCCAACGACGGCATCAACATGAACGCAGCCTACGGCACCGCGCTCTTGCTGATGGTGATCATTCTGGCCTTCAACCTGTTTGCGCGCTTCCTGTCGCGCAAGCGTCGCTAGTTAAGGAGTCCCATGTCCGTTTATCAGTCCGCTCCCACGCTGGAGCAAGCGGCCATTACGGCCAAGGATCTCAACTTTTGGTACGGTGACTTTCATGCGCTGACGGGGCTTGACCTCAACATCGCCAAAAACGCCATCACCGCCTTCATTGGCCCTTCGGGCTGCGGCAAGTCGACGTTTTTGCGCTGCATCAACCGCATGAATGATCTGATCGAGGGTACGCGCGTCGAGGGCACCATGACGCTCGACGGCAATGATATCTATGCCGAGGGCGTCGACCCGGTCGACCTCCGTCGTCGCGTGGGCATGATCTTTCAGCAGCCCAACCCGTTTCCCAAATCCATCTACGAGAATGTCGCCTTTGGCCCTCGTCTACAGGGTGTGACTAGCAAAAGCGACCTCGATGACATCGTGGAAGAATCGCTCAAGCGCGCCAACCTCTGGAAAGAGGTATCCAATCAGCTCAACAAGGATGGTTTGGCGCTCTCGGGCGGTCAGCAGCAGCGTCTGTGCATCGCGCGCGTGCTTGCGGTGCAACCCGATGTTCTCCTGATGGACGAGCCCTGCTCCGCCATCGACCCCACGTCCGTCTCTAAGGTCGAGGATCTGATGGCCGAGCTGGCGCCCGAGATGACGATCATCATCGTCACGCATTCAATGCAGCAGGCAGCTCGTATCAGCGACTACACCGCATTCTTCTTGCAGGAAGTTGCCGGCGAGCCCGCCACGCTCATCGAGTATGGTCAAACCGACGCGATCTTCACCAGCCCGGTGGACTCGCGGACGGAAGACTATATCACCGGCCGCTTTGGCTGATCGGTGCGACTAGTCCCAAGCCGATCGGACCTGGTCCGGTGCGTATTCACTGTGCGGGCGGCATGACCGCACCCAACTGATTGGAGTGAACCATGCGCAAACTGTTTTCCCGTCAGCTCATCGAGGCCCGCCACGAGATGCTGAGCATCTACGAGGCCGTCGATCTGGCCCTCCACGATGCCGTGAGGGCCTATGTTACCGACGACCGCAAGCTCGCCACCAAGACCAAGAAGCGCACGCTTTCGATTGACGCACGCTGCGCCAACCTGGAGGCCGTCTGCTACAACCTGATTGCCACGCAGTCACCGGTCGCCTCCGACTTCCGCTTGCTGCAGACGATCATCTACGTCGACTTTAACCTGCAGCGCATGACCGATAAGGTTCGCCAGATTTGCCGTGCCACGCGTCATATGATCAAGGCCGACATCTCGCTGCCCAAGGAGCTTGTCGGCACGGTCGAGGCCGAGGCTGAGGCCGTCTACCAGGTGCTGGGCTCTTCGCTTTCTGCGCTCGTCACCAACGACATGTCCATCATCTGCAACTTGGCCGTCGAGGACGAGCCAGTGCACGCCGCCTACGAGAAGTTCTTCCGCACCTTTAACCGTATGGATACGGGCGACTTTATGGACGACGACAGCAACTATGACGACCTGCGCCGCGCCATCATGGTATCGCGCTATCTCGATCGCATCGCCTCGATTTCCATCGATGCCGCCTGCCGTCTGACCTTCCTGTTGACCGGACAGCGTATGACTGCCGGTGATATCGCCTGCACTGATGAGGATGAGCTCGAGAGCATGCGCGTGCCTTCGGGCGAGGGTGTTATCATGAGGCCCGCCGTCGACGCGCGCTACGTTGCCAAGGTGCCCGTTAGCGAGGTCAGCGAGGGTCTTCGCTACCTGCTCGATCATCTTGAGGACGAGGACGATGGCGAGGACGACGAGGAGTAAGTAACCCCGTTCGTCGAAAGATTGTAAATACCTAAGTGAGCGCGGCCTTGCACATGCGGGGCCGCGCTCTTGCGTTAGCATGGGACTACTTGTTTGGCTGTCAGCGGAGGCGATTGGCAATGGATAACTATTTGGACTTGATGCGCGCTCGCCGCGAGCAGATTCTGGAACGTTTTTATGCGGCGCTCGATCGCGCGGGCCGTCCCCACGACGCCGCGAGCCTCATTGCCGTGTCCAAGACCGTTGGTGTCGATGAGACCGTTGCCGCCATCCAGGCGGGGTATCGCCATTTTGCCGAGAACCGCCCGCAGGAGCTGGTTCGCAAGCTCACGGGTCTGGCGGAGCATCCGGAGCTGCCCGAGGTGCGCTTCGATATGATCGGCAACCTGCAGACCAATAAGATCAATGCGGTGCTGGGCTCAGCCGAGCTGATTCACTCGGTGGGTTCGCTGCATCTGGCGCAGGCGATCTCGAGCCGTGCTGTCCGCAAGATTGAGGCAGGCGAGCTCGCCGGCCCCCAGCGTGTGCTCATTGAGGTCAATGTGAGTGGTGAGGAGTCGAAGGGAGGCTTTTCGCCCGATGAGATTCGCGCCGCCGCGGGTGAGCTTGCGGAACTTGAGGGAATTTGCGTGCAGGGCTTATGACTATGGCGCCCCGGGGGAATAAGGATGTGGCACGCCGCACCTTTGCGGGTCTTCGTGAGCTGAGGGATGAGCTGGAGGCGGCGCATCCCGATTTGAACCTGCCTGAGCTTTCCTGCGGCATGAGCGAGGACTTTGAGCCTGCCCTTGAGGAGGGCTCTACGCTCGTTCGCCTGGGCAGGGTAGTATTTAGCCCGGAGTTTGCAGTAAAATAAGGCTCTGAAGTGCGCACTGATTATCGGGGCGCCTGCACTAAACCGCGAGAGGACACAACCATGGGCTTCCTTGACGAGATTAAAAATAAGATGCACCTGGGCGGCCAGCAGGGTTACGACCAGGGTTATGGCCAGGACGACGACTACGGCTACGATGACGGCTATGACGATAGTTATCAGGCAACGGCTACAGCGGTGCTTCGGGCGAGGCTTCTACACCCAAGACGAGCCGAGCAACGGCCTGCTTGGTCAGACGCGCCGCGGTGAAGCTGAGTCGGTTGCCGTGTATACGCGCTCCGGTCAGCTGGTCGGCGATGACTCTCGCCATGCCACAACGTATAACCCGCCTTCGCGCTCGCAGGACAGTGTTGCGAGCGGTTATCGTCCTGGTGCCTATGACACGCCGTCTAGCTACGCCGAGAACACCCGCGCCCGTGCCGCCGCTGCGCCCGCGCCTGCACCGAGCGATGCCTCGGCCTATGCGAGCAATATCATCAACGCCACACCGCAGCTGCCGGCTATGTCCTGCGCCCCGAGAGCTATGACGACGTGGAGACCGTGGTGCGCCGCGTTCGCACCAAGCAGCCTGTCGCACTGATTTTTGTGGGCGTACGCACCGAAGTTGCCAAGCGCGTCTTGGACTTCTCTTACGGCTTTGCCTGCGGTCTGGGTGCCACGGTCAAGGAGGTGGGCGACCGCGTGTTCATGGTGCTGCCCGCCGGTTGCGAGGTCAAAGATTCCGATCTCAAGAAGCTTCGTGCCGACGGCTACCTTAAGTAAAGACAAGACGAGGAGATTCCCATCAACATCTACACTATCGTCCAGCTGGTCAACACGCTGTTCAACTTCTATTCCACGCTCATTGTCGTCTACTGCTTTATGACGTGGATTCCCATGAAGCAGGGTGGTTTGCTTCAGGATATTGCCGCGGTGCTTGATAGCGTGTGCGGTCCGTGGCTCAACCTGTTCCGTCGTTTCATCCCGCCGATGGGCGGTATCGATTTTTCGCCGGTCGTTGCGATTATTGCGTTGCAGTTGGTGCAGAGGCTGGTTCTGCAGCTTCTTATAGGTATACTCGTGTAGAACTGACTTAGTAACTTACGTCGGGCGTGTAGCGCCGAGGCGATGAAAAAGGAGACTTGTTATGGCTATTACCCCTGCAGACATCCAGGCTCAGACTTTCTCTGAGGCCAAGCGTGGCTACGATCCTGCCGAGGTCGACGTCTTCTTGGAGACGCTGTCCTCTGAGGTTGACGCTATGCTCGCTAAGATCGTCGACCTTAAGGGTCGTCTGACTGCTACCGAGCAGCAGCTTGCCGATGCGCAGGCTCAGCTTGCCCAGGCTCAGGATGCCCCCGCCCAGGCCGTTCCTGCCGCCCCCGTGGCTGCTCCCGCCCCTGACTTCTCCGCTCAGGAGCGCCAGATTTCCGCTGCCCTGATCGCTGCCCAGCAGACCGCTGAGACCATCGTCAACGATGCCAATGAGAACGCTGAGCGTATTCGCAACGAGCTGACGCCAAGGCCCGCGAGGTTATCCGCCAGGCTCTGACCGAAAAGCAGGCTGAGCTCGAGGAGATCGATCGTCTCAAGGCTTCTCGTGAGGAGTTCAAGGCCGAGTATCTCAAGCTCATCCAGCACTTCATGGACGATGCCCAGAACTCCTTCCCGGCCGACCTCATGGCCTCCACGCCGGTCGGTTCTGCCGCTTCTCCTGCGGTGACTGTTCCCGCCGAGCCGCTGCCCGTCGCTGACCCGGTTGTCCCCGTGCCGATCCCTTCGCCCGATCGACAACTTCGCTGCCGACGACCTGGACTAACATTCGGCCTACAATTTAGTGCTAGAAAGGACCCGCAGCTTGCGGGCCTTTTTTATGACTGTACCGGGGCGCGCAACATAAAAAACCGAGCCCTGCACATAGTGGCGCAGAACTCGGCGAACCGGTGAGCGGTCAAGGATAGGTTTTAGGGCATGTCCCAAAATCTACTTGAGGAGGAAGTCGGAGAGGGGAATGGTACGGGCTCGCGATGCTCGGGGTCGGCGATGTGGTCGGCAGGATATCCGCAGACGAGCATGTGATAGGGATAGACGCCCTCGGGCAGGTTGAACTGCTCCTGTGCCACCTCGGCTTAAAATGGCATACCCAGCACGTTCCCAGGCCCTGCTCGGTGGCTCCATCATCATCTGATCGCACACTATGGACGTATCGATTTCACTGGAATTCATCTGGTCATACGGGCGCACCCAAGCGTCTTCGGTAACGCTACAAATAAGGAAGATGAGCGGAGCGCCAAAGATAGATCCATCACGAGCAAACCGAGGCTGACAAGCAGCAGCCTTCTCCAGAAGCTCAGGCGTATCCAGCACCATCACACGAGAAGGATGATTATTACAAGCAGAAGGAGCAATCCGCCCAGCCTCAACAATGGTATCCACAACAGCTTGCTCAACAGAACGATCCTGAAATTCACGACAAGAATACCGACCCCGAGCCAGATCCAAATAAGACATACAAGCCCTCCAACAATTTAATAACGAAATAAAAGACAACCAAAGGGTACCCAGAGCAACATTCAGCCAAACGCTCAGCGCTGCCCAAAGTCATGACTGATGCCAAAGACGCTTTCAACCAAAGCCACCATGCATTCCGCCTATTAGCCCAGGTTCCCAATGGTGATACGTAAGGCGAAGGCCCGACACCTATTTACTTTCGAACGACTCTGCCACGCAGCCGGAGTGAGAAAGCAAATAGGTGCCGGGCCTTCGCCGGTGGGACGCGTACCACTAATTAACCGCTTTTGAACGACTCTGCTTGCAGCCGGAGTGAAAAAGGTATTAGTGGTCGGGCCCGCGACCGGTGGGATACGTACCCCCAATTAACTGTTCTTCATGACAATCGAATCCACAACATCGGCCACATTCTCGCAGCAGTCGGCGCAGTACTCCAGGAAGGCGTAGACGTCACGCCAAGCGATGACCTCGAGCGGATCCTTGCCGTTAACGTGCAGGTTGCGCATGGCGTTGATGTAGAGCTCGTCGGCCTCGGACTCGATGGTGTTGATCTGGATGACCAGCTCGCGCAGCGTTTTGGACTTGCGGTAGTTGGGAAGCTCGACCATCAGGTCTTTCATGGCGCGGCAGGCGTCAGTCACCTTGTGGGCGATGACGATGGCGTCGGGATGGATGCTCTGAATGTTGGTGAAGTAGACGCGCTGCACGACGCCCTCAATACGGTCGAGCACGGTGTCGAGCGCGCAGCTCATCAGATCCAGATCCTCGCGCTCGAGCGGGGTGATAAAGGCGGTGAGCAGGGCGTCTTCGAGCTCGTGGTGCTTCTTGTCTGCCGCATGCTCAATCGCATGCATCTTATTGAGCATGTCGTGGATCTGCGCGGGATCAAAGTTCTCAAAAATCTTGATGAGCAACTCTGCGGCCTGGACAGCAAGGTCGGCGCAGGCGACGTAGTTGTCAAAGTAGAACGAATCGGGTTTCTTTGCCATGGGTGGGTCCTTTCGAGGCGAAGACGGGTGGGCGAAGTGTTGCGGTCCAGATGGACGTTCGGTTTGACTAGAGGAACATCATGAACAGCTTGGCCATGACAAAGCTGATGAGTCCGCAGGCGGGGAAGGTGAAGAACCAGGTGAACATCATGTCCTTGACGACGCCGAAGTTGATGGCCGAGAGGCGCTTGACGGCACCGACGCCCATGATGGCGCAGGTCTTGATGTGTGTGGAGGACACGGGGATGCCGGTAAGGGTGGCAAGCAGCAGGTTCGCGGGCGCCCGCGAGGTCGGCGGAGAAGCCCTGATACTTCTCGAGCTTAACCATGCTCTGGCCGACGGACTTGATGATGCGCTCACCGCCCACGCTGGTGCCGATACCCATGGTGGCCGAGCACAGCAGCATAATCCAGATGGGGATGCCGGCATCGCCGACGCTGGTCTGGCCGTTTGCGAAGGCCACGCCTAAAAAGAGCACGCCGATGAACTTCTGTCCATCCTGCGCGCCGTGCATAAAGCTCATGGCCGCAGCGCTCGCGATCTGAGCGTATTTAAAGAAGACATTGGCACGTCGCCTGTTGGCGGCGGCGAAAAGAATCGAGACGAGTTTGCACAGGACCCAGCCCATGACAAAGCCCAGGCCGATGGAGAGCGCCAGGCCGTAGATGACCTTCATCCACTCGTGGACGTTGACGCTGCTCGCGCCGCCGAGGGCGATAGCGGCACCGGTCAGGCCGGCGATAAGGCTGTGGCTTTGCGAGGTGGGGATGCCAAAACGCGACGCTGTGGCGCCGTAGACGACGATGGAGAACAACGCCGCGCACAGGCAGGCGAGCGCCATGGTGCTGTTTCCGCCAAAATCGACGATATGTGAGATGGTGTTGGCGACGCTCGCATTAAAGTGCGTCATGATGAGCACGCCGAGGAAGTTGAATGCGGCGCTCATGAGAATGGCGGCGCGGGCGGGCATGCAACGCGTAGTGACGCAGGTCGCGATGGCGTTGGGCGCGTCGGTCCATCCATTGACGAAGATGCGCCCAACGCGAGGATCACGGTGACGGCAAGGACTGGGTTCGACACAATTTGGCCGAGGAAGGTTGAGAACGTTACGTCCATATATGGGCTTTCTCGAAGTTTGCAGACACGTTACAAAAACATGATAAATCGTATCACCTCCTACGGGTTTCTTTGCCGAGTTCTGATGGGAGAAGTAATTTTTTGGCACTAAAATTGAATATTAGCCTGTTGACCGTGGGTGTTCTTTTTGCTATCACGCCATGCGGACACGCGCGTTCGCTCCGACACTCCAAAACCACAGTCTGTTCGCTTTACAACATGCAAACATGCGTTCGATAATAGGAGACATGGAATATCGACAGACAGATGGCAAAACTCGGCGCGTGCACAAGCAGTATGTGGACGTCGTGGCTCGCATCCTCGCGGGCGGACAGGTCGTGCCGGTCACCGTCTGCTGGGTCGACGGTCGTTGCTTTACGATTGACGAGATTGTCTCGACCGCTGGGTTTGGCCTGACGGTTCACGGCATCCGTACGGCAACCTATAAGGTGCGTTTTGGCGGGCACGCGACCGAGTTGTATCTGGAGGACCAGACGCGCGAACGACCAGATGGCTCGCAGGCCCACCTGATGCGTTGGTGGGTGTGGGCATTCGACCGTACGCTTGAGGGCGAGCGCCGTAGGTAAGGACGCACGGCGTTCGGGTACAATGACAGGAATCTTGTCAGCTACTGCGCCGTTATTTGTGGCGCTTTTTGAAAGGACGAACCTATGAACGATATCCAGGGCTATCAGAACGGCCCCGTCGAGAGCGGCGCAAGCCGCGCCAAGGAGATGTCGCCGCGCGCGTACAATCTCACCATGTCTGCCCTGATCTTCTTGGGCTTTTGCGCCATGGGCGCCGGCGCCTACTTTACGAGCACCATGTCGTTTGCGCGCATGATGATGAGCGGCGCCGCCTTGCCGCTGGTCTTTGGCTCGTTTATTTTGACCATCGTCGGCATGGTTATGATGTCGGCTGCTGCCAGCAAACAGTCCGTGGGCCTGTCCCTTGTGGGCTACGTAATCTTTGCGAGTACCTTTGGCCTGACCGCGTCGTTTGGCCTTGCCAACTACGACCTGCCCACCATCAACACTGCCTTTATCGCCACGGCCGCCATCACCTTTGTCTTTGGCGCCTTGGGCGTGACGTTCCCCAAGTTTTTCCAGCGCGTATATGGCATCGGTTTTGGCATTCTGCTCGCCACTATTCTGGTTGAGATCGTGCTGATGTTCATGGGCGTCTCGCAGACCATCACCGACCTGATCGTGATCGTGGTGTTCGCCGGCTTTATTGGCTACGACACCCATGTTGCCACGACAGTGCCGCCTACACTGCCCAACGCCGTGCTTATGGCCTCTAACCTGTTCGTGGATATTATCAACGTGTTCCTGCGCATTCTGAACATCCTCGGCCGTCGCGACTAGTGGCGAATTGCGGCGGTGCTTGCCGTGCATGCAAATCGATGCGAAAGGCGGTCCTTCGGGGCCGTCTTTTTTGTACGCGACGGGGTATCATGGATGGGAAAAGCCGATAGCGGCAGAGACCGAGAAAGGTGACCACTTATGGCAGACGTCGACAACAGGAACCGTAACCGCAGGTCCAACCGAGCGGGTCAGCCCAATCCCAAGCGCGAGCCCGTGCCAAGCGCCGAGCGTCACGTGGCAACTGTGTCCGAAGCGTGCGCCAAGGATATCGAGCGTTCGCTTGCCGGTGTTCGCGAGTTTGACGGTATGCCTGCCGGCTTTGTCTCGGCGATGAAGGCCAAGGTTCAGAGTGCTGTGGCCACCGAAGAACAGGTTGCCGAGGAGTCTGAGGCCGCCGAGGCCGAGACCGCTGAGGTTGCGTCCGCCGAGACCGAGGTTACGGCCGAGCCTGCACACGCAGAGGAGGCCACGGAGACCGAGTCCGCGCCTGCCGCCGAGGAGCCCGCTCCGGTCCTGCCCGAGGTCACCGTGCTCGACGCCTCTGCCACGCAGGCCATTCTGGATAACGGTCGTGGCTATGCGCAGTTCTGCGACATGGCCGTGCTCGCCTTTGCCTCGTTCACCAATCCGGGCGGTGGCTATATTCAGGGTTATCTGGGCCAGGAGGCCACGCTGTGCGCCGATTCGTATCTGTACAACGTTCTCGATAAGCAGCGCAAATGGTACGGCGAGAACCGTCGCCGCAACATCAACTGCGAGCTTTACCGAAACCGTGCGCTGGTGGTGCCTGCGGTGCGCTTCGACCGCAACCACGTGCATGCATACGCCGACGTGATCGTGGCCGCCGCGCCCAACGTTAAGCGCGCCCGCCAGGAGTATCGCGTGAGCGACGATGCTCTGCTGGATGCTGCGCGACCGCATTCGCTTTGTGCTTGCCATCTGCGACGAGCTAGGTCGCGAGAAGCTCGTGCTGGGCGCTTGGGGCTGCGACAACAACGGCTTTGACGCAGAGGCCGTGGCCGAGCTCTTCCGCAAGGAGCTCGCGTCGGGCGACTTTAAGGTCAAGCAAGTCTTCTTTGCCGTGCCTTCTACGCGCTGGGATGAGGATTTTGCCAAGTTCGAGCACGTGCTGGCAAACTTCCCCGAGCGCAACGAGGAGTCCTATGCCCAGGTTGCCGCTCGCGCTGCGGCAGCTCGCGCCGCCGAGCAGACCCAGGCTGCTACCGAGGATGATGAGGACGAGGACGATTGGCGCAAGTACCTGTAATCGGTACGTGCTGACAGATAGGTCGAGCCCGGCGGGAGAGGCTGCTTCCGTCGGCTTTTTACTGAGCGAGGGGCTTACGATGAAAAACGTTCTATGCTTTGGCGACAGCAACACCTATGGTTACGATCCGGCGGGCATGCGCGACGGCACCGCGGTGCGCTATGCGCAGGATGTGCGCTGGTGCGGCGTGGCCCAACGTGACTTAGGCGAGGGCTGGCATGTAATTGAAGAAGGCCTCAACGGCCGCACGACGGTACGCGACGACATGTGCCATCTGGACACCAATCTTAACGGCATCCGCGCACTTCCGATGCTGCTCGAGGCCCATAAGCCGCTGGACGCCATTGTGATCATGCTGGGCACCAACGACTGTAAGACGGTCTTTAACGTGACAGCTTCCGATATCGCCCGTGGCGCCATGGCGCTGATTCGCGCCGTCCGCGCGTTTCCGTGGACCGACGCTGCGCCTTGTCCACGCATTCTGCTGATGGCGCCTATCAAGATTAAGCCGCAGATCGCCGACGTATATATGACCGATTTTGACGAGCATTCCGTAGAAGCCTCGGAACATTTTGGTGAGTACTACGCGCATGTGGCTGAGCAGTTTGGCTGCGACTTTTTGAATGCAGCCGACTTTGCCGAGCCGGGCGATATCGACTATCTGCATATGATGCCCGAAAGCCATGAGAGCCTGGGTCACGCCGTGGCGGCCAAGCTCCAAGAGATGCTCGGAGAGTAGCGCGACCCCAAACCACCGCAAAGGTGTCTGTCCCCTTTGCGGTGGTTTGGGCTGCGAATCTTAATACTGCCACATGTGATTGACGGGGCCGGAGCCTTTGCCCATGTTCAGGCCGGCGGCCAGAGCGCCTGTCAGGTATGCCTTGCCCGCATTGACGGCGTCGGCAAGATCCATGCCCTGGGCCAGCGCACAGGCGATGGCGGACGAGAGCGTGCAGCCGGTGCCGTGCGTGTTGTCGGTCTCAATACGCTTGTGGCGGAACCACGTGGTGAGCGGATCGCTAGGTGGTTGCCTCATCATCGAGCGGCGCGGGTTCGGCCAGTACGTCGTTGGCCTCGTTGACAAAATGCCCGCCCTTAACGAGGGACGCGCAGCCAAAGCGGCGGGTGAGGAGCATGGCAGCGTTTTGCTGGGTGCGCTCGGAATCGACCTCGTAGTCGAGCAGCGCCATGGCCTCGGGGATGTTGGGCGTGATGACGGTCGCCAGCGGGAACAGGCGACGCGTGAGCGCCTCAGCGGCATCTTCGGCAATGAGGCGGGCGCCCGAAGTGGCGACCATGACGGGATCGACGACGATATTTTGTGCGTTCCAGGCACTCAGGCGGTCGGCGATAACCTCGATAATCTCGGCAGAGGAAACCATGCCAATCTTGACGGCGTTGGGGCGGATATCGTCAAAAACGGCATCGATCTGCGCCGCGACAATATCCGGGGAGATGTTCTGCACGGCGGTGACGCCCAGGGTGTTCTGTGCGGTGATGGCGGTGATGGCCGTCTCGGCATACAGGCGGTGCGCCGTGATGGTCTTGATGTCGGCCTGAATGCCGGCGCCACCGCTGGAATCGGATCCTGCGATGGATAGAACGGCAGGTACCTTACTGCGATCCATGTTCGCTCCCTTGTTCGGTCGGAATCAAATGGGTCTATAAGCCAGCATTATAAAGATGCCCGGGCCGACTCTATGTCGAACCCGGGCGGGCGATGCAATCTTTACGCAAATGCAAGCAAATGTTCACACGTCAACAATTGACAGGCACCGGCTCGCCGCCAGAAGCGGCCGCGGCGACAGGCTAGTCCTCCATGCCAAGGTCGATCGTGGTGCCCTCGAAGATCTTGTTGACGGTTCGGACGGCGCACATCTTGCCACACATGGTGCAAGTGCCTCGGTGGCGGCGGGGGACTCCTCGTAGCGCTTCTTGCCCGTAACCGGGTCGAGCGCGCACTTCCACATGGCGTCCCAGTCGAGCTTGCGGCGTGCCTGGCCCATCCTGTCGTCCATGTCGCGGGCGTGGGGCACCTTCTTGGCGATATCGGCGGCGTGTGCGGCGATCTTGGTGGCCATGAGGCCGTCGAGCACATCCTGGGCGTTAGGCAGGCATAGGTGCTCGGCCGGTGTCACGTAGCACAGGAAGTCGGCACCGGAGCTGGCGGAGATGGCGCGCCGATGGCGGCGGTGATGTGGTCGTAACCCACGCCGATATCGGTCACCAGCGGTCCGAGCACATAGAACGGAGCATTGTGGCACAGGCGCTTCTGCAGTTTCATGTTGGCGGCGATCTCGTCGAGCGCCATGTGACCCGGGCCCTCGACCATGACCTGGACGCCGGCGGCCCAAGCGCGCTTGCACAGCTTGCCCAGCTCGATCATCTCAGCGGTCTCGGTGGCGTCGTTGGAGTCGTAGAGACAGCCCGGGCGGCAGGAGTCGCCGAGCGAAATCGTCACGTCGTACTCGTGGCAAATCTCGAGCAACTCGTCGTAGAACTCATAGAACGGGTTCTCGTTACCGGTGACCTCCATCCAGCCAAACAGCAGTGAACCGCCGCGGCTCACGATGTTCATCAGGCGGCCGGTCTCCTTAAAAGTCTTGGTGACCGACTTGTTGATGCCGCAGTGGATGGTCATAAAGTCCACGCCGTCCTCGGCGTGCGCGCGCACGACCTCGAACAGGTCGTCCTTGGTGAGCTTGACCAGCGGCTTTTCCATGTAGCCGATGGCGTCGTACATGGGGACGGTGCCCACCATGAGCGGCGTCTCGTCGATGAGCTGCTGGCGGAACTGGCGCGTCTTGCCCGAGTTGGAGAGGTCCATGATGGCGTCGGCGCCGTAGTCCTCGGCGATCTTGACCTTCTTCCATTCCTCGGCGGCATCGGCCTTGTCGCCCGAGATGCCCAAGTTCACGTTGACCTTGGTGGACAGGCCCTCACCGACACCAAAGGCGCGCATGCCTTTTTTGATGTGCACGATGTTGGCGGGAATGGCGATACGGCCGTCGGCCACGCGCTCGCGGATGTACTCGGGGTCGCGATGCTCGCGCTCGGCGACTTCCTTCATCTGCGGCGTGATCTGCCCGGCACGGGCGAAGTCGATTTGCGTGACGAGCTTGGGCTCGGTCTGTGTGCTCATTGGCACGGCTCCCTTCGTTGGCATTACCCATATCAGGTTTGCGGGTCAGGGCGGGCGCGCCCAGTCTCAGCCTGCCGTCTTGTCCTGCAAGCTCCCCGTTTATGTAATGGGCTCAAGTATAGCTCGAATGGGTACGATTGGCCTAACGAGCGTGCCTGTGGGGAGGCGTACATGGAAGACAAGCATCTATATCGAGAGACACAATGGATGTATCGGCCGAGGAAAGCCGTGCGCACCATGGGTTGGTCGCGATTGGTTTTGCGGTGCTTGCCGTGCTGGTGATTGCCTTTTGTATCTGGACGTTTGGTGGTCGCGGCGGCGCTGCATGGGAGTTCGAGGCCGACGATGCCCTGCCGATCATGACAGTGAAGGTTACGGGCGGCAATACCGTTGCCGCGCCGGGCGACTATTGGTATCCGCGCGACGAGTTTGTGCAGCTGCAGCTGAGCGGCGGGTCTATTCCGGGCGAAGAAATCGAACGCGTGACGTTTGATGCGACGCTCAAAACGCTGACGGTGAAGCTCAAAGATCAAGGGGACGTGCCCACGACCATGGACATTGCGCTGACGGAATGGCGCTTGGAGCCCCCGGCGGGCGCTGCGGTATCCGAGGTGGAGCACGTTAAGATTACCTACCAAGATGGCTCGACGAGCGAGATTGCAAAGGCCGATGGCTTGGCGGAGTAACGAGGTGTTTGGAAACGGCGGGTCTATTGTGCCTGCGCGTTCATGAAAACCAGGGTGTTTTTGTCTGAAAGCTCGGGGATGTGTCGATAGCCGATGTTGAATGCGGTAAGTTCGCTTGCATCCTCGAGCTTGTTTTCTGCCATCCACCGCGCCATGGAGCCGCGCGCCTTTTTGCTGGCGGTCGACCGTTGGATGGGCTTCCCGTTGCGGATACCCTCGCCAAAGAGGCATGTGACGGCCGTGGCGTCGCCCGCGAGGTGGGGCAGAACGGCTTTGGCATACTCTACGCTGGCGAGGTTGACGATCGTGGTGTTTGAGCCTGCCGGGGCGATAGCCCGCGCGAGCTTGTCGCTCCAAAACGCGTAGAGGTCTCGGGCATCGTCAACGGCGAGCTTCGCGCCCATCTCCAGCCGATACGGTTCGACGGCATGAAAGGGACGAACGCACCCGTAGAGGCCGGAGAGGATCCACAGATGGTCTTGCAGCCATGCGAGCTGCGCGGAATCCATCACCTCGGGTGCCATGCTCTGGTATTGAATGCCGTGATAGGACATGACGGCAGGGGAGAGGTGGCGAGCGAGTGCGGGATTGTCGAGATCGCCGCTTTTCAGGATGGGCCCGAACTCATGCAGGGTGTTGAGGCAAGGCCCCAGCAGTTTGTCACTCACGTTCACAGCGCCTGCAGGCCGCCGCTGCCTTCATTCCGCTCGATATCTAGCAGTGCGCGGTGGAGGCGAGCCGTCTCGCGCACAAAGGGTGGGATGCCCAGGACTTCAAAAGCATCTTGGGCCGCGCGCATCTGCTTGGCGGGCGAAATGATGACCTGCAGCATGAACTCTCCTCTGCCAAAAAAGTTGCGGTGGAATACGGTCTGTTTTGGCCGTTTATGGGCCAGTTTAGTCCGTATTTCACCGCAACTGATGAAGGGTTGGTTAGGCGCGCTCGAGGAAGGCCTTGTAGCCGCGATAGGCCTCGTAGATATCGGCCTTGTTAGCGACCTCCCACAGGGCGTGCATGGACAGGACGGCAACGCCAGAGTCGATGACGTTCATGCCGTACTTGGCCATGATGTAGGCGATGGTGCCGCCGCCACCTGCGTTGACGCGGCCGAGCTCGCAGGTCTGGAAGTCAACGCCCGCCTCGTCCATGATGTCGCGGATGAGGCCACATACTCGGCGTCGCGTCGTTAGAGCCGCCCTTGCCGCGGCTGCCGTGTACTTGTTAAAGCACAGGCCACGACCCATGAAAGCTGCGTTCTTGGTCTCGAACTTGCCGGCATAGCCCGGGTCGAAGCCGGCGGACACGTCGGAGGAGAGCATGCGGCTGCGGGCGAGTGCGCGGCGCAGGGCCAGCGGGCTATCCTCGCCGGCGAGCGTCATGATCTCGGCGACGGTGTTCTCGAAGAAGCGGCTCGTCATGCCGGTGGCACCCACGGAACCGATCTCCTCCTTGTCGACGATGAGTGTGATGCTCGTGCGCTCCACGTTGGCGACGTTGATCTGGGCGAGCATGGACGGATAGGCGCAGACACGGTCGTCGTGGCCATAGCCCAGAATCATGGAGCGGTCGAGGCCCATGTCACGGGCGGGGCCGGCGGGCACGACCTCGATCTCGGCGGAGAGGAAGTCCTCCTCCTCGACGTCGTACTGCTCCTTGAGGATATCCAGGAACATCTGCTTGACGGGCTCTTTGGGAGCGTCCTTGTCGTCCTCGTCAAACTTGACGGGGCGGCCGCCCACGATCACGTCGAGGATCTCGGCGTCGACGGCGTCCTTGGCGGGCTTGGCCATCTGCTCGCTCGAGAGGTGGATCAGCAGGTCGGAGATGGTGAAGACCGGGTCGTCGGCCTTGTCACCGATGTTGATGTCGACGGTGGTGCCGTCCTTTTTGCAGATGACGCCCACGAGTGCGAGCGGGGAAGCGACCCAGTGGTAGCTCTTGACGCCGCCATAGTAGTGCGTGTCGAGATAAGCCATGTCGCCGGCCTCGAAGGCGGGGTTCTGCTTGAGGTCCAGGCGCGGCGAGTCCACGTGGCGCCCAGGATGTTAAAGCCCTGCTCGAGCGGGGCGGTGCCCAGGTTGACGAGCATGAGGTCCTTGCCGTGGTTGGCGGCGTACACCTTGTCGCCGGCCTTGAGCGCGCGGCCCTCGGCGATCACGGTCTCCAGATTGACGTAGCCCGCCTCCTCGGCCATCTTGATACCGGCCTTGACGCACAGGCGCTCGGTCTTGTTCTCACTCAAAAACTGCTTGTAGCCGCGGCAAAGCTCCTCGAGCTCCTCGATCTGCTGTGGCGTGTACTTTTTCCATGCGCAGGGACGCTCCATGACGCAGGCTCCTTTCGGATCGATCGTGCTGGTTGATGTACCGTGAGCCATCGTATCACGCGCGGGCCCGCGGCGGCAGGGAAGCCTGATGTGCGGTGGCCGCGGGGCGGGGAGCGTGTAAACTGGTGTGAGCAAACCGTGCCCAGCCCAAAGCGAGGTATTCAATATGTCTGAAAAGCGCCGTACCTTTGCCGTCATCGACGGCAACTCGCTCATGCATCGCGCCTTCCACGCCGTGCCGCCGACCATGAACGCGCCGGACGGTCGCCCCACCAACGCGATCTTTGGTTTTCTGAACATGTTCCTCAAGATGATCGATGCCTTTAATCCCGACGGCGTTGTCGTGGCGTTTGACAAGGGCAAGCCGCGCGTGCGTATGGAGATGCTGCCGCAGTACAAGGCGCAGCGCCCGCCCATGGACCCGACCTGCACGCGCAGTTCCCCATGATCAAGGAGCTGCTCGGTGCGCTCAATGTGCCGATTCTGCAGTCCGAGGGCTGGGAAGGCGACGATATCCTGGGAACCATGGCGCGCTTGGGTGAGGAGGCCGGCTGCGACATGCTGCTGGTGACCGGTGATCGCGATATGTATCAGCTCGTGACTGAGCACGTCAACGTGGTCTCGACTCGTAAGGGCCTGTCCGACGTGGCGATCATGACGCCCGAGAGCGTGGACGATCTGTATCACGGCATCACGCCGGCGCTCGTGCCCGACTTTTATGGTCTGAAGGGCGACACGTCCGATAACATTCCCGGCGTACCGGGCATCGGCCCCAAAAAGGCGAGCGCGCTCATTGCGCAGTACGGTAGCTGGACGAGGTCATCGCACACGCCGATGAGGTCAAGGGCAAGATGGGCGAAAACCTGCGTGCGCACATCGACGATGCGCTGCTGAGCCGCAAGGTCGCAACCATTCGCACCGATGCGCCCGTTGAGCTCGATTTTGAGGCGACGTCCTTCCCGGCGTTTTCCGCCGATGAGGTTTCCGCGGCGCTGGGCACGCTTGGTATCACCGCCATGCAGAACCGTTTCTTGGCGCTGATCGGCGGCGAGGGCGGGGCAGCTGCCAGCACGTTTGAGATTCCCGCCGTTTTGCGCGCAGCCGCCGGCGATGCTGGCGCGCTTGGTGCCGTTGCGGCTGAGGTCTCCCGCGTGATTGATGCCGGCGAGTGGGTCGCCGCCGTGGTGGACGATGACAAGGAAGAGGGCGCGCTCTTTGGGCTGACGCGCACGCTGTGGTTGGCGACGTCCAAGGGCCTGTTTGCGCTCGAGGAGGGCGACAGTGGTGCGGCGGCTGAGGTTGAGGCTTCAACTTCGCCCACGGCGTGATTGCCGGCGTGCTCGCGCGTCTGTTTATGGAAGGCCGTGTGGCGAGCCCGGATATGAAGGCGCTTCTGCATGAGCTTTCGCCCATCGATTCTTCTGAGCTCGAGCTCATGGATCCGCTGGCAGTCGATTCCACGCGCATCTTCGATACCGTTGTTGCCGCCTACCTGTTGGATTCCGACCGCTCCGAGTTTGACGAGGTGTATCTGGCCGATACGTATCTGCAGATGGCGCTGCCTGCGGCGCGCGGCGCAGAGGGTGCTGGCGAGGACGCTCCTG
>ENA-OQEB01000165-OQEB01000165.1-human-gut-metagenome-genome-assembly--contig:-NODE-165-length-27607-cov-3.639410_pt1 | contig 27607 bp, 26 predicted proteins | sample MGYA00242787_ERZ504619 | MGnify/ENA primary metagenome ERZ504619 (study PRJEB26092, sample SAMD00036317) | human gut metagenome | host: Homo sapiens | study: EMG produced TPA metagenomics assembly of... | reverse complement strand
TGGCAGGCGGCGTCCTGGTTGTAAAAGGAAGTGATTTTGCCGTCAGTGGGGCAACCGAGATTGCCCGATACTTTGGAATGAGTGAGCGTTTTATCGGACTGACGATTGTTGCTCTCGGAACATCTCTTCCAGAGCTGGTAACATCTGTGACAGCGGCAAAAAGAGGAAATGCAGGGATTGCAATCGGAAATATTGTCGGAAGCAATATTTTTTAACATTTTATTTGTAATTGGAACAGCCGCACTGATCTGTCCTGTGCCATTTGAGACTAAATTTATTGTAGACACAGGAATCGCAATTCTGGCAGGTCTGGTTTTATGGATTGGGACGTACAAGAACAGGGAATTACGGAAAACGTGTGGTGTCGTTATGCTTTTATGCTATGCAGGATATTTCGCATATTTATGTGTGGTATAAGATGAACCATTTTTGATGAAACCAGTATTTAGGCACCGACCATTTGGCCGGTGCTTTTGAAGTGCATTCAAAGCTATGCGAAACGGAAGAAAAAATCAAGAATCATGCTAGAATCTAGCTTCGGAAGGCGGAAAACAGTCCCAAAAAGTGCAACAATTTTCTGGAAAATATGCTATAATCTGGTCAAAGTAGAGAAAAGCGGAGAGTAGAAATGAAAAAATTACCAGAATCAGAACAGGAAATTATGATGATTGTATGGGAATATGCGGAACCTGTCAGCCGATTTCAAATTGAAGAGAAATTGAATGTAGAGAAAAACATTGCACCGAGTACCATTTTAACATTGCTTACTCGTTTGGAAAAAAAGGATTTATTCAAAAAGTGAGGAATGGGAAATCAAATCTTTATGTACCATTAGTAGAAAAAGAAAACTATATAGGCACAGTTGGAAAAAACATGTTAGATAAAATGTTTCAAGGGTCATTAGCAAAATTCGCATCGTCATTGTATGATGGAGAAAAACTTAGCTCAAAAGAGGTTAAGCAATTGCAGGAATTTATTGACAGACAAAAATAGAAAAAGTGGTGTAGAGGACATAGTTACAGATGGCATTTATTATAAAGTGGAATCTTTTCATAGGCATAGTCGCATTTATGGCATATGTTGTACAAAAAATAATGGGGAAAAGACTCGGTCATTACTGGAGAAAGGTAGTCTGGATACTTCTGACAATTAAAATGTGCTTTCCGTTTTGGAGTGTGACGGAGAAATTCCGGCAACATTTTTTTTATAATTTCTATGCCGGCATATTATATGGGGGAACAAAATCAAAAGACTGCGATCATGACGAAAATTGGAAACGTTTCAATTCGAGAGTGGATGTCAGGCGAAAATTTTGCCGTATATATGGCTTGCAGGGATGATTTTATGCCTTTTGTTTCACGCAATACAATATAGAATATGGAAAAAAAGAATATTTGCAGAATGTAAAAGAATGCAAAAAAATTCCGTATTAGAAGCTCTAAAAAAAGCAAGCGAAGTTTGTAAAATAAAAAAAACAGAAATATGGGTCTGTGAAAATCAAGATTTTTATTCTCCTATGTTGTTTGGTGTACGAAATACAAAAGTATTGATTCCACAAGAAATGCTGGAAACGGAAAATTACTCCTATGAAGAATGGTATTTGATTTTTTTACATGAATTGACACATCAGAAAAAACACGATTTATGGTATAAAAGGTTTCTTCAAATTATAAGGGATGTTTATTGGTTTTGTATCCCAATGCTGTGGGTGCAAAAATGGCAAATATAGATATCGAATGTGTCTGTGATGAGACTGTTACAAAACATATGAATCTGACGCAACGGAAAGATTATTGCAATGTTATTTTAAAAGTGGCTTCAAAACAAACGAAAAAAGAATTGTCTGGAGTTGTTTCAATGGTATCAGAAACAGAGATACTGAAAGAACGATTTTACAATGTGTTTTTAGCAAGAAAAAAAACTTCGAATATACGTCACTGTTTTTCTTTTTGGAATAATTATTTTGAGTTTTTCGGAAATGCAAATAGCGCGACAAATATGGTCATCATCGCATATAGAAAATTGTCCCAAATGCAAAGCTGCGGTACAAGGAGAAGTGGTTTGGAATGCATGGGAAAATGAAAAAAATGTAAGTATGTACACATCAATATGCATGGGGAGATGACTTACAGAAAGCCAGATATGGAGTAGAAAAAATCAAGGTGTAATGAATGTGGAAATTTTTTTGAGATAAAGATCAGGCAAGAAAAAATAGTCTGCCATGGGTATAATGATTAATTAGACAAATGTAGAAAAAAGATTGACAAAAAGTAGGAAGTATGGTATTTTTTGTTATACAAATGTAGAACGTACGTTGACAGGTATAATAAATTTTTAAGGAGAAAAGTATGAAAGCGGTAAAGAAAAAAATTTCCATTTTTCTAATGACCTTAATGTTGGCCAGTACATTTTCTGCCAATGTAACAAAAGCGGATGTTATCGAAAGTAAGAATATTTTTGCGTATGAAGAAATTATGCCGTATGCTGCAGTTTGCCCGAGATGTGGAGGAAGAATAACATCGTCAACCGTATGGGGAAGCTGGATAAGCAGTGGTACAGTTACATGTACTCATGGTCACGCATGGGGAACTGATTTGAAGCAGTATAGAACAGGAATAAAAACTACAAAATGTTTAAATTGTAACGCAGGAAATACTGCTAATGTGAAAGAAACAAGAACAATTTGTCACGGATATGATAATTAATGGTTAAAACACAAAGGCTGTTGTATGATATGTAAAAAAACAGAAGTCATGCAATAGCCTTGTGCTATATAGAAACATAGGGGGTAGCATAATGATGGGAAAAAGGTTGAAAGAAATTTTTGGTTTGATTCTGATTAACATCACATTAGTCAGTGGGAGCTTAAATGCAGAAACGGTATATGCAGATACACAAGCCAAGATTGAAATTGAGAAAACGGAAATGCCATTAAAAATTTGTGTTGATGAAGAAAATAAAAAAACGGTACTTCAAATAGTGGCAGCCTGGAAGAAAATATATAAAAATAATGGAGTGGAACTAATGGTAATCCCATCAGGGCAACAGGCTTCGGAAGAAAAAGTACAGGAGATCCAGAATGAAATTACGACAGGAGAAGGGCCGGATGTATTTTTGGCAGAAGGGCCGAATCCGACCTGGAGTGAGCAAAGAGCAGTTGTTTTTGAGGACCCCAAAAAAGAAATGTATCAGGGAACCTTTCTTTCGTTGAAACCATACATGAAATATTTTGATATAGATATTTTAGAAGAGAAGATTTTGTCTGCAGGTATGGCTAATGAGGAACAAATACTGCTTCCTATGACATACGATTATTTTCTATATGCATTTACAACACAGGATTTACCGGAAAATACAGAAATATCAAGAAATTGGCTGGAATTAGCCAGACAAAAAGAAAAAGCAATTCAACAGATTGTAGGGCAAAGAAGTGGGGTTCAATTTTTTGATACATTTAGTGAGGTAGTTGATTATAAGAAAAAAACACTTCTATATTCGGAAGAGCAGATAAAAAAAGTTTTGGATGAAACAGTAGCATTAAAAACAAGATCATTAGCTTTAAACTGGAAAATAAAAGATACAGGAGTAGTAAGTCTAAATGATTTGGAAGAACTTGGAGGTGAAAAAACAGTTCATACGGTATTTGCAATGCCGAATCAGGAAGGCGGATTCACTGCAAATGTTACACTTTATGCAGGAATTAATAAGAACACAAAGCAACCTTTAAAAGCAGTCTCCTTTTTACAAATGCTATACAGTGAAGAAGTTTTATCAGGAAAAGGAATAGAGTTAGAAGATAGAAGAGAGGCAAGCAATATAAGATTTCCGCAAGGGGTTTCTATTTACAAAAAGGAACTAGAAAAACGAATGCGGAGTCTTTCGAGACAAGATCAAAAACAAATCAAAACGATACAGGAAGAAGTAAACACCGTTCGATTTTATTCGGTATGGGACAGGGAACTTAATTCCTTATTATCTAAGTATGAGGCACAGGAAGATGAAAAGCAAAAAGAGCATGTCTTCATAAAAACAATACAGAAATGGAAGGGAAAAATACAGAAATGACATAAAAAATCAGCCCTGTGGAGTGAGAGTTGCAAGAAACAGATTTTCCGGAGTACTGTGGAACAGTCTGTAAAGCTAAAGCGGATATTCGCAATCCGCTTCGTTACTTGCTCATAACTGAATAGCTGCTTCACCGCTTATCAGGACTTGGTTGATTCGGTTAAATTCTTTTAGGGTTTGTCAAGGGTGATGAGGAGCTTTAAAAACAGGCTCCTCTTCACCCTTAATTTATATATCGGTTAATGATCTGTGCGTTTGAGAAATTGATTCGTATATATCAAGACACATATGACAGAGCATTACTTTTGACAGGAATTTTTAGAAACAATAACCTTTGTCGGTCGATACAGTTTTTCTCCGAAGAAGTAGCCTTTCTGTATTTCCTCGACAACTCTGTCTTCTTCCACCCGGTCGGTTTCTTCGATGTGCACTGCATCATGGATATGAGGATCAAATATTGTACCATTTGCTTCCATCGGTAAGACATTCAGCTGATATAAATTCTGCGCCAAAGCTGTACGGAAATCCATCATAAGAAGCTTTTCATCCATATAGGCCCAGCGATTCGTCGTTCGTTCCGAACTGACAATTCCATATTCGAGATTGTCTTTTACAGCCAGCAGCTTTTCAATCCATGTGCTGACTCGGATATTTGTATCTCCGTCATGACAGTCTGCAAATACTTCTTGTGTCTGTCTGGCGATCATCTGGATTCTCTTTCCAATTGCAGAAGCCTTCGTTGTGGGGTTCAGATTTTCCGCCCCCAGGCAAAACTCTTTTCCGGCCTGAAGTACATTTGCGAGAAGCTGTTCCGGTACGAAAACGGTATTTATCGGGAAGCGTTTCGGCTTTTCTTCTGTGAATTGACTCAAATCTATCTTTGCAAGATTCTCTCCTGATTGCAGTATCAGGGTAAAATCGCCGCATTCCATTCCAACCTCGATCCATGCTTTCAGCCGGCTTGCATCCTTTGGAAATTCAGGACAGATCTCCTCCATTTTCTAGGTTCTGACTTTCCTTTTAGAATCCTTTGATTTCAGATACAGGTTCAGACCTTTTCCTTTGATTCCGGAATCCAGCAAAATGTCGAAACCATCTGTTCGCATGGGAATCATGTGTCGTTCTTCGTTAAGCCAGGTTAATGGAATGCATTCCTTTCCCCATTGGATGGTTGAAATTTCAATTCCGGCGGTCCATGGGAAAAGTACAAGCATGGTAATAGGCTTCGCGGTAGGATTGGTAAGTCTGGCTCCCTGGCTGCAGTTCTATCCGCGGCCACAACGGAAAGATCCTCGTATCCGATTGTTTCCTGACCCAGTGTTTCTCTCGATTTCGTATCACTTAGATAATAGTACGTCATATTTGGAATCATTTCTGGAGTATTCTCTCCGATGGTATATTCCAATCCTTCCAGCATATTAGTTTGATCTGTCCATGCTGAAAATTCTGCCAGCAGATTTTGCTTTTTACAATTTGAAATCACACGAACCCCAAATTGCTGGTCATGTTTCATATCTTGTGCTTTTGAAAGGGCACAAGCATCTGTCGCAGTCATAACCCTTATTACATGAAAGCCTGCTTTTTCCATGGCGGTCCGTACATTTTTCTGCGTTATAATTTCCGGTATAGAAAGGGCAAGCACACAATCGCTTATCTGTGCAAATGCAGTTTTTTGAAGCTCCATTTTCAATTCCTTCATCAGAGCAATACAATATCGAATCGAACAAGGCTCCAGGGTAGAAGAAACTGCGCTTTCTGCTTCCTGCATAAAGTCTTCTTCGTCTGTGTTTCTCTCGTGAAGCATCCGTAATATCCGCCTGACTCATAACGGTGAAGATACGGAGCAGTTACTTTTTATCAAGGGTTCTCGCGCATTACGCCGACCAGTGCATGCGGGACATATGGCTCTTCGAGATAAGCAGTCTCATCCGGTGTCAGCTGTACACCGATGCTTTGACGCCCTCTTCAATATGCGATACCTTTGTCGCCCCGACAACCGGAGCAGTTACTTTTGTGAGCAGCCATCCGAGCGAAATCTGGATTCTCGTCAGCCCCTTCTTCTTTGCAAGTTCACCGACGCGGTCGATAATGATGGCGTCTTTTTCTTTCGTCGCATCATACTTTCCTTTTGCGTACGTATCTTCCTGCAGCCGTTTGGAAAGCTCCGACGGTTTTTTTGCCAGGCGGCCGGAAGCCAGCGGGCTGTACGGTGTCAGTGCAATATTCTGATCCTTGCAGAACGGAACCATCTCGCGTTCCTCCTCGCGGAATAGCAGATTGTAATGTCCCTGAATCGAAACAAATTTGGCCCAGCCGTTCTTATCCGCAATATAATTTGCTTTTGCCAGCTGCCATGCGAAGCAGTTAGAAATACCGATGGCGCGTACCTTTCCTGCAACGACAGCTGAATTTAATGCCTCCATCATTTCTTCTACCGGTGTGTGATAGTCCCACATATGGCAGATATAAAGGTCAACATAGTCCATGCCAAGATTCGTAAGGCTGCGATCGAGAAGACCTAAAATATGATCTTTTCCGCTCACCCCTCTGCAATTTCCTGCGGGCTGCGCGGGAAAAATTTTGTTGCGACAACGACTTCATCACGTTTTGCAAAATCGTTCAGCGCGCGTCCCAGATACTGCTCGCTGGTGCCGCTCTGATAACCGGCAGCGGTATCAAAAAAGTTTACACCAAGTTCCAGACCGCGTTTTAAAATCGCGCGGGAATGCTCCTCGTCCAGTGTCCAGGAATGTATGCCGCTTTTTGCATTTCCAAATCCCATACATCCCATACAGATTCTCGATACCTTTAAATCCGAATTTCCAAGTTTTGTGTATTCCATGAAAAATCTCCCTGTGCGATGATGTACTCCCAGAGTACATGATTTCGTGCTTTTCTAAGATACTTCCATTGTAAAATCGGAATACAGATTTGTCCAATACTTGATGCAAAAAGAAGGGTATGTTCAAAAAGCATGAAGAACGAGAGAAAGAACAGGAAAAACATGTGAAGGAACATATACAAAATCAAGTGAAAGTCAGTTTTCTAAAAGTAAAAAGTCAAATCAGAACATTTTTTTTTCATCCCGGAGTATGCTAAAATTTTTTTATAAGACAAAGACAGGATGTGCGAAAGCATGTTGCAGGGGTTTTTACGCACAATCCGGAAAAGAGGAAACATGAAGAAACAGTATTACTGCAATCCATTAAACATGGACTACCGTTACCAGTTTATCGAGGATATGAGAAGCGGCGAGGACAAGATTTCCCGCGAGGCCGCCGATCCGTCGATGATTTTATTTCAGGGAAAATATTATATTTTTGCATCCATGACTTTGAGCGTCTGGGTTTCGGAGGATATGGTTCACTGGGAGAGCACCGTCTGCCGGACAGCCTGCCGCTGTATGACTATGCGCCGGATGTGCGCGTGGTCGGCGATTACGTGTATTTCAGCGCATCCCGTCGTGGCACGATCTGCGATTTTTACCGCACGAAAGATATCTTAAACGGTCCGTTTGAGCGTATTCCGGGAACCTTCGATTTCTGGGATCCGAACCTGTTTCTTGATGATGACGGAAAGCTCTATTTTTACTGGGGATGCAATAACGTGACTCCGATCTGGGGTGTGGAGCTTGAACCGGAGACGATGGTTCCAAAGACCGAGAGAAAAGAACTGATCTACGGTCAGCCGGAAAAAATCGGATACGAGCGCGTCGGAGAAAATCATTCCAAAATGCCGCTGAGTGAAGAAGAAGCTGTTGAAAAATTCAAAGAATTTCTGAAAGCACAGGGAAAAGATGCGGATCATCTGACGGAGGAGCAGATCGGGTTTGCCAAAATTATGTTCAGTCAGAGACCGTTCATCGAGGGCGCATGGATGACGAAGCATGACGGAACCTATTACCTCCAGTATGCCGGCCCGGGAACGGAATACAACGTTTACGGTGACGGTGTTTACGAGAGTGATTCCCCGCTTGGCCCGTTCCGTCTGGCAAAGAACAATCCATATTCCTATAAACCGGGTGGATTCCTGCGCGGTGCAGGCCACGGTTCGACGATGGAAGACCGCTATGGAAACTGGTGGCATACCGCGACAATGCAGATCAGCAAAAACCACGATATGGAGCGTCGCGTCGGCATCTGGCGGGCAGGTTTCGACAAAGATGGTGTCCTGTTCTGTAATCAGCAGTTCGGCGACTGGCCGATGGCGGTGGAGCAGGCAAAAGAAGACCCATGGGCAAAACCGGAGTGGTATCTCTTAAGCTATCAGAAAGCAATGACGGCATCGTCCTCGGAAGAAGGCAGAGAACCGTCGTTTGCGACAGATGAAAATATCCAGACCTGGTGGCGCGCAGCCGGAAATCAGCCGGGTGAGTGGATTTCGATGGATCTTGGTGAGGTAAAAGATGTCCGCGCCGTACAGATCAATTTTGCAGATGACAAAATCGATGCACCTCTGCCGGGCGAGCGTCAGGGCGAACGATATATCGACCCGAGCCAGCATAAGACCAGATGGCTGCTTGAGGCATCCGCCGATGGAACAAACTATTTTGTTCTGGCAGATAAATCAGACGCAGAAACCAATTTGCCGCACGATTTCATCGTAAAAGAAGAGGGTGTACAGATCCGTTATCTGAAACTCACTGTTTTTGAAGTGCCGTACAACCAGAATCCATGCATCTCCGGTCTTCGTGTTTTCGGCCTCGGCAACGGCGAAAAACCATCCGCACCGCAGTACCAGGCAGAGCGGACCGGAACTATGGATATGCGCATCACCATCGAGCCACAGACAGACGCTGTCGGATACAACGTCCTCTGGGGTTTTGCACCGGACAAGCTGTATCACAGCTGCATGACCTTTATGCCGGAGCAAAATATTGGAGCGCTGGTAGAAGGCGAAACGGTGTATGTGAGAGTCGATGCGTTTAATGAAAATGGAATTACGGAAGGAACCGTAAGGCCGCTTGCATGATACAATTATATTGAAAAAGCAGAAAAACAGCTCAGGTGCTCTTTGGAGAAATGAACATTAGAAATAAACGGATTGAACATAAGGAGTATTTATGGAAATACATGAATTACAGCAATTGCTGTCAGAAATGTCATTACAGGAAAAAATAGGACAGATGGTGCAGCTCACCGGTGTATACTTCGATAAAGAGGCAGTACTCACCGGTGTTGTTGGCGAACAGTTACCACCGGAATGGATCATTCAATATGCCGGTTCAGTGCTTGGAGTGATCGGTAAAGATAAAATTTATGATATTCAGAGCAGATATATGGAACAGCATCCCCATCATATTCCGCTTCTTTTTATGGCAGATGTTATCCATGGATGTCGGACGATTTTTCCGATTCCGTTGGGGCAGGCGTGTTCATTTCATCCGGAACTGGTGTCTGAGGCGGCTTCTATAGCTGCCTTGGAGGCATCTTCAGAAGGGCTCAGAGCAACATTTTCTCCTATGATTGATGTTTCAAGAGATCCCAGATGGGGAAGGATGATGGAATCCTTTGGAGAAGATCCATATGTAAATGGGATCATGGGAAAAGCAATGGTAGATGGCTATCAGCAGAAAGATGATGCCGGAATAGCGGCATGCCTGAAGCATTTTGCGGGTTATGGGGCAGTGAATGCAGGAAGGGAATATAATGATGTTGAAATATCCAAGCGGACATTTCTGGAACAGTATGTAAAACCTTTCCGTATGGCATTAAAAGCAAAGCCTGCTATGGTCATGACAGCTTTTAATGCTATTGACCGTAAACCGATAAGCGGAAATAAGGAACTTCTTAAAGGGCTTCTGCGGGATAAGGAAGGATTTGAGGGAACTGTAATTTCAGATTGGGGCTCTATAGGTCAGCTGGAAGAACAGGGAGTGGCAGCTGATATGGAAGAAGCAGCAATCCAGCTTCAGAAGCCGGTGTAGACATTGATATGATGAGTCCTGCTTATATGCTGTGTCTGGAAAAACTGGTAGAAAGCGGAAAATCCCGAAAGCGTTTGTTGATGAAAGTGCATTCCGGGTCCTGATGATGAAAAATCAGCTGGGGCTTTTTGAAAATCCGTTTGCCGGTCTTGGAAAGAGTGGAAAACTGACTTTGCATAACCGGGAAAAGGCATATCAGCTGGCGGGCGAAAGCTGTGTCCTTTTGAAAAATGAAAAGCTGCTGCCATTAAGCAGGAAGAAGAAAGTTATCTGGGCAGGTCCTTATACAGCGTCAAGAGAACTATTAAGCCGCTGGTCAATTTTTGGAGAACATGAGGCAGTTGAAACAATAGAAGATGTTTTGCAAAAAAAGCAGATAGAAGCAGAATGTATTACAGGATGCAATATTCTTTCTGATGAAGAGTGTAAGGTATGGCAGGTGGAACAGGAATTGTCTGACAAGCCAAGGGATGAGCAGTGGCTGGAAACGATAACCCATGAAGATACGGTTGTATGTGTACTGGGTGAACATGAGTCCCAGTCAGGAGAGGCTGCCAGCAGGGCATTTCTGACTTTGCCGGAGGAACAGCAGGTGTTATTTGAAAAAATAGCAGAACGTACAAGTAATATTGTGACTGTGGTAATTACAGGAAGACCATTGGACCTGCGGAGGATATCGGAAAGATCCAAGGCTGTCATTATGGCATGGAGACCCGGCACTATGGGAGCTGAAGCAATCATAGATATTGTGTATGGCAGATTAAACCTTCCGGCAAATTATCTGTGAGTATCCCATGGTGTGTGGGGCAGGTGCCCATAAGCTACTGGGATGTAAAAACCGGGCATGTGCTTACTGCAGATAACCTGGAGAACCGTTTCACCAGCAGATATATGGATATTCCCAATACACCATTATATCCATTTGGTTTTGGATTATCCTATACAGAGTTTGATGTTTCGGATGTTGAAGTTCGGATGGAACAGGACAAAAGAGTGCATGTACATTGTAAGGTAAGTAATACAGGCAATATTGCGGGGGCAGAGGTCGTTCAGTGTTATTACGAAACATTACATGCATCTGTGGTGCGTCCGATGAAAGAGCTTGTCCGTTTTCAGAAAGTCTTTCTGGATCCGGGAGAAAAGAAGGATGTAGATTTCTTTATTGACCAGGAAGAATTCTCATATTATGGCAAAAACATGGAAACCGTCAGCAGCGGAATGAAACTGCGTATCAGTATTGGAAACAGTAGTGACCACCTTGTTTCTGAGAACATTATACAAGCATAGGAGAAAAGAGACATGAAAGATTTTGAAAAGGATTTGATTTATGGCGAAACGGTGTATGTGAGAGTCGATGCGTTTAATGAGAATGGAATTACGGAAGGAAGCGTAAGGCCGCTTGCATGATGCAATTATAGTTGAAAAAGCAGAAAAACAGCTCAGGTGCAGAAATGCACTTGAGCTGTTTTGACGTTAGGCATATCAACGTCTAGCGTAAAAGCCTTTTTCAGACACGCTCTAGGATACGGAGAAACGTCGGTGCAGTATTAGAAGAACCACATGCCTGCACGTCAGAAGAAAAAAATCAGTCATTGGAGTGATGCACTTTTTTGTGCTCGTTGCATTGGTCCCTGTATTGTTTTGGCGTGAGTTCGTTTACTTTTTTAAACATTTCAATAAAAGCGCGGGAACTGGAAAAACCACTTTCTTCTGAAATATCAGGAATAGAAGAAGTCGTAGTTTCAAGGAGGTGGGTCGCATGGTCTAATCGGAGCGAAGAAAGATAGACATTAAAATTGCGACCTGTTTTTTTGGCAAATATTCTGGAAAAATAGGTCGGATTGAAGCCAAAATGTTCGGAAACACTTTCCAGAGTGATATGTTCTCTATAATGTGCTGCCAGATATTCGGTAAAAGAAATCGAATCCTCTAATTTGGATCGGGGGGGGGTAGTACAAGTCGGAGCAGCCATGCTTTCAGAGAGAAGGATGTGAAAAATTTGGAGAACACAGGCATTCATCCCAAGGAGATCAACCGGTTTTTCGGATCGTGAATATCGGTAGATATCCATAAGAAGTTCTATGATTTCTTTCCGATGTCTGTTCACAACATCCTGTTCTATAATAGGGTAGTTTTTACTATCTGGGTTAAAAAAAAGCTGTATGATAGAGACAGGAACAAGCACTGCAAATCCTAGAAAGGAGGCAGAAACTTCAAGTGACTTATGAATAACATTTGGGTTCACAAAAAGAAAATCATTATCTTTTGCATATGTCATAGTAGAGCCGATTTCACAGCGCAGTGTTCCCGAAATAGAACAGTTAAATTCAAAACTGTTATGCCAGTGAAAATGCGGTGCTGAATTTACATCTTTAGGTTTTTCTAACTGAATCCAGTCAGAATGAAATACCTTGCAAAAGCGTCCGTCATACAAATTGATTGGTTCATATTCGATAATTTCCATATGCTTTGCCCTCTTTTGAATTGTAGATTAACCATGAATAAAAAAGGAAAAATGATCACATACCATAAAGATTGCACAATAACATATTAATCGAAATTCGTTAAAAAGTCTATAAAAAAGTGATATAAAGTAAAAATACTGTATAGATTAGATAAGAAAGCGTCTTGAGAAAAGATAAGAAAAAGTATAAAAATAGATTATAACAAAAACGAACTTTTCTAAAGGAGGAAAAGAGATGAAAAGAAAAACATTAGCAGTTTCACTATCAGCAATCCTTGCAGCATCCGTGCTTTTTGGATGTGGAAGCAATTCCAAAAGTGGGGATACGAAGAGTTCTTCTAACAATGGTAGTGCCAGTGCCAGCGCATCTGATACATCCAACACGGGCTCAGATACTTCTGGTTCAGGTATCCAGTACGATGGAGACGATGTAACGATTACCTATTGGCATACACATGGTGATTCAGAGGAAGAGGTTCTTGTAGATACCATTATTCCTGAGTTTGAAAAACAGTATCCAAATATTCATGTTGATGCTGTAAGAATGCCATACGATGGATTGATGCAACAGATTATTACCAGCCTTTCCAGTGGAACAGGCCCGGATCTGATGCGAATGGATATTATCTGGGTTCCAGAACTTGCTGAGATGGGAGCACTTGCAGCAGTTGATGATCTGGAAGGATTTGCAGATCTGAAAGATAATCTGTACGAAGGACCGCTGAGTACTAATTATTACAATGGAAAATATTATGGATTGCCATTGAACACAAACTGTCTGTCAGGCGTTTACAGTAAGACCATGATGGAGGAACTGAATATTGACAGTATTCCGACAACTTACGATGAAGTTGTTGCATTGAAGGACAAGCTTGGCTCAGATCAGTATCTGATCGCATGCGAGGGGGCAAACTCTTGGGCTATGGCTCCATTGTTTCACTCTTTGGGCGGTGTTTATACCAACGAGGATTATACAAAAGCATCTGGTTATATCAACAGTGAAGATAGTGTAAAGGCACTGGAGACTATCGTTGAGTGGTATGATGAAGGAATTATTGGACCTTGCTTCACAGGTGGAAAGCCGGATGCAGCAAATGGTCTTTACGATGGAAATTATCTGTTTAGTTATCAGGGTCCATGGTTCTTCACAAATGATGATGAAGAAAATCTGGCAAAAGTAGAAGTAGGACTTCTGCCGGCTGGCAAAGCCGGATCTCTTACCGTTAACGGTGGCGAGGATCTGGTTATGTTTGAGAGTAGCGATAAGAAAGAAGCATCTTGGGTATTTGCAATGTTCTTAATGAGTGAATTCTCTCAGACAGCACAGGCTGTAGGCGGTGGACATCTGATCCCGACTGTAAAAACAATTGCCGAATCTGAAGAAGTACAAGCAGTACCGAATATGAGTACGTATATTGAACAGCTTGAGGGAGCTGTATCCCGTACCCCATCTCCGGCATGGGAGAAAATTTCAGATAAACTCTCTGTAGCATTCCAGAGCGCAGTTCTTCATGAGGATACGGCACAGTCCGCACTCGATAAGATTGCTCCGGAACTGGATGCATTGCTTGCAGGTGAGGCATCATAATTCAAGAAAGATGAAACAAATTTCCACAGGCTTTCTTGCCTGTGGAAATTGTTTATAGGGCGATAAAAAGCAGCCCGGAAAGGTATCTGTTATGAAAAAACCTTTATCAGAAAGATTTTCCAAAGGTCTGAAACAATGGTTGGCCGTTTTGCCCTTCCTTGCAGTGGGAATGACCTTATTTATTGTCTTTGTATTATATCCACAAATTAAGAATATTTATATTGCACTAACAAATTATAGCATTATGCCAGGTTCGGAAAATACATTTGTTGGAATAAGTAATTTTGCTAAAATGTTCAAAGATATTTCAACAAAAGGATCTGATGCCTATTTTTTCTGGATTGCATTTCGAAATAATATTTTAGCAGTTCTGGTTACTGTGCCAGGACAGTTGGTTCTTGGCTGATCGTTGCGTTTTGATTCATAACCTGAAAACAGGAAAAAATGTATATAAAGTACTCTTATATATTGCAGTTATTTGTGACTGGGTTGTTTTCTGTAATATCATTGATTATATTTTCCAACCGGATGAAGGAAGTCTTGTAAACTACTGTCTGACTACCATCGGAATCTTAAAAGAGCCGGTAGCATGGTTGAAGAATACATGGACAGGAACTTTGTTATCTGGATCTGCTCAATCTGGAAGGGCTATGGCTGGGTTATGATCATTTACACCGCCGGTCTTCTTGGAATCCCATCAGATCAGTATGAAGCTGCAACGATGGATGGAGCCAATGCGGTTCAGAAATTCTTCCACGTTACACTTCCGGGATTAAGAGGAACTACACTTTATCTACTGATTAATCTGATTAATGGTGCGATGAATATCTTTATTCAGGTATTCCTGTTAACGAAAGGAGATCCGCTCGGAACAACAGATGTAGTTATGGATTATATTTACCGGAGGGCTTTCAACTATTTCGATTTTGGGTATGCGGCCGCTTGTGGTATTGTCATGGGTATTGTTGTATTTGCTATTTCCATGGGACTGAAGAGATTCCTTCGCTATGGTGAAAATCTTTAAGGAGGAGAGCAGTAATGAAGAAAAAGAAAATAATCAGTCAGATCTGTATTCATGTGATTTTAGTAGCGTTGACAGCAATATGTCTTCTTCCTTTTTTGTCAATGATTTCGACTTCATTTATGAAGGTAAAGGGTGTTCTGCCGAACGAGCCAATTTTATTTCCGAATTTTCCACTTTATCTGGAAAACTATGTAAAAGCGTGGACTGCAAACCATTTTCAGACGTACTTTTTCAACACACTATACGTGTCTGTAGTGGGCCTTATCGTAAATCTGTTAATTTCGATCACGATGGCATATTCTTTCTCACGATTCCAGTTTCCAGGAAAGGAGCCTATTTTTAACTTGCTGTTGCTCACAATGATGATTCCGGCACAGCTGGCTATGATCTCCCAGTACACTGTTTTAAACGGATTGAAACTGATTGATACCTATAAAGGAATTTGGCTGCTGTGGGGAGCACTTGTGTGGCAGGAAACACCTTCTTCTATAGAGGTTTTTTTGAAGCAGTGCCGAAAGAGCTGGAAGAGTCCATGTACCTTGATGGTGCAACTAGGTTTCAGACCTTGTTACATTGCATTATTCCGTTAAGTAAACCGGCAATTGCAACACAGGCAGTATTGGCGTTCAATGGATACTGGTCGAACCTATTTGATATTCTTACCTTTACAAAATCGACAAACAAGAGAACACTTTCCGTTGCACTGCAACTGTTCCGTGGGCAGTATACGACTAACTATGGACTGATGTTTGCTGCCAGTGTTATTGTTATTATTCCGATTATTGTATTGTTTGTTATTTTCCAGAAACAGTTTATGCAGCAGGGCATTACAGACGGTTCCATAAAAGGATAATATCGGATTCTCTGCAAAATTTTAACCTAGAGGTGAAGTATGATTACAACTAGAAAAAAACAGTCGTTTGGTATTGCAGCAGTTGAACTTGGTGCACCGGTTTCGACAGTACCTTCCATTCCGGTGAATTTAAATGAATGGGAACATGCGGTGTTAATGGATACTTTTTACAGCGCAGGCGGAAGAGAGACCGTTTCAAGTACAAACCTACGGATGATGTGGGATCAGAAAAATCTGTATTTGTATCTGATTTGCTATGAAAAAGAGGCAAGGGTTTCCCGTCCGTCCGATGAAAATGTGCTGAAGACAGAATGGAGCTTCGCAAAGATAAGATAGAAATTGCATTGAGCAGCGGAAATTTTGGAGAGCGAGACTACGCAGTATTTTGTGCAGACACAGAGAAACAGGCGGGAGCCAGGACGGAAAAGGGAATGACCTATTTCGGTGGCGATAAAGCAATTTTAAATGATTACTTTACCGAAAAAAATGATGCGGTAAAAACAGAAATCCCATCATGGAAATATACATGCAAAATTGCTGTAGAAAAAAACTGTTGGCGTGTCATGTTTGGAATTCCATGGGAGCTGTTCGGTGGATTTCCGGAAAAATATTTTAAGTTTCAGGTTTACCGGAAAAAGAATCAGACCAGTGAAGTTTTGGCTTTAAATCCGTTGGATTTAAATGCAAATTACGAGTCCAGATTTGATTTTGATCCGGAAAGCTTTATTGAGTGCACACCTGGAGGAACACCGCAGGTTATCTATTCCAACAGTGCTTGCGTGATCCTACCGGATGGAACGATGCATTGGCAGCGGCCGGCGACACTGGAATGGCCATCTATAAATGAGCGGCTGAGATTCTGCATCTGCAGAAATCGCTGACGCCGACAACACCGGATGAATTGCCAGATCGGATTATAACCGTACAAAGATGGCAGGATGTGTTAATGTTGGAAGGAATGGATTTCTTCCCAAATGCAAGATGTGAAAACTCTTTTGATAAAGTGGATCCTTGGGTACAGAGACGTCTCTGCAACGAAGCACTTCGAAAAGGAGATACTGCGACAGCCTGCAGAGAACTGGATGTCTTGATTGGCTATTTCCGAACGCTCACGGCATGGTGGTATGCAGATCACACACTTGGAGATGCAGACGAAGACAACTGGATTGGATTCACACATCTGAAATCTGTTTCAGATCAGGGGAATCAGATTGTATTAAAGTATGAATATGGTTTGAACACCTGCGATGCCGTATTGATTCCACAGAATCGTGGTTTTCGCTTTTATACAAGAGAAAAAGGAGATTTTGACAGCGAAGCAGTTTCATATACATTTTCAGAAATAGAGGGAGAATATCAGATCAAAACAGCACATTCTGTGATTGTGATTACAGCGGGAGATGATTGGAAAATCTGTGCAGATGAAAAATTTGTATTGGATGCAGATAACTTCAAGCTCTATGATTATGCAGGAAGCAAAGGTTTCGATGTGTGCCAACCACTTCTGGAAAGAGAAATGGTGTATGGATTCGGTGAACGATTTGATGCCGTAAACCAGAGAGGTCGGGTACTTTCTTTGTGGCACAGAGATGCATTTGAAGGTTGTAATTGTTCTATTGGAAATCAGTCCTACAAAAATGTATCATTTTTACACTCTACAAAAGGTTACTCTTTGTTTATTAACAGTTTTTACAGAATTAGAGCAGATATTGGAAGAGTCAGTAAAGGGCTTCGAATCACAACAGCAGGACCCAAAGCAGATATTTATGTTTTTACGGGAAGCGTCTTAGAAAACATGGAGGAATATACAGCCTTAACCGGAAAACCGCTGCTTCCGCCTGCGTGGGTGTTTGAACCGTGGGCCGGCGGTGGGGTAGGCAGATGGATGGACGGACCGACGCACGATGTAATCCAGGAGATGGAAGGTGTTGTACGGAAGTTTAAAAATCTTGATATCCCACATTCTGGCCTGTATGCAGAGGGTGCTGGTTGGAAATGGGAAGACCATTACAACAAAGAAGAAATTTATAAGATTGCTGCGTTTACAAAACAACAGAAGATGCGGGTTTTTTCGTGGCAGTTTTCACATCTGGATATGGAGCAGGCAAAGGAACTTCTGCCGAACTGTGCGGAAGAAGATCTGCCAATTACAAGAACGCCGGGTTATCGTGGAGAAAAAGTTCTTCCATGTGCTATTGATTTTTCACATCCAAGAGCAGAGGAACTTCTGGAAAATCAATGGCATGATCGAATGGATGCAGGTTTTGATGGAACTATGGTGGATTTTGGAGAAATTATTCCAGATGAAGCAGTGTTTTACGATGGTCGTACGGGAGATGAAATGCACAACGCTTACGCGCTGGATTATACAAAAGCGTATCGAAAACTCTTTGAAAAATATAAAGGAGAAGATCACGTGCTGTTTTCAAGATCTGCGGCAGCGGGTGTTCAAAAGTATTCCTGCCAGTTTGGTGGAGACCAGCTTTCAAGCTTTAGAGGCCTGACTTATGCAATGAATGGAGGTCTGACACTGGCGGCTTCCGGTTTTCCATTCTGGGGTGTTGATGCAGGAGGTTATTCAGGATTTGCAGACGAAGAAACGTATCTCCGTTGGACGGAATTTGCAGCCTTCTCACCGATTATGCGTTTCCATGGAGTGACCCCAAGAGAGCCGTGGGTTTACAGTCGATATGCAGTGTCTGTTTATAAATTTTATGCATGGCTAAGAGAAAATCTTCTGAAATATTCGGTTCATACAGCGGAAGAGGCACATAAAACAGGCATACCAATGATGAGACCGTTGCCAATAGTATTTCCTAATGATAAAGAGGCTGTCTATTGGGAAGATGAATATTTTTATGGTTCAGATCTGTTAGTTGCTCCGGTTCATCAAGAAGGGGAAAAGAGGAGAATTTATTTCCCATCAGGAAGATGGATCAATTTATTGGATTTCAGAAAGATGGTTGGTGGAAACCGAATTTTTCAGGTGGATGTTCCAATTGACAAAATTCCTGTTTATATTCGGGAAGGAGCGTGCATTCTGTCTGTTATGAATGGAGAATTGCAGCTTGGACAAAGCATGACATATGAAAAAAAGAATACAGTTCTTATGAGCCGAGCTTTAAATGAAACTTCAGGCAAACGGTATGCAGATGGAAAAGAAATTGAATACAATATTTTGGGCAAAACGGGTGAAGATTTCTTTATGCTTCGCCATGCATCTGAGACAGAATTTATTGTTCTCCTTGGTTTTGACAGAAAGCCAGAAAGTCTGGAGTTGAATGGGATTTCTCTTCCAGAAGGTGCATCCTTGAATGCGTTGAATTATGGTTCCGGTTGGTATTGGAGAGAGGATACAGCAGTTATTGTCAGTGTTCCGAAATTGGAAAAAACAGAAATTCATGTAATTCACAAAGAACAATAGTATCAAAATGACGAAGTGATCCCCGCGAAGATTCTTGAGAAAAAGTCCCGTCTTCGGTTTAATTTCTAAGATGGGGCTTTCTCAAAAACAAACGAAACATTTCATGGAAAGAGAGGGTGGAAGATGGAAAATACAGGGTTTTATGTAATACCTAATAAAACGCAGTATGAAATTGGGGAAAGAGTCTGGCTGGAAATAAAAAAAACAGGGCCGACGAAAGCAAATCACGTGATAGTTTCGTTGTTTACGTATCAGGGAGAAAATCTGAAAATGGAATGTACCCTGGAACAAGGAGTGTATATTCCACTTGCGGAAAGCATTTCAGAAAAAACGGGTGGATATCTGGTAAAAATAGAATTCTTTCAAAAGACTGAAAAACTAGGGAGCTGTTACACGGCATTTGATGTTGTGAATTGCTGGACAGAAGCTCCAAGATATGGATTTCTTAGCAGTTTTTCTGAGGAAGATAAACAAAAAGAAGAGTATCAGGAATTTTTCAGGGAAATGCACTTGAATGTGATTCAGTTTTATGACTGGATGTACCGCCATGATGAGTTTTATCCGGAGAGTGATATTTATACAGATATCATGGGAAGAAAAGGTTCGATGACTGCTGTTGCGAAAAAAATCGAAGGAGTGCACGCTTGCGGTGCCAAGGCAATAGCATATGGTGCTGTTTACGGTGCAGAATCATTTCAGGAAGAACATCCGGAATGCAGCTATCGGTACGATAATGGAGAACCAATGATTTTCATTGACAAAATATGGTTGATGGATATTCACAGGGGAACGGCGTGGAGAAAACGGATTTTACAGGAATATGGAAAAGCGCTGGAAAAAGGTTTTGATGGCGTACATATGGATCAATACGGAGATCCGAAAGAGGCATTAATTCTGGAAAATGGAAAATATGTCATTCGAGATCTGGCAGATGATTTTGGTGATTTGATCAATGAAACAAAAGAAAAATACCCGGAAAAACAACTCATTTTTAATGCAGTAAATAACTGGCCGGTAGATTCGGTAAAAAAGAGTCGCGAAGATTGTATTTATATAGAGTCTGGTCGCCGAATGATACTTATAGAGATCTATATCGTTTGATTGCGCATGCTCGGGAAACAAAAGATGAGAAGAGGGTGATTCTGGCAGCGTATTTGAATCCGTTTAAAACAGAACCAGAAAGAAATCTGAAGGGATCTACAGCGCAGCTTGCAATGGCAACAATTTTCGCTTCTGGCGGATACCATCTTCTATTGGGCGAGGAAGGAAGTGTTCTGACAGAGGCATATTATCCGGACAACTGCAGAATTGGGGAACATTCGTTCCGAAAAACATTGAAAAAATATTATGATTTTATTACCGCGTACGGCGGACTTTTATTTCCGGAAAGTTGGACGGATCTGACGATGCAGTATGCAGGAGGAATCAACTCAGAATTTATATTCGAAAATGTTGATTGGTCACCGTATCCGGAAGCAGGAAAGGTATGGATTCAAATTTATAAGAGAGGACGAGAATTTTCAATACGATGTGTGAATTTTACGGGAATTTCGGACATGAACTGGAATAGAACACATGAGGAATTCCCACAGCGTGTAGAAAAGATAAAAGTGAAGGCAAAACTTCCGGGAGAAAAGAAACAAATATACGTTGTGACACCGGACGGTGAAATTCAGGAGCCAGAAGAAGTGTATTATAAAGTAAAACTAGGGGATGATCAAAGACAGGAAATTATATTTGAATTGGACAAATTATTGGTGTTTTCTGTTATATATCTGCGTTTGGAATAGGATTCTGAGCGTAGGTAAAAAAACAGGAGGGTTTTTACATGAGATTGAAATTAGATAAGAGAACAGGACCCCTTTACTGGTGTACCTATGAGAAACAGTTTACTGAAAATACTTTTATGCCAGAAGAACGGTTCAAAGAAAATATTGATTGGGTAGCAAAGGAATTTGTTCCATATGGATACGAGATGGTATGCACAGATGGATGGATCGAGGATTCTTTCTGCATCAATGAAAATGGATATCTAACTCGTCATCATGATTCATGGAAACATGATTGGAAATATTGGGCAGACTATCTGAATGAGAGAGGAATGGCTCTCGGCGTTTACTACAATCCGACCTGGATCAGCCCGGCAGCGGTAAAGAACAAAGAAATTTTGGTCAAAGGAACAAATATTCCGGTGCGAGAAATTACAGATTTGTCGTATGTTTATAATGGAGAAAATGAGAAAAAAATAACGGGGGATCGTTTTTCTTATCCAAATGGAGAAGATCGAGCATTGTATTGGGTGGATGTAGATCGTTCTGGAGCAAAAGAGTATGTGCAAGGATATGTAAGTATTTTATTGACTGCCATGTAACTTTTTTACGAATTGATTTTCTTTCCTGGTACGAAGATGGAATGGATAAAGGAAAGCAGATTGGCAGAAATCATGGATCAGCAAATTACCGAAAAGTTCTCGAATGGATCAAGGAAGCAGCAGGGGATCAGATAATGATCAGTCTTGTTATGCCGCATTTGAAAAACAATGGTGAGAATGAGTTTGGCATGGGACAGATGGCGCGTATTAACGAAGACTCCGGTACGGGAGGCTGGGATACTTTTAGTGATCGAAACAGAGGACTGCATTTTGATTATTGGTCTCAGTGCACGACAGCATTTGAAGGCTGATTTACTGGTCAAAAATTTTTGCTGACCACAACATGATCATGGATGCGGATATGCTTCGCCTGAATACCTTTGCAAATGATGAGGAGTGCAAATCGGCTGTATCGCTGGAACTGATTGCGGGAGCGCCGCTGGATATCGCAGATCAGTATGATACGATCAAAGATCGGGCATGGATTTATCAGAATGAGGAACTTCTTGCGTTGAATAAAAAAGAAATTTTATCCTTCCCATTGTCAACGGATACCAAAAATCCGGACAGTACCATCTGGATTGGAAAAGAAGCAACAGGAGAGATCATTCTTTCCGTATTTAATAGAGATGCAGAAGAAAAAGAAGTAGAGATTGATTTTAAACAAGTGTTGTTGTGCAGAGCTGCCAATGTCAGGGATCTTTGGATGCATGAAGATCTCGGAGAAATGAAGAGCTTTCATACCATGCTTCCGCCACATGGATGCCGGGTACTGAAACTTTCGGAAAGGAGTTAGTATGAATCTGGCTGCTTTTTATCACAGCGGGATGTACCCGGAAATTTATGCACCGGATCGGTTTCATCTGAGATTTTCTTTCCGGGCAGCGAGTGGGGACATAGAAACGTGTACGTTGGTTTATTTCATAAGAATCACAGAGAAGAAACAACGAAAGAAGAAAGAATGTCAGAGCAGTACCATTTAGGAACATCGGTTGTATATACGGCAGTGGTTTCTTTTCAAAAGCCGGCGAGATATCTTCAATATTATTTTCGAGTGACGGGAAAAAACGGGGATACGCGTTGGTATAATGCGTGGGGAACAGTTGAAAAATGTCCGGATTCCGGCTTTTTCGAATATGCATATGCCAATAAGTGTACTGTAGAGTATATGCCACCCAAATGGAGTCAAGGAACGATTTACTATCAGATATTTCCAGAGCGCTTCCGCAAAGGAAATCCGTCTTATGCGCCGGAGGATTGTGTGGCGTGGGGAAGTAAACCGACAGCTTCCAACTTTATGGGCGGAAATCTGGATGGAATCCGAAAATCGCTTAGCTATCTGGCAGAGCTTGGAGTAGAATGTATTTATTTGAACCCGGTGTTTACGTCTCCTTCAAATCATAAATACGATACGACGGATTACTATAAAGTAGATCCTCATTTTGGAATCAATGAAGATCTGCGAGTTCTGGTCAAAGAAGCACATAAAAAAAACATAAGGGTTATTTTAGATGCTGTGTTTAATCATACTGGAACAGATTTTTTTGCATTTGCTGATCTTTTAAAAAAGCAAGAAAAATCAGAGTATCAGAGCTGGTATCATATTACTCGTTTTCCGGTAAGGGAAGAGGCAGACTGTTATGAATGTTTTTTTGGATTTGCTGGCATGCCAAAACTGAATACAGGAAACGAGAAGGTACAGGAGTATCTTTTGAATGTACTGGAATACTGGGTACGGGAAGTACAAGTGGATGGATATCGCTTTGATGTGATTGATGAAATTGATGAGAATTTTGTTCTCAAAATCAGAGATCGACTCAAACGCTTGAACCCGGAACTTGTTCTGATTGGTGAAACATGGGCAGAGGGAAAACGACTGCTGAACGGATGTGAAATGGACAGTATTATGAATTATTCTTTCCGCCAGGCAATGCTGGACTTTTTTGCAGAACGGAGTATTAACGCCGAAACATTTGGCCATCGGTTGGAAACTGCATTGTCGCGACATCCTGATGAAACTAATATGGCTATGTTTAATGCATTGGACACACATGATACCAAGCGTTTTATCAACAGTTGTAGTCATCGGTTAGATTCCTTTAAACTTGGTGTTGTTGTGCAGATGATGTTTCCGGGTTCGCCGTCCATTTATTATGGGGACGAAGCAGGAATTGACGGAGAAAATGATCCGGACTGTCGAAAGTGTATGACGTGGCAAGAAAATCCGGGAGAAAAAGAGAGTTTCCGTTTTTATCAGAGACTGATTCAGTTTCGAAAAAAACATTCTGCCATACGAAACGGTTCGTTTACAACAGTTTTGGCAGATGGACGCGTATATGGTTTTGCGCGTGAAATGAAACGGAGATAATAGAAATTTTTGTAAATGACAGTGATGACACAGTAGAGATTACAGTCGAAAACGCTAGATCAATTTTGATTTCAAAGGGAAATTTTTACATTGTGTGCAGAAAAAATGGAGAAATAATAGAAGAAATCTGCAGTTGAAAAAACTGCGGGAAAGGAGTTCTTTATGGGGAAACTGAAATTTGGGGTTTCATCAATTGTTCTGGGAAAAGAACAGAAAACAGAGAATCTGAGATATGATTCTGTGGAGTGGGGAGAAGCGACTACGATACAGGATTTTTTCCGCGCGGGGGGAAATCCGTCCTCTGTTACACCAACAAGATGTAAGTTTCTGTATACAGCAGAAAAACTGTTTGTTTTGTTTGAAAACATGGAAGAAAAAGCTCATCATATCTTGAAAGAGGAAAATACCGTTACAGAGTTAACAGTAAAACGAAAAGATCAAGTAGAAGTTGCACTTTCAGGAAAAGAGTTTTCAAGAAGAGATTTTGCGGTTTTCACAGCAAAACGGGATGGCAGCAACAGTGCTTTTGTAGAAAAAGGAATGACATATCTTAGCGGAGATCAGGCATATCTGGGAGAGGGAAAAGACCAGGGAGAAAAAACGGCGATCTCGAAAGAGCAGTATTCTGTAACAGTAGATATTCTGCAGGACAGATGGTACGCTTTATTTGCAATACCGTGGATGCTTTTTGGTGGAAAGCCGGAGAAAGAGGAGGCTTTTGATCTTCAAGTCTATCGAAAAAAACATCAGTCAAGTGAAATTCTCTGCCCAACACCATTAGATCTGAATGTGAATTATTCGGATCGATTTGAATATGATCCAGAGACTTTTTCTTGAGGTATCTTTTGGAGAAAAGGGGGAAACAAAAACGGAGAACGGCATTGTATTTGTCATGCCGTCCGGAATTTGCCACTGGCAGAGACCAGGAGTGTTGGAAAAACTAGTACGGAAGAACGGAGGGAAATTTATCAGCTACAAAAGAGTGTGGAACCAACAACGAGAGAAAATCTGATAGATAGAATCCGAATTGCACAGCGCTGGCAGGACAGTCTGACATTGGAGGGTTTTGACTTTTTCTTTAACCAGGAAGTTGCAAATCCATGGAAGCCTATGGACCCATGGGTAGAAAAGCGTTTAGTGAATGAGCGGTTAAGAGAAAACCGATGGGAGGAAGCGGCTGCTGAGCTGGATCGTTATCTTACGTTTTTAAGAACTTGCAGTGCATGGTGGTATGCGGATCACAGCTTTGGAAACCAGGATCTGGAAAAATGGACATCATGTAGTGAAATTGGACATGTTCTGGAAACAAAAGATCATGTAACGATTTGTGTTGAATCAAAAGAGAGAACATGGGAGCTCATGATTTATCCTGTGGTCGGTGGTTTCCGAATGGTCTCTGGAAAGAAAGGCTTCTTTGATGGACAGCCGGAAGCATTTTCTGTGGAAGAATCCGAGCATGCATATATAATCAGAAGCAAAGAGCATGAGATGATACTCCAGAAAGAAACACTGGAAATTTCTATTGATAGAAAAGCAATCACAAATCTGAAAAATATTTCGTTTATATTTGAAAAGGAAAGTGTTTCGGCTTCGCGAATTCGATTTTCAATTCGGGAAAACAGTGCCATTTATGGATTTGGAGAACGTTTTGACAGCGTGAACCAGTATGGAAAAACCGTTGCACTGTGGCAGAGAGATGCTTGTGAGGGATGTCTTGCATCCATTGGAAACCAGGCGTATAAAAACATTCCATTGGTACACACAAGTGATGGTTTCAGCTTTTTTGCAAATACTTCATATCGGATGCGGATGGATGTGGGAGATGCTGTGCAAGACTATCTTTCGGTGGAAGCACTTGGAGATGTTTTTGATTTTTATATTTGGAGCGGAACACCGCGTGAGGCGCTGACTGCTTACGGAACGCTCACAGGGCTTCCGATTTTCCCACCGGAATGGGTATTTGAACCATGGGCTGGCGGTGGCGGCGGAAGATGGAGAAACGGTCCGTTACAGGATATTGCGCTGGAGCAGATGGCGGCAATGAAAAAGTTCCATGAACTCGATATTCCGCATTCCGGCTTTTATGCAGAAGGAGCAGGAGCTACCTTTTTTGGAGAATATAAAAAAGAGGAATTATACAAAGTTGTATCATTTGGAGAACGTCATGGATTCAAAGTATTTTCCTGGCAGTTGCCTAATATGACGCAGGAATTGGCGCAGGAATTATTGCCGGAATGCCCGAAGGAGGAGCTTCCGATTACAAGAAATGAAAATGATGAGGAAGAAAAACTTCCGGTTTATATCGATTTCTCTCATCCGCGTGCGAAAGAACTTCTGGCAGCACAGTGGAAGGATCGTCTGGATGCAGGTATTCGTGGAAGTATGGTTGATTTTGGAGATGTTGTACCGGACGAGGCAGTTTTTTATGATGGAAGACACGGCGATGAGATGCATAACGCGTATGCCTATCAGTATGCGAAAAACTATAGAGAGTTATTTGAACAAAAATATGGAGATGATCATGTCCTTTATACAAGAGGTGCAGCACCCGGATCTCAACACTTTGCGTGTCAGTTCGGCGGGGATCAGCTGACCAGCTTCCAGGGACTGAAATATGCGATTGCGGGAGGTCTTTCAGCAGCTGCTTCTGGACTTCCATTCTGGGGTGTTGATGCGGGAGGTTATGATGGATTCCCAGATCAGGAAACATATCTCCGGTGGACAGAGTATGCTGCATTTTGTCCATTGATGCGTTTCCATGGAACGGAGCCGAGAGAGCCGTGGGAATACGATGCTTTTACAGTGAAAGTTTATCGTTATTATACGTGGCTGCGGGAAAATCTTCGTCCATATATTGTAAGTGTAGCAGCAGAAGCTCACAAACTGGGAATACCGATGATGCGTCCGCTTGCGATGATGTATCCAGAAGATCAGGAAGCAACAAAGGTATGGGACGAATATCTTTTCGGAGAAGATCTTCTGGTTGCGCCGGTTTCTGATGAAACAGAAGAGCGGGAAATCTATTTTCCTGAGGGACGGTGGATTAGTCTGTGGAATTTAAATGATGAAATTTCCGGTCCGGTGCAGAGGAGCGTTGAGGTGCCAATTGATAAAATACCGGTGTACATTCGAGAAGGAAGTTTTCTTCCACTTCGACTGAATGAAAGTCTGAAACTTGGAGAAGTATGAGCGAATCGGAAACCGAAATGATTTTGGCTGTGGTGCCGCAGAATGACAGTATCGTAAAAGAAACATTGTATGAGAGATCCGGTGCCAAAACATGTTGTGGCATGGAAAAAAATGGCGAAACTATACAGCTCCAAATTTCAGGAAGAACAGCAGAGCTTTATGTAATGCTGGCGGGAATTCATTGGAAAAATACAGAAGCTATCGTAAACGGAAGAACATTAACAAAAGTGACTGCGAGAGAAGGTCTGTATTTCACGGAAGGTTATCTGGAGTTGGAAGAGGGTATCTTGGTGAAGATTAATCCATCTGCCGAATCTGTGATAAAAATACAAAAA
>ENA-OQEB01000163-OQEB01000163.1-human-gut-metagenome-genome-assembly--contig:-NODE-163-length-27776-cov-2.044305_pt1 | contig 27776 bp, 34 predicted proteins | sample MGYA00242787_ERZ504619 | MGnify/ENA primary metagenome ERZ504619 (study PRJEB26092, sample SAMD00036317) | human gut metagenome | host: Homo sapiens | study: EMG produced TPA metagenomics assembly of... | reverse complement strand
TCTCGGCAATGGATTTATAAGATTCTCCGCGGGAAGCAAGGCGGAAGTATCGAATATTATATCTCGTCTTCTTTTCCGTCGATGAGATAATCGTATGAAACGTGGAAAATCTCAGAGAGTGCTTTTAGCTCCACATCTGTGACATAGCGTTTATTTGTTTCGATTCTTGTAATGACGTTTTTATCCATATCATAGCCGTTTAATTGAAGCTGATAAGCTAAAAGCCGCTGCGACATATTATGCTTCTCTCGAAGTTTGATGAGTCTTTTACTGATCAGATTTTTTTCTCCGGTAGATGTTCTTGGTTTCGGCATAAGTATATTCCTTTCTGAGAACGGTGCGCTTGAAAATGTCTCATTTTCTGCACTTTTTATTGATTTTACAAGGGAAAAGATCTGCGCGGGGTTGTAAAAGTGATACAAAATATCGGATATCGAACGAGAAGTTTGCAAAAATTTAACATATCAAACGGAGTGTAATTCTGGATTTTTTGTCTTGAATATGTGATAATAAAATTAAAAGAAAAAGTACGTGAAAAGAGGAAGATTTATGCCTACGACATATGCACATTACAAATTTGGAAAAGAAGTGATCAGCGCGCTTCCGAGGCCGCTTCGCAGCACAGTTGAGAATCACAGAGAATTATTTGATATCGGACTTCATGGTCTGATATTCTTTTTTATTATCATCCGATGAAGAGAAATACAGTGAACGGTCAGGGATATGACCTTCATGATAAGCCGGCGGATCTGTTTTTCCGCCACGCTGCGGAAACTGTGAAAAAAGCGGAAGATCCGGCAGCGGCAAGAGCATATATTTACGGTGTCATCTGTCATTTTGCTTTAGACAGTGAGTGCCATCCGTATGTTGAGAAGATGATCCATGAAAGCGGAATCAGCCATTCGGAGATCGAGATGGAGTTTGACCGGCTTCTCTTAAAGGAAGATTATATTAATCCTGTGCGTTATCTTGCCACAAAGCATATCCGTCCGACGAAGGAGAACGGGGCGGTCATAGCGCCGTTTTTTGAAGATCTGACAGCAGAGAGGTACAAAAAGCTTGAAAGGATGATTATGTATCATAAGCTTTTGCTGGCGCCCGGCGCGGTAAAAAGGAAGATCCTTTTCGGCGGAATGCGGCTATCAGGGCAGTATGATTCTCTGCATGGGATGGTTATGAGTCTTGAACCGAATCCGGCGTGTAAAGAGTACTGTCGTCTTTTAAAAAGGCTGTTTGCCGGGGCAGTTCCGCTGGCGGCGGGATTGATCATCTGTTACCAGAAAGTTTTGTTTGAGGGAGACGAAATTCCGGAACGTTTTACAAGAACGTTCGGCGCAGGTGAGGGATGGAAAGATCTGCTTTATAAACAGGCGATAAGCTAAAGCAAAACATGAGCCGAAGACCGGGCAGATGTGGAAAGGATGCGGTACAGCCGTCATGCGGTTCGGGTCTGGCGATGGCAGAATGAGGGAAAGGGAGACAAGGCGATGAAATTTAAACTGACTTCGTTAGAAAAAAAGTGGGTTCTTTATGATGTGGGAAATTCGGCGTTTACAATGATGGTATCGACATATTTCCGATTTATTTTAATTATCTTGCGGGAAACGCCGGTATATCGGACGTAGATTATCTGGCGTACTGGGGATATGCAACTTCTGTGTGCACGCTTCTTGTGGCGATTTTAGGGCCGACGCTCGGAGCGATTGCGGATACGAAAAATTTTAAGAAAACAGTGTTTTTTGTTGCGATGGGAGTAGGTGTTTTCGGATGTATTTTGTTAGGGTTTCTGTCATCGTGGATTTGGTTTTTAGGTATTTTTGTACTGGCAAAGACCGGATATTCGGCAAGTCTGATTTTTTATGACGCGATGCTTACTGATGTGACCGACCCGGAACGGATGGACGCAGTTTCGTCTCACGGCTATGCGTGGGGATATATCGGAAGCTGTATTCCGTTTGTGGCATGTCTCGGCGTTGTGCTCGGAGCAAAACCGTTGGGGATCGGAATGCAGACTGCGATGATCATTGCGTTTATTATTACTGCGCTTTGGTGGCTGTTATCGTCTGTACCGCTTCTTCGCTCTTACAGACAGAAATATTTTGCCGAAGTAAACGGACATGTTGTAAAAGACAGTTTTAAGCGGCTTGGGAAAACTTTTGCGGAGTTGGTTAAGGAAAAGCATATTTTTGTATTTTACTTGCGTTTTTCTTTTATATTGACGGTGTGTATACCGTTATTGATATGGCGACAGCGTACGGACAGGCTCTTGGATTGGACAGCACGGGACTTTTGCTCGCCCTTCTTGTGACACAGATCGTTGCGTTTCCGTCTGTACTTATTTTCGGAAGGATCGTAAAGAAAGTTTCTCCGGAGAAGATCATTACTGTCTGTATCATGGCATATTTTGGAATTGCAGTGTATGCATATTGGCTGGATACTCAGTTTGATTTCTGGATGCTCGCAGTTCTTGTGGGAATGTTCCAGGGAACGATACAGGCGCTTTCAAGATCATATTTTGCGAAGATCATACCGGCGGAGAAGTCGGGAGAATATTTCGGCATTTATGACATTTGCGGCAAAGGCGCATCGGTTATCGGAACGGCGCTCGTATCTTTTATCAGTCAGATGACGGGGAGCATCAATATTGCTGTCAGCGCACTTTCCGTGATGTTTTTAGTTGGGCTTGTATTATTTAGATATTCGGCAAAATTAAATAGCGTGCGATGAAAATCGAATGAGGAAAACATATGGGATGAAAGAGGTGACAGGATGGAGGAATTTGTCAAATTAAAGGATATCACGAAAGTTTATCATATGGGAGAAGTGGAGATCCGGGCAGCAGACAATATTAATTTCTCTATCAAAAAAGGAGAGTTTGTTGTAATTGTCGGACCAAGCGGCGCGGGAAAAACGACGGTGCTTAATATTTTAGGCGGCATGGATACCGCGACAGGCGGAACGCTGACAGTGGACGGAAAAGATATTACGGCGTATGATTCCCGACAGTTGACCGGATACCGCAGGGATGATATCGGATTCGTATTTCAGTTTTACAATCTGATCCCGAATCTGACCGCGCTTGAAAATGTAGAGCTTGCGCTTCAGATATGTAAAGATCCTCTTGATGCAAAAAAGGTATTGGAAGATGTAGGGCTTGGCGACAGATTGGATAATTTTCCGGCGCAGCTTTCCGGAGGCGAGCAGCAGCGTGTTTCGATTGCCCGCGCTCTTGCGAAGAACCCGAAGCTGCTCCTTTGCGACGAGCCGACAGGAGCGCTTGATTATAATACGGGAAAGGCAATTTTGAAGCTTTTACAAAACATGTGCCGGGAACGGGGGATGACAGTGATCGTGATTACCCATAATCAGGCTCTTGCACCTATGGCAGACAGATTGATTCATATTAAGAACGGGCAGGTGTCTCATATGGAAACAAATGAAAACCCGATGTCGATCGATGAGATCGAGTGGTAGTTCGGATAAAAATAAGAAATGGAAATGGCAGGCGGTGTGAATGAAAAAACGTGCGCTGAGAAAAGATTTTTATATGGAGATCAGACGCAGCTCGGGCGTTTCCTTTCCATCTTTTTCATCGTTGCGATCGGATGTGCCTTCTTTTCGGGAATACGTGCCTCGGAGCCGGATATGCGTTATTCGGGAGACGCGTATTTTGATAATAAGAATATGATGGATCTTAGGATCATCAGTACGATGGGATTGACGGAAGATGACGTAAAGGCGGCCTCAAAAGCAGAAGGATCGGGCATGTGGAAGGCCGGTATTCTGTGGACGCTCTTTTGGCAGACGGTGATAATCAAATCGTTGTTCATGTCATGTCTATGCTTCCGACGATGAATGAGATACAGCTTGAGGACGGCAGGCTTCCGAATAAGGAAAATGAATGTGTCGTTGATGTGGATTACATGGAAAAAAGCAAACTGAAGATCGGAGATACGATCACGTTTTCAAGCGGTACGGATGCCGAGGTTACAGATTCTTTGAAAACGGATACGTTTCGGATCACAGGTACAGTGAGCAGTCCGGAGTATATTGCTTTTCAGCGGGGCAGTACGACAATCGGAAACGGAAGTGTGCGGGCGTTTGTATATGTACAGGAAGAAAGCTTTGCAATGGACGTCTATACAGAGATTTGTATTCAGGCGGCAGGAGCAAAAGAATTGACGGCATTTACTTCGGAATATGAAGATACGGTCGCGAAAGCAAAAGAAAATATTGAGAAGATCAAGGAGCAGAGACAAAAAGCCCGGTATACGGAAATTGTCGATGAGGCGAACGGGAAAATTGCGGAGGCGGAAGCCGAAGTAACAGATGCACAGACGAAGTAACAGATGCACAGACGAAGCTGGAAAACGGGAAAGCGGAAGCGGCGGCAAAGCTGGCGGATGCAAGGCAGAAACTGGAAAACGCGCAGGCACAGATCGATAGTGGGAAAGTGCAGTTGGAGAACTCCAAAGCGGAGGTTGCCGCAACAGAGCAGACCTTGGCACAGAAGCAGACAGAAGTTCAGAACGGAACAGCGGCGCTTGATCAGGGAATTGTGCAGTTGAATCAGCAGATTGAACAATTAAATGCGGTGAAAGCGCAGTATGAGGCTTTGAAAGAAAGCGGAATGACAGACGAAGAAACGCTTGCGGCGTTGGAGCAGATGAGCATGCAGATCCAGATCGGAGACGCAGCTGTGGTCGAGGCACAGGCGCAGATCGATCAGACGAGAGCTCAGCTTCAATATGCGCAAGGCAGATTGATAACGGGTATGCACAGCTTGAGGCGGCAAGGCAGCAGATCGCAGGCGCGGAAGCGGGATCATATCCGGCGAGCAGGAGATTGCTTCCGGATGGGAAGAGTATTATGCAGGTGAAGCAGAGGCAAACGCCGAGATCGCCGAAGGCGAGCAAAAGATAGCGGAAGCGCAGGCAGAGCTGGCTGATGCGAAAGCGGAAGTTGCAGAACTGGAAAAGCCGAAATGGTACATTTATGACCGAAATGACCTTCCGGATTATTCGGGATACGGTGATAATGCGGACCGAATGAAAGCGATCGGCGAAGTGTTCCCGGTGATATTTTTCCTAGTGGCGGCACTGATCAGTCTTACGACGATGACCCGTATGGTAGAAGAGCAGAGGACTCAGATCGGAACATTAAAAGCGCTTGGATACGCGAGACATTCGATAGCAGGGAAATATTTGGGATATGCGTTTCTGGCGACCCTTCTTGGAAGCGCGGCCGGTATTTTTACCGGGGAGAAGATATTTCCGTATATTATCATCAATGCATACGGGATAATGTATAAACACATGAATGAACTGCTCATACCGTATAATGTGATGTACGGGATAGGAGCGGCGGGAACGGCGCTGTTTTGTACATTGGCGGCGACGATACTGGCATGTTATAAGGAACTGCGCGAACAGGCGGCCCAACTGATGCGTCCGCCGACGCCGAAGCAGGGTCAGAGAGTCGTTTTTGAGAAGATTACATTTTTGTGGAAGCGGCTGAATTTTTCCTGGAAAGCAAGCGTGCGTATCTTGTCAGATATAAGAAACGGTTTTTTATGACGATTTTCGGCATCGGAGGATGTATGGGACTGATGATCGTAGGGTTCGGTTTGAAAGATTCGATCTTTGCGGTTGTCGATATTCAGTACGGCGAGATTCAGCGATATGACGGAACGGTCATTATGGCGGAAGGCGCTTCGGAAAAAGAAAAAGGTGAAGTCGCGCAGATGCTTGGAAAAGAAACAGAAGTAGACGATGCGATGGAAGGCATACTGACTCAGATTACAATCGGAAACGGAAGTAAATGGCACGATGTCTATCTGGATGTGCCGAAAGATAAAAAGCAATTCCCGGAGTTTGTGACTTTGAAAGAAAGGACGACGGATAGAAGATATTCTCTGGATGAAAAAGAAGTTGTTTTGACAGAAAAAATCGCGAAGGAACTGGAAGTACAGGCAGGAGACATGATTACGATCCGTGATGAAGAGAAAGGAGATCTCAAGGTCAAGATCAAGCTGTCTGCGAAAATTATATGGGACATTACCTGTACATGACGGCAGATGCGTATGAGGCTGTTTATAACGAAAAACCGGAGTACAATGCCGTTTTCTATAAGACGGTTTCAGGAACGACAAAAGAAGCGCAAAGTGTCGGCGAAGATATTCTTCAGCTTCCGGGAGCGTTGAGTGTGAGCTATACGACTGATTTGAAACAACAGGTAGACGATATGTTGGGAGCGCTTGACATTGTGATCGTTGTTCTGACAATATCGGCAGGAATGCTGGCATTTGTCGTTTTGTATAATCTGAACAACATTAATATTACAGAGCGAAAGAGAGAACTGGCAACGCTGAAAGTTTTAGGATTTTATCCGAATGAAGTTTCGGCGTATGTATATCGGGAAAATATCGTACTTACGGTTTTAGGCGCTCTTTTCGGCGTCGCTCTCGGAAAGATACTTCATCGCTTTATCATTGTCACTGTCGAGATAGATACGGTTATGTTTGGCAGAAATATCGATATGAGCAGTTTTGTATACAGTTTTCTTTTGACGGTTGCGTTCTCTATGATCGTAAACGGAGCGATGTATTTTAAACTTAAAAAGATCAATATGGTCGAATCACTGAAAAGTGTGGAATAAAAACCTAAAAAGCATTTTGTCAAGGCTGTGCGTTGAAGCGATTCCGGATCGTCCTCACCGCGCAGCTTTATATTATCGGCAATGAGCGGTCTGTTAAGGCAGCGTTAAGAAAGTGTTAGGAAAATGTAGGGAAAGGGTAAAATGGAATTGACATACCGGTTGGCGGATGTTAATTTAAAAAAGCGCGTCGAAGCAGACGTGTGTATAAAGAAAAACAGAATATAGAAAAAATAAGACGATTTACAAAAGGAGAAAAATGGAATGGGAATAACAGACGTACTTGCTTTGCTCGGCGGTCTTGCATTGTTTTTATACGGAATGCAGATGATGAGCACGGGATTGGAAGCAGCAGCCGGCAACCGGATGAAGTCGATCCTTGAAAAACTGACATCGAACCGTGTAAAAGGTGTGCTTGTCGGAGCAGCCATCACAGCGGTCATTCAGTCGTCTTCTGCAACGACGGTCATGGTAGTAGGGTTTGTAAATTCAGGATTGATGACATTAAAACAGGCGGTATGGGTGATCATGGGAGCCAATATCGGAACGACGATTACAGGTCAGCTCATTGCTCTTGATATCGGAGCGATCGCTCCGCTTTTTGCGATCGCAGGCGTAGGAGCGATCATGTTTATCAAAAGTGAAAAGGTACATCATATCAGCAGTATTTTTGCCGGACTTGGTATTCTTTTTATGGGAATGGATATGATGGGGGCGGCAATGTCGCCTTTGAAAGAGTCGGAAGCGTTTATCAGTCTGATGACGAAGTTCGACAATCCGCTTCTCGGTATTTTGGTAGGCGCGCTTTTTACGGCAGTGATCCAGTCATCTTCTGCATCGGTCGGTATTTTGCAGGCGCTTGCGTCTACCGGTATGATCCCGCTCTCAAGCGCGGTGTTCGTTTTGTTCGGACAAAACATCGGAACATGTATCACGGCAGTTTTGGCATCGATCGGAATGAAGGTAAATGCAAAGCGTACGACGGTTATCCATCTGTTATTTAATATAATCGGCACGGTATTATTTACGGTGATCTGTCTTGTGACGCCGTATGTGACATGGATCGAAGCGATGACGCCCGGAGATCCGGTGGCGCAGATCGCAAATGCCCATACAGTCTTTAATATCGTGACGACACTGCTGCTTCTTCCGTTTGGAACACATATGGCGAATATAGCGGTTCGCATTCTTCCGGACAGCAAAAAGGCAGACGATGAAGACCTTCGCCTGAAATATATCCGTCCGTTTGAATCTTCCTATGCGATCGGACACAGCGCGGTGGCAGTGTCACAGGTTCGTGATGAAGTTAACAGAATGAGAGATATGGTGGCGAAAAATATAAGCGACTCGTTTGACTCGCTTGTTCAATATGATGAGAAACTTCGCAAAAAAGTGTCTGAGAGAGAAGAATATATTGATTTCCTCAATAAAGGCATATCCGAATATATCGTTTCACTTATGGCAAGCGAGATGAATATGTCAGATTCGAGAAAGATCAACGGATATTATGCGATTATAAGCAATCTGGAACGGATCGGAGATCATGCTGTCAATCTTGCGGAATATGGCGACGATATGAGAAAATGGGAGATTGATTTTTCGGATACGGTTAAAGAAGAACTCAATGAGATGAAAGCGCAGTGTATTGCGGCGCTTGATAATCTGAAAGAAGTAACTTCCGAAAATGTAGAACGGATACTAAGTCAGGCAGTTATCATAGAGCAGAAAACGGACGATATGCGGGATAAGTATTTTAAAAAGCAGATGCAGCGTCTGAAAAAAGGAAAATGTAAGCCGCAAAGCGGTATCGTCTTTTCTGAAATACTGACAGATTTTGAAAGAATGGGCGATCACGCATTGAATATCGCACAGCAGTACAGAGAAATGGAATAGAATAGAAGAGAAGACATCTCACAGGAAGTGGGGTGTCTTTTTTATATGTGAAAATCATCTGTTATAAAAATGTCTCATATTTTCAACCGATTTTCTTGATTCCGGCAAAAACAGATTATATAATCGGTTGTAAAAGTGATACAAATATTGACGAAAAAGACAGGTGATGCAAAGTGAAGCGAAAAAGAGATCAGAGAAGATGCAGGGGTACGGCAGGAAAAATTCCGGCGTTGATTTTTTGCGCGGCGGCAGTTTTGTGTATTGTGATATGGGTGATGCGTCACGCGCAGATGCAGGAGGGGAACGAACCGGATGTTGTGGCGAGCCGATGTGAAAATAATGTGTATGATCTGACCGTTGCGGCGAATTGTGATGCAATCAAAGATACAGAAGCATTTGCGGAAAAAGTTGTTCAAAAATACGAAGAAAACTCATTTCGCACAACGAAGTTTCGGTAGATTTAGGAGAAGATATTGATTTGGTTCGCTTTCATGTTTATTTAAGAAGGGAAGAGATAGGGGAAAAAGAAGAATTGTTTCAGATTCGCTATCAAGACGGAGATATAATACTGGACGGAATCAACGGAAAGAGGTAAAATCATATTATGAATTTAAACAGGACGTTTCCGCAGAGCAAATAGCCGGACAGGATCTGTAAGAACACGGCGCGTCTGATATGCGGGAATAGTGAGGAGGTTAGTATGGGAAGTATATGGCATGATATCAGTGAGGAAAGGATTTTTCCGACAGATTTTATCTCGGTGATCGAGATTTCAAAAGGAAGCAAGAAAAAATACGAATTAGATAAAGAAACAGGGTATATCATCCTTGACCGAATCTTGTATACGTCAACGCATTATCCGATGAATTACGGATTTATCCCGAGAACCCTCGGAGACGACGGCGATCCGCTCGATGTGCTCGTGATGTGTTCAGAGCCGCTTGAGCCCTTGACTCTTGTAAGATGTTATCCGATCGGCGTTATGAAGATGACAGACGGAGGAGCGGGAGATGAGAAGATCATAGCGATTCCGTGGGCAGATCCTACATATGAGGCGTATACGGATATTTCCGAGCTTCCAAAACATATTTTTGAAGAGATCAAACATTTCTTTACCGTATACAAAGATCTGGAAGGTAAGAGAACGGCGGTGGACGAGTTTGAAGGCGCGCTTGGCGCAGTAAAGATCATCGAAGAATGCATCGACCGCTATAAAGAGAAATACGGTTCGGGCGAGTCTGATAAAACAACAGAATAATAAGAATAATAAGAAGAATAAAAAGATAGAGTAAGGCAGAACAATAAACGTAGTATCAAAGCACAGAGGCGTACGAAATGTAGGCCGGCTGAAAGGAGCTGAAGGCGATTATGGATAAACTCAGTGATAATTTGAAAAAGATCTTTCTGGCAGGGATCGGAGCAGTTGCCGTTACTGCCGAAAAGTCAAAAGATCTTCTTGATGAAATGGTAGAAAAGGGAGAACTGACAGTAGAGCAGGGAAAAGTGCTGAATGAAGAGTTAAAGCACAATGTGAAAAAGACAGTAAAAGAGAAGGTGAATGCGCTGAAACCGGCATCGGCAGAGGAACTTTCGGATCTTCTTGATAAGATGACGCCGGAGCAGATTGCCGCTTTGAAAGAGCAGATCCTGAAAAAAGAAGAAGCGAGCGAAACTGCGCCGGATGAAGCATAATTATGAGCAGTATAGAACCGATGGAATATAATTCAAGGCTGAAGGAAATTGTGGCTGTGCTCCGCAAACATAGTATTACAAAGGGAGTGACGCCTTTAAAGCTTCGGGAAATCATAGAAGATCTCGGACCGACATTTATTAAACTCGGTCAGATCATGGCGATGCATTCTGATATTTTACCGAAGCGTTATTGCGATGAGCTGATGCAGCTTTGTTCAGATGTAAAACCGATGCCGTTTGAGGAAGTTTTATCGGTCATAGAAGAATCTTACGGGCGGTCGTGGAGAAGAGTTTTCTCCCATATAGATGAATCTTGTCAGGGGGCGGCGTCGATCGCGCAGGTGCATCGCGCCACGTTAAAAAGCGGAGAAGAAGTTGTCGTAAAAGTCCAGCGCAGGGGAATTTATGAAAAGATGGCAAGGGATATCGAGCTTCTTCGCAAAGCGATCAAATTAATGCCGCCTGTCAGTTTGAAAAATATGGCTGATTTTGATCTCGTTTTAGACGAATTGTGGACTGTGACAAGAGACGAGATGAACTTTCTTACAGAAGCATCTAATATGGAAGAATTCGCAAGGAGAAACAAAGACGTTCATTTTGTCGGAACACCGAAATTATATCAGCAGTATACGACTGTCCATGTACTTGTTATGGAATACATCGATGGATGTGCGGTAGACGATAAGGAGCGGCTGAAGGAAGAGGGATATGACCTTAAGGAGATCGGCAGCAAACTTGTCGATAACTACATTAAACAGGTGATGGACGACGGATTTTTTCATGCAGATCCTCATTCGGGAAATGTAAAGATACGAGACGGCAAGATCGTATGGATCGATATGGGAATGATGGGGCGGCTTACGGAGCGTGACAGAGAGATGCTTGGCAAGGCAATCGAAGGGATCGCTTTAAACGATATCGGTTTGATCCGGCAGGCAGTGCTCGGTCTGGGAGAATTTAAAGAGCGTCCGGATCAGAGAAAATTATACGAAGGTATCGAAGGACTGATGTTGAAGTACGGTCATGAAGATATGGGCAAGATCAATGTCGGGGAAGTTACGGTTGATCTGATGGATGTGATGAAAGTCAATAAGATCAGAATGCCTCACGGGCTGACGCTTTTGGCGAGAGGCCTGACCCATATGGAAGGAGTTCTGGCAGCGATCGCGCCTGATATTAATATGGCGGAAATTGCCGCGCCCGTATTTCGGGAGATTTTTTCCGTAATTTTGACTGGAAAAAAGAATTGAAAAGCAGCGGAAAAAGCGCAGTGAAATCGATGCGAAAGGCGTTGGATATCCCGTCGATGGTGTCTGATATGATGGCGGGATATTTAAAAGGACAGGCAAAGGTGAATCTTGATCTGCGGGCATCGGATGATCTTGCCTTTCTGCTGCGCAGACTTGTAAGAAACATTGTTATGGGTTTGTGGGTCATGGCGCTTCTGATCAGTTCAAGTATTATCTGTACGACAGATATGAGTCCGAAAATACTCGGCATTCCGGCGCTTGGGGCGATCGGATATATTCTTGCGTTTTTGATCGTACTATACGTATTTATCAAACATATTTTTCGAGAAAATAAAATCAGGTACAAAGTAATGGAAAAAACAGAAACGAAAACAACAGAAAAATCCTCTGAATAAAAGTTTTGGGTATGCTTTTGAAGGAATCCGGACCGGAATCCGTAAAGAAAGAAATATGAAGATCCACTGTCTGGCAGTGATTGCGGTAACCGTTGCCGGAACTTTTCTTCATATTAAACCTGTCGAGTGGTGCATCTGTTTGCTGTTGTTTGGTCTGATCCTGTCGCTGGAGCTTGTGAATACGGCGTTGGAAGCGTGGTAGATCTTGTGACTAAGGAGAAAAAACCATTGGCGAAGATCGCGAAAGATACAGCGGCAGGGGCGGTTCTTGTATCGGCGATCGCCGCAGCGATCATCGGATGCATTATTTTTGTTCCATATTTGTTAGAATTGATAAAATCAAAGAGATAGTGTATTATTATTGACAGACACTCAAAATGCATCAGGACAGACAAAGGTGAGAGAAGACAGGAAAGGAAAAGCTGAAAATGAGCGAGAAAGAAACAAAAGTGACAAAACAGGAGACATTGGCGGCTCTGCGCAATCCGGGTGAATTATATGTTATTATGTCGGCAGCGACAAAGATGCCGTTTGTAAAATGTGACGAGGAGACATTTGACGATGAGATCTTCCTTTATTATCAGATGGAAGATGCAAAAGACAAGGCGCGTAAGCTTCTTGATGAAAAATATGTAAGCGCTGTGGCAAAGCTTGCGAAAGAGCAGCTGCTTCCTTTTTTCACAAGTCTTTATATAATGGGAGTAAACGCACTGGCGGTCAACAGCGGAACAGATATGGAAATTACAGTTCAGCTTTCAGATCTGGTAACGAGAAATATACCGAAGGAACTTCCGGAAGGAAAGCAGATCGTGGAAAACCCGGCGCTCCATCTGACGGCGGCTTATTTTATGCAGGAACTTAGAAAACAGGAGCAGCCGCAGATGACGGAAGAATTAAAAGAACTTCAGGAAGAACTTTTGGCTCATTACGGAAAGGGAACGTTTTTGATTCCTGTTGAAGAGAACGGTCAGATTCCGATACTGAAGCAAAAAGACGGTTCGCTGTATCAGCCTGTTTTTACGGATGTGCTGGAATTTCAGAAGTTCACGAAAGGAAGACCGGTCAGATCGGCAGTTGTTCCGGGGGAAAAGATCGCAGAATTGCTGATGGAAGATGTAAAAGGCGTTGTGCTGAATCCTCTCGGAGTGAATGTGCAGCTTCAGGTGGCACGAAGAAAGAGAGAGTAAATGGAAGAATTAGTAGTGTATTTGAGAAAAGAATATTTCAGGGCAGTCGATCTTACAGATAAGAGCGGACATATATTGGAGTTTAAATATATGCCGAAAACGGTCGACGTGTACGAGAAAGGATTGTCCGTATTTCATATGGAATACGTGATGGAAAACAGGACGAAAGTAAGAGTCATTGAATTTTACCTGACAGATTTCGGACTGCGTGGGAAAGGCTATGGAACGGCATGTATGAATGAGATCGTGACAGAGCTTGGCAAAAAAGGGATTACTTTAATCTATGCTCCGACAGGTTATGATCTTGCTCCGCTTGGTTATACAGGTCCGGCGCAGTACAAGGAACTGATGGCGGGATTTTATGAGAAAACAGGATTTACGACAAGCGGAGACGGAGATCTGATGATGAAGATCCTTGACTGAAAAAAGACGAATAAAGGGAGCGGCGGCATGTATAAAATACTGATTATTGAAGACGATTTGACAATGGCGCAGGCAATCCAAAAAGAGATGAAGATGTGGGGAAACGACGCGCAGTACGTTCAGGATTTTAAAAACGTACTTGAAACTTTTGCGGAATTTGACCCGCATCTTGTTCTTATGGACATTACTCTGCCATTTTACAACGGGTACCACTGGTGCAGCGAGATTAGGAAAATATCGAACGTACCGGTAATTTTTATTTCTTCGGCGGCTGATAATATGAACATTATCATGGCTGTGAATATGGGAGGAGATGATTTTGTTCCGAAGCCGTTCGATCTCAGTGTGCTGACGGCGAAGGTCCAGGCGGTACTTCGCAGAACATACGACCTGTCCGGAAAAGTACCGGTTCTTGAGCATCAGGGAGCAATACTGAACTTGAATGACGCGTCGCTTACTTATAATGGGGAGAAGATCGATCTTACGAAAAATGAATTTCGTATTCTTCAGACACTGATGGAAAATAAAGGCCGTCTCGTAAGCAGAGATACTTTGATGACCCGGCTGTGGGAGACGGATAATTATATTGAAGAAAATACGTTGACGGTCAATATCGCCAGACTGCGCAGAAAACTGGACAAAGCGGGACTTACGGATTTTATTTCCACAAAAGTCGGAGAAGGTTATATTATCAGACAGGAACGGCAGGTGAGCGAATGAAACGATTTTTAGGCTATCTGTATGACTGCCGTTATATGTGGATTTGGTTTATTTTGAGCGGGGGCGCTTTCGTACTCTGTTTTGCGTTGTACGAAGTGGAGCTTAAAGCGGCGGTATATCCCGTGCTTTTAAGCGCGGTGTTTGGGATTCTGTTTTTCGTTTTAGGGTATCTGAGACGGGAGAAAAAGTACAAACGTCTTTTTCAGATCAGTGAGACCGGCGGTATCGTATCGGAAAGTCTGCCAAAACCGGACTGTATGACGGAAAGAGAATATCAGAAGATATTGCTTAGATCCGAAGAAGAGTACAGAAAGCAGAGGGAAGAATGGCAGGCAGCCAGAAAAGATATGAATGATTATTATGCGACATGGGTACATCAGATCAAAGCTCCGATCGCAGTGATGCGGGTTTTGCTTCAACAGGAAGATACTCCGATCAACAGAGAGCTTACAGGAGAATTGTTCCGGGTAGAACAGTATGTGGAAATGGCGCTTTGTTACGTGCGTTTAGGAGAAGGTGCGTCCGATCTTGTGATCAAAGAATATCCTCTGGATGATATGATCCGAAAAGCGATCCGAAAGTATGCGGGACAGTTGATCAGAAGGAAACTTAGGGTCATATACGAAGGAACGGATATCTGCGTTCTCACAGATGAAAAATGGCTTGTGTTTATTATTGAGCAGCTTTTGTCGAACGCAGTAAAATATACGGTAAGCGGAAATGTGACGATCACGGTAGACAGAGAGAAAAAGCAGCTTAGTATCAGCGATACGGGAATCGGTATTTCACCTGAAGATCTTCCCCGTATTTTGAAAAGTTATACCGGATATAACGGAAGGCTGGATAAAAATCATACAGGAATAGGAACTTTACCTTTGCCGGACGGCGGCGGATAAGCTGGGACATAAGCTGACGGCGCAGTCAACTGTAGGAAAGGGAAGCAGCTTTACGATCGATCTGTCGTCCTATCCGTTAGAAGTTGAATAAAGGCTGCATGGAAATGCCTTACAAATTTGTCACATAGGCGGGCCGGAATGTCACCAAATTCGATGTTGGCATTCCGGCTCTTTTGTTATACTTTCACTATCAAGTAAAAAAGAGGAGGATGTATGAAATGGCAGTTTTAGATGTCAAAAATTTGAAGAAAATATACAGACCGCGTTTCGGCGGCAATCAGGTGCAGGCATTATCCTGTGTAAACTTTTCTGTGGAAGAAGGAGAATATGTGGCGATCATGGGAGAGAGCGGCTCAGGTAAGACGACGCTTCTTAATATTATGGCGGCTTTGGATAAACCGACGGAAGGAACAGTCCTTCTTGACGGCAAACCGTTGTCTTCTATAAAAGACAAAGATATCGCACAGTTTCGGCGCGACAATCTTGGATTTGTTTTTCAGGAATTTAACTTGTTGGATACGTTTAATGTGAAGGACAATATCTTGCTCCCTCTTGTGTTGAAAGGTGAAAATTATAAGCATATGGATTCAAAGCTGCAGCCGATTGCAAAGGAACTTGGTATTTCGGCGCTTCTTGAAAAATATCCGTATGAAATTTCCGGAGGTCAGAAACAAAGAGCCGCTGTTGCAAGGGCGCTGATCACAGAACCGCGGCTGATCCTGCAGATGAGCCGACAGGAGCGCTTGATTCTCGTTCAACAGACGAACTGCTCGGATTGTTTGCGCGGATCAACGCAGGAGGTCAGACGATCCTTATGGTAACTCATTCAGTGAAAGCGGCGAGCAAAGCCGGACGCGTTTTGTTTATCCGTGACGGAGAAGTGTTCCATCAGGTATACAGAGGTCAGATGACGGACGAACAACTTTATCAGAAGATTTCGGATACGCTGACGATGCTTGCGACAGGTGGTGACAGACGATGAAAAAAGGATTTTATATCAGGCTGGCAGGGGAAGGCATTTCAAAAAACAGAAAATTGTATTTTCCGTATATTTTGACATGTATCTGTATGATCATGATGTACTATATCGTTTCTTTTCTGTCGATAAGTAAAGAACTGGCGTCTATCCGGGGCGGGGAAATGCTTCAGGGACTGCTCTCTATGGGAGTGTTTGTAGTTGCGGTATTCGCATTGATCTTTCTGTATTATACGAACTCGTTTCTTATAAGGAAAAGGAAGAAAGAACTTGGATTATATAATATTCTCGGGATGGGCAAACGTAATCTGGTAAGAATTCTTTTGTGGGAAAATATACTGACTGCCGTGATTTCTCTGGTTATCGGAATCGTGTTCGGAATTCTGTTCTCAAAACTTGCGGAACTTCTGGCAATTAAGCTTCTTGACGGGGCGACCGGATTCGGAGTTCATATAGAAATGAAGCCGATCCTTATGACAGTCGGTCTGTTTCTTGCGATCTTTCTGCTTATTATGATCCGCATGCTTGTGTCGGTATATAAACTTCGTCCGATTGAGATGCTCAGAAGTGAGAATGTCGGCGAAAAACCGCCGAAGGCAAACTGGCTCTTTGCATTTGCGGGAGCGTGATCCTTGCCGGAGCATATTATCTGGCTGTGAAGATCATCGATCCGACAACTGCGATGCTTGTATTCTTTCTCGCGGTTGTTATGGTGATCATTGCCACATACCTTCTGTTTATTGCAGGTTCGGTCGCTCTTTGCAAGCTGCTGCAAAAGAGCAAAAAGTATTATTATAAGACGAGACACTTTGTATCTTTGTCACAGATGGTTTACCGAATGAAGAGAAACGGAGCGGGTCTGGCGTCGATCTGTATTTTATCTACGATGGTGCTTGTGACGATCTCGTCTACGATGTGTATTTATGCAGATACGGAATCGTCGATCAGAAACCGTTATCCACATGACATCACGATCGAGTGGAGCGGGAAAACATCCCTTCCGCAAAATGAGGACGGAACAGATACAGAATTAAAAGACAGCGTAGTGCAGCGTTTGACGCCGGAGATGACCATGACGTATAAAGAGGCTGTGGAAAAGGTGCTTGAATCTCATAAAGTAAAGGCTGAGAACTTGGAAAATTATAATCTTTACTCTCTTTCCGGAGTACAGTCAGACGATGTTTTAAGTATTGATTTTGAAAAGATGAAAGGGGAGATTTCCTCGATTAATGCAGGGATGTCAGGATCTGTGAAGACGATGTATTTTACAACAATGGATGATTACAACAAACTGAAAGGCACAGACAAGACTTGGCTGAAGATGAGATGATGCTCTACTCATATAAAACAGATTATGAGTATGATTCCTTTACGATCGACGGCGTCGGAACATGGAAAGTAGAGACAATGAAAGAACCTCCGATAGGGGTAGGCAACGCCATGGCGAATATGCAGGGGTCATATCAGGTTGTTGTAAAAGATTTGTCTGTGATCGAAAAAATAGCGACTGCGTACGAAACGATCAATGCAAAACCTTTGCAGGACGGAACATTGTACCTGCTTTCCCTGAAAGAATGTTATGACTTTGATCTGAAATGTGATGAAGAAAAACAGATAGAGATTTACAAGGATATTTTGGAATCTTTTGAGCATATATCCGAAGCGGCAGATGAACAGGGCAATCGGATGGGAGATTCGCTGGCAAATTATTATGCGGACAGTAAAGCGTACGGTAAAGGAGATTTCATTGCGCTCAACGGCGGATTGTTTTTCCTCGGAGTGCTTCTCGGAGCGGTATTCCTGTTCGGTACTGTGCTGATTATGTACTACAAGCAGATTTCCGAAGGATATGAAGATCAGGATCGCTTTAATATTCTTATGAAAGTGGGAATGACAAAGAAAGAAGTGAAGCAGACGATCAACTCTCAGGTGCTTACTGTATTTTTCATGCCTCTGATCATGGCGGGAATTCATCTTGCGTTTGCATTTCCGATGATTCAGAAAATACTGATGCTTATGTCAGGCGTGGAAGCGAAAGTATTTGTGATCGTGACGATCGGATGTTATCTCGTGTTTGCACTCTTCTATGTACTTGTTTATGTCGTAACGTCAAAAAGCTATTATACGATCATAAGCAGTAAGGAAAAATAGAAAAAATCAATAAATTTCTATTCATACCCGGGAAACAATGTTATACTTGAGTATATCAATACAGCGATCCGCAGAGAGGAGTGGCACATATGATGAAACACACGATTATCACGATCGGAAGGCAATTCGGAAGCGGCGGGCATGAAGTAGGAAATCGATTGGCAGAACGGCTTGACATTCCGCTTTACGATCATAATCTGATCCGCATGGCGGCGCAGGAGCTTCGGATCAGCAGTGAAGATGCGACGCAGGTAGACGAGACGATTCTCGGAAGATTTCTCACGGCATATATAGTCAGTACAGGAAACTATACTGCATTTATGAGCGGAGACGAGTCGGGAGAACCTCTAAGTGATCTCGTCTTTAACAGGCAGTCGGCGATCATAAGGAAACTTGCGGAGAAAGGTCCGGGAATTTTTGTCGGAAGATGTGCGGATTATATCCTCGGAGATTATTCAAACTGCATCAATACGTTTATTTATGCATATAAGGACGATCGTATCCGCAGAATCATGAAGCTTTATGAACTAAACGAAAAGCAGGCGGCAGATAAGATCAAAAAGACAGACCGCGAAAGGAAGCTTTATTATGAGGCAAGGACCGGCCGCGAATGGGTGGAATCGAGTCGAACAGCATGATGTTTAATACGAGTCTTTTAGGGATCGACGGAGCGGTGGATGCTCTCGAAGCTATTTACCGCAAATGGGATGCCGGGAGAGACGTCGAGTCATAAATGCCGGCATATATGTAAAATGAATGACACGTCATGCTAGGGAGTTTTATTTCGGAAGAAAAGCCGGATAGATACAAAATAAAGCAGTTAAAAACGGGTACGTGAAAAAAACCGAGCGTACTCGTTTTTTCTTATTGATAATCCTATATTTTTTGTGGTATAATCCTTATTAATCATGATAAACAGAGAAGAGATCGTTTATCGGAACAATAAGAGAAATGAAAGGGAATGAGACATGAGTTTTATATCGTATTTGATTAATGGAATCAGTCTTGGAAGTGTCTATGCGATCATAGCGCTTGGGTATACGATGGTTTATGGGATTGCGAAGATGCTGAACTTCGCCCATGGCGACGTTATTATGATCGGTGCGTATATGGCGCTGATCACGATGATGAAGGCGGGGATGTCGCCGATCCTTGCGATCGTTGCCGCTGTAATCGTGTGTACGGTACTCGGAATCTTGATCGAACGTATCGCGTACAAACCGCTGCGTAACGCATCGTCTTCACTTGCCGTATTGATCACGGCGATCGGCGTAAGCTACCTTCTCCAGAATACGGCGCTTCTCGTATTCGGGGCGAACGCACAGACGTTTCCGTCGGTTATTAAGTGGAAAGGTTTGTCTTTGGCAGGCGGCAAGCTGAACATTTCAGGGGAGACGATCGTGACGATCGCGGCATGTGTAGTGATCATGATCGTACTGATGCTGTTCGTGCAGAAATCAAAGCCGGGTCAGGCAATGCGCGCTGTATCGGAAGATAAAGGCGCGGCTCAGCTTATGGGAATCAATGTAAACGGAACGATCGCTCTTACGTTTGCAATCGGGTCGGCGCTGGCGGCTGTTGCAGGTGTGCTTTTGTGTTCGGCATATCCGAGCCTGACGCCGTATACAGGAGCGATGCCGGGTATTAAGGCGTTCGTAGCGGCTGTATTTGGAGGAATAGGTTCGATACCGGGAGCGTTTATCGGAGGAATTCTGCTCGGTGTGATCGAGATTTTCGGAAAAGCATACATTTCGTCACAGATGGCGGATGCGATCGTATTCGCGGTACTTATCATTGTGCTTCTTGTGAAACCTACAGGTTTGTTAGGTAAGAAAATTCAAGAGAAAGTGTAGGTGATCAGAGCGATGGATAAATTAAAAAATATGAAAAAAACTACAAAAAATAATATCATCACATATGCTCTTGTTATCGCGGCATTTGTGATCATGCAGTCACTGATCAACGCCGGAAGTATTTCCAGCCTTCTTGAAGGATTGATGGTTCCGCTTTGTATTTATATTATTATGGCTGTGTCGCTGAACCTCGTAGTCGGCGTACTTGGAGAATTGAGCCTCGGACATGCGGGCTTTATGTGTGTCGGCGCGTTTGCAAGTGCATTCTTTTCAAAATGCATGAGAGATACGATCGAATCGGCTTCACTGCGCTTCTTTCTGGCTCTTTTGATCGGAATTGCGGCTGCTGCGATCTTCGGCATTCTGATCGGAATTCCGGTTCTGCGTCTGAAAGGCGACTATCTGGCGATCGTGACATTGGCATTCGGAGAGATCATTAAAAACCTCGTAAACGTATTGTATATAGGTAAAGATTCCAACGGTTTTCATTTTTCGACAAAAGATGTGATGGCGCTGAATATGGAACCGGACGGAAAGGTTATCATTAACGGTCCGCAGGGGATTACGGGAACGCCGAAAGATGCGACGTTTTTTATCGGATTTATACTGATTCTGATTACGTTGTTTATCGTGCTTAATCTGATCCATTCAAGAGACGGACGCGCGATCATGGCGATCCGTGACAACCGTATCGCGGCGGAATCAGTCGGTATTAATATTACAAAATATAAACTGATGGCGTTTACGATATCTGCGGCGATGGCAGGAGCGGCAGGCGTGCTTTACGCTCACAATCTGTCTAGCTGACGGCGAATACAAACAACTTCGGTTATAATATGTCGATCATGATCCTTGTTTTTGTCGTTTTGGGCGGTATCGGAAATATCAGAGGTTCGATCATAGCGGCAGTGATCCTGACACTTCTTCCGGAGATGCTCCGTGGATTGTCAGATTACCGTATGCTGATCTATGCGATCGTTCTCATTGTCATGATGCTCTTTAACTGGGCGCCGAAAGCGATCGAGTGGAGAGAAAAATATCTTTCTTTCGGAAAGAAGAAAAAGGAGGCTGTAAAATAATGGCGTTACTGGAAGTTAAAAATCTCGGGATTTCATTTGGCGGTCTCCGTGCGGTAAACGGGTTTGACATTTCGATTGAAAAAGAAGCTCTGTACGGACTGATCGGTCCGAACGGCGCGGGAAAGACGACTGTATTCAACCTTCTTACAGGAGTATATAAGCCGGACAGCGGAAAAGTGCTGCTGGACGGAACGGATATTACAGGGAAAAACACGATTGAGATCAATAAGGCGGGAATCGCCCGTACATTTCAGAATATCCGGCTGTTTAAGCAGTTAAGTGTTCTTGATAACGTGAAAGTAGGACTTCACAATAAACATCATTATTCTACTCTTTCGGGAGTCTTAAGACTTCCCGGTTACAGAAAAGTGGAAAAAGAGATGGATGAGCAGGCAATGGAACTTTTGAAAGTGTTCAATCTGGAAGATGTGGCGCATGTTGCCGCCTCTAATCTTCCGTACGGACAGCAAAGAAGGCTTGAGATCGCCAGAGCGATGGCGACAGAACCGAAGCTTTTGCTGCTCGACGAGCCCGCTGCGGGCATGAACCCGAACGAGACGGGGGAATTGATGGACATGATCCGTTTTGTGAGAGAAAAATTCCATATGACGATCCTTTTGATCGAACATGATATGAAACTGGTAAGCGGCATTTGCGAGAAGTTGACGGTGCTCAACTTCGGAGAGGTGCTCTGTGAAGGTAAAACGTCGGATGTTTTGAACGATCCGCAGGTTGTTACCGCATATCTTGGAGAATAGGGGGAATCGTTATGGCAATGCTCGAAGTAAAAGATTTACAAGTATATTATGGTATGATCCAGGCGATCAAAGGCATTTCTTTTGAAGTAAATCAAGGAGAGGTCATCGCTTTGATCGGAGCAAACGGCGCGGGAAAGACGACGACGCTGCATACAGTTACAGGTCTGATCTCCCCGAAGAGCGGACAGGTGCTGTTTGAAGGAAAAGATATTACAAAAACTCCGGCTCATAAGATCGTCTCTATGGGGATGGCGCATGTACCGGAAGGAAGAAGAGTGTTCGCAGAATTAAGCGTTTATGAGAATTTGAGAATGGGCGCTTATACACGAAAAGATAAGGCGGAGATTGAAGAAACATTAAAAAGTGTCTATAAGCGTTTTCCGCGTTTGCAGGAACGTAAAAACCAGATGGCGGGAACATTAAGCGGCGGCGAACAGCAGATGCTCGCTATGGGGCGCGCGCTTATGTCCAAACCGAGGATTATTTTAATGGATGAACCGTCGATGGGACTTTCTCCGATCATGGTAAATGAAATCTTTGATATTATCCGTGCGGTGAGCGAAAGCGGAACGACAGTCCTTCTTGTAGAACAGAATGCGAAGAAAGCTCTTTCGATCGCCGACAGAGCATATGTGTTGGAGACAGGAAAGATCGTCCTTTCGGGAGATGCAAAAGAACTTCTGGAAGATGATTCGATTAAAAAGGCTTATCTCGGAGAGTAAAGGAGGCGTGTTTTAATGAGAAATATCGTCATCACAATTTCAAGACAGTACGGAAGCGGAGGGAAAACGATCGGGGCGATGCTTGCAAAAGAACTTGGCATCAACTGCTACAGCAGAGAGATCCTTCGTATGGCTTCCGAGGACAGCGGAATCAATGAAAAACTGTTTGGTATGTCGGACGAAAAGGTGCGCAGGCAGGATGGTTTAAGCTTTTGAGCCGTCCGTATGAGGGCGGATTGATCCCGCCGGAAGACAGAGAGTTTACTTCGGACGATAACCTGTTCAATTATCAGGCAAAGGTGATCAAAGAGCTTGCGGCAAAAGAGTCGTGCGTTATTGTCGGAAGATGCGCAGATTATGTTTTAAAAGATTATCCGAATGTAGTCAGCGTATTCGTGCATGCAGACAGAAAGTTCTGTCTGGATCGTTCAATGGAACGTCACAGCATGACGGAAAAAGAGATGCAGAAATATATTGAGAAAACAGATCAGTACAGAGGTGATTTTTACAGATACCATACAGGTCATGAATGGGTCGATGCAAGAAATTACGATCTGTGTCTGAACAGTGGAAAACTCGGATTTGAGAAATGCGTAGAAGAGATCAAAGCGTATATAAAAGTACGGTTTGGCGAAACCTTATAACTTAAAAGAATAGCTTCAAGAGACTCCTCAGGGTACTGGGGAGTCTTTTTGGAATGCAAGCCGTTCGCCGCCATTGTCTATATAGATGCGTCCGCAGTAAGTAAATCCGTTTTTCTTCAGCATATTCTGCATAACGATATTGTTTTCGTGCGTATCGATCTTTAAATTTCCACATTGTGAAAATGCCCAGTCAAGACAAAAGAGGCTGCGCCTTTAACTTTGCCGGATGAAGTGATCCGGTGGACAACGCCGTAGGAGCATCGTTTTCCATTGTCCGTCATAAATTTTCAGATAGGTCGGATCTATGCCGTCTTTATAGAAGAAAACGGCTTCGATAGTATCTTTTTCGATGCAGACGTATAAATTCCCGAAGCGGATATCTGTTTCAATCATGTTTTGAGGAGGATACGTCGTCCCCCATTGGCCGGGGTTTCCGTGTTCGCGCATGAATGCGCGGGCGTTTTCATATAACTGCATAATAGAATGTAAATCTTGTTGTGTTGCTTTTCGGATACGCATAATAAAAGTCCTTTCTTTCTTATAAAAAGCGCTGACGCCTGCTTTGTATTTTATTATTCAAATATTCTCATGTTTTTGGCGCTTCTTGTTCAAGATGTTTTGTGTTCTGGCAGACTTATAATAATATTATGTCATAATGTTTCCTCTTTCTCAACAGAAAAACAGTTATTTTTTAGTGGACCTCATGGTAAAGACATCATAGATGAATGGTCGAATTTAATCTGAAATCGGATTATAATTAAACGAGAAAAATCCGATTTCGGATTTTTGAAAGGAGGGAAGGATAAAAGTATGGAAGGTATAAGAATGTATAAAGAAAAACAGAAAGTGGGGTTTGGCATGAATTATACGCAGTCGAGAGAATTAAAAGAGAACAACAGGATCTATCGGGAGATGGAGAGTATCTACCATGAAATATGTGTAAAAGCGGGAATATCGGACACTGACTTTATTGTGCTGTATAGTATCGTAGAGTTTGAAGACGGTTGCTGCCAGAGGAAAATCGCAAAACAGTATTCTATCAGTCGGCAGATAGTGAATTCTTCGGTGAAAAAATTAGTGCAAAACGGCTGCGTTGTATTGGAAAGCGGCAAAGGGCATGACAAGCAGATTGTTTTGACCGAAAAAGGAAAAGCGATGGCAAAACAAAAGATCATTCCCGTGATGGAGGCAGAGGCAGGCGTTTTTATGCATATGACAGAAGAGGAGAGAAAGAAACTTTTACGTTTGAATGCAAAATATATGGGAATTTTCAGACAAAAGGTAGGAGAATTAAGATTATGAACATACAGCTTTCGGATCACTTTACATACCGCAGACTGATTCGCTTTACAATATCAACAGTTCTTATGCTTATCTGTACGTCGATGTACAGTATTGTAGACGGACTTTTTTGTGTCAAACTATGTCGGGAAAATGCCATTTGCGGCGACAAATCTGATCTGCCGGTATCTATGGGAATCGCAGCAATCGGATTTATGCTCGGAACAGGCGGAAGCGCCATCGTAGCAAAAACGCTTGGGGAAGGTAAGAAGGAAAAAGCGAATCAATATTTTTCGATGATTCTTTATTTCGGTATTATCGTCAGCGTTATTTTTTCGGTTATCTGTTTTATCTTTACGCCGCAAATTGCCCGGATGCTCAAAGCGGATGGCGAACTTTTGGAACATTGCATCGTATACGGAAGAATTCTTTTTGCGACGCAGACGGCGTTTATTTTGCAGAATATGTTTCAAAGCTTTCTCGTTGCCGCGGAAGAGCCGGTTTTGAGCCTGAAGATCAATATTGCGGCCGGACTGACGAACGTTGTGTTTGATTACTTGTTTATCGCAGTATTTGAGTGGGGAGTGGCAGGAGCTGCGATCGCTACAGGAATGGGACAGATCGTAGGAGGGATCGCGCCGTTTTTCTTTTTTGCGAAAGGAAGCCGCAATGGGCTGCGGATCACTTGGAGAACGAAACTGTATAAAGATATTCTTCTGAAAACATGCATGAACGGTTCGTCGGAAATGGTGACGAATTTGTCGACGTCTCTTGTGAATATTCTTTATAACTTTCAGTTGATGAAACTTGCAGGTGCAGACGGTGTGGCTGCGTTTGGAGTCATTATGTATGTGAATTTTATCTTCGTTGCGGTTTTTATGGGATATTCGGTCGGAAGCGCTCCGATTGTAAGTTATCATTACGGAGCGGGGAATGACGCAGAGCTTCATAATTTATACAGGAAAAGTAAAAATATTTTGATTGTAGCGGGAATTGTACTGACGATAGCGGCGGAGATACTTCAATGCCTCTTGTCAGGATTTTTGTAAATTATGATAAAGAGCTTCTTTTGATGACCGTTCGCGGATTCCGCCTGTTTTCTTTTTCGTTCTTGATTATGGGAATCAACATATGGGCGTCTTCTTTCTTTACGGCATTGAATAACGGATTTGTGTCGGCGGCTATTTCGTTTTTGAGAACGTTTTTGTTTCAGGTGGCGGCAGTATGTTTCCTTCCTCTGATTATCGGTATCGACGGAGTGTGGACGTCCGTTTTGGCTGCAGAAACGATGGCTTTGGCGGTGACAATTATATTTTTAATAAAGGAGAAGAAAAAAGTACCGCTACTGAAAGTATGATAATGATTTAACAAACACAATATATAGTAAATATAAGAGCGTATACAGGCAAAATTGTACTAAATCAAGAACAAAGGCGTTTTTGAGAAGGATTCTCGTTATAATGGTTGTTTTTTCCTTCGGGTGATGTTATACTAGCGCATGTGGCAATGAGATACAAATTACGATATCATTTGGACTGTTTAACCGCTCATTGCATGAACCGAAAGCGCAGATGATGTGCTTCGGTATGAAACGAATAAATTTATTAAGATTTCAGAGGAGGCTTTCAAATTATGGCACAATTTGATCAGTGGGCAGGATTTTCCGGAAAGAACTGGAAAAATTCTGTAGATGTACGCGATTTCATTCAGGAGAACTACACACCGTATGACGGAGACGAATCATCCTGGAAGGACCTACAGAGGCAACAGATAAACTGTGGGGAAGACTTCAGGAGCTGCAGAAAGAGGAACGTGCAAAAGGCGGCGTTCTTGACATGGAGACAGAAGTTGTATCCGGTCTTACAGCATACGGCCCGGGATATATCGACGAGAGCATGAAAGACCTGGAGAAAGTTGTCGGACTTCAGACAGACAAACCGCTTAAGAGAGCGTTTATGCCTTACGGTGGTATTAACATGGCAGTAAAGGCTTGTACAACTTACGGTTATGAGCCGAATGAAAGATTGAAAGAGATCTTTACAAAATATCATAAAACACATAACCAGGGAGTATTCGACATCTACACACCGGAGATGAAGAAAGCCCGTCACAACAAGATCATCACAGGACTTCCGGATACATACGGACGCGGACGTATCGTAGGCGACTACCGTCGTGTTGCTCTGTACGGTATTGATTTCCTGATCGAGAAAAAACAGTACGACTTCGAGCGTTATGCAAGACACGGCATGAAAGGTACAGACTTCCGTCTTCGTGAAGAGATCGCAGATCAGATTCGCGCACTTCAGCAGATGAAAGAGATGGCAGCAATCTACGGATATGATATTTCACAGCCGGCAAAAGATGCAAAAGAAGCAGTACAGTGGCTGTATTTCGGATACCTTGCGGCGATCAAGACACAGAACGGAGCTGCAATGAGTGTCGGACGTATCTCTACATTCCTTGATATTTATATTGAAAGAGATATGAAGAACGGTGTTCTGACAGAGAGCGAAGCTCAGGAATTGATCGACCACATGGTTATGAAGTTCCGTATGGTTAAATTCGCAAGAATCCCGTCATACAACGAGCTGTTCTCAGGAGACCCGGTATGGGCAACACTTGAAATGGGTGGTCTCGGACAGGACGGACGTTCTATGGTAACAAAGAACGACTTCCGTTTCCTTCACACACTTGAGAACATGGGACCGTCTCCGGAGCCGAACCTGACAGTTCTTTACTCAGAAAGACTTCCGGAAAACTTCAAGAAATATACATCTTTGATTTCTGTAAAGACAAGTTCCGTACAGTACGAAAACGATGATGTAATGCGTCCGGTATGGGGCGATGACTACAGCATCTGCTGCTGTGTATCCGCAACTCAGACAGGTAAAGAGATCCAGTTCTTCGGAGCAAGAGCAAACCTTGCAAAATGCCTGCTTTACGCGATCAACGGCGGTGTTGACGAGAAAACAAAAGTACAAGTAGCTCCGGCTTACAGACCAATCACATCAGAGTATCTTGATTACGATGAAGTAATGGAGAAATATGACGAGATGATGGAGTGGCTGTCCAAACTGTATGTTGATACATTGAACATGATCCACTACATGCATGACAAATACTACTATGAAGCAGCAGAGATGGCTCTTATCGATACAGATGTAAGACGTACATTTGCAACAGGTATCGCAGGATTCTC
>ENA-OQEB01000162-OQEB01000162.1-human-gut-metagenome-genome-assembly--contig:-NODE-162-length-27841-cov-5.705239_pt1 | contig 27841 bp, 30 predicted proteins | sample MGYA00242787_ERZ504619 | MGnify/ENA primary metagenome ERZ504619 (study PRJEB26092, sample SAMD00036317) | human gut metagenome | host: Homo sapiens | study: EMG produced TPA metagenomics assembly of... | reverse complement strand
CAAACGAAACAGATCTGTTCCTGGAAAGCGGATCTGATTTCTGGCACGCCGCAATCAAAAATGATGAAGTCAGCGATCTGGAAGAGATGCCGGAAGCTATGTAAAATCTGTTACGCCAACAGAGATTTATTATACAAGCAATTTCTACACGGAAGGGGACAATGCGTACTACGATGTCAACGTGATAGAAAATGGAAAAAGCAGATGCCTTGCAAAAGAAGTGCTTGGAAGACTATGTCAAGATTTACGAAGATGGAACAGTCATGGCTTACACGGATCGGAATTCCGATGGAGAATATGAACTTTCCATTTTTGATAAAAAAGGAAATAAGACAAAAATTGCAGATGGAGTCACGAAGGCGATTCGGGAAGAGGATGGAGATATTGTGTATGACAGCCGGCATGATCTGATGCTTTATCAAAAGGAAGAAAGTGAGCGGATTGGAATCGGTATAGTAGATTTCTGGTATGCGGATGAAATGAAACGGAACAGAATTTCCGGCTGGACTGGTGAGAAGAGATCCCTATTACCTATTGTGGAAAGCAGAGTAGCAGTGTCCTTACAGAGTAAGAGAGTGCAAAAAATCTGGAAAATTATATTAGGACTCTATTCAGAAGTAAAGATACGATGAGAGAAAAAGGAGTAGAGAATATATGAAAAAAGCAGGAAGCCGAATTTTGATCATTACTTTTGGAATTATGGCGGCTATAGCAATTTTATATCCATGGAAGTTTGTTCCGGAATATGGAATACTCCAGATGACGGAATCAGGGGAAAAAGCTGGAAAAACAGCGGAAAGCCAGGAGTCCGATGAGGAATATATGCAGGTGGCAGATCGTGCAGTCGAAGCATTATTTACAGGAGATACCGATACGCTTCTGAGCCTGTTGCCGGAGCGGTATTTTGGCCAATATGGGGAAACGTTACAGTGGATCATAGAAAATGCAGTGGAAGAGGAATTTCAGAAACTGCAAGATGAAGTTGGGGATATACAAATTACCCATTGGCCAGTCAGATCAGAAAAACAGTCCGAAGGCAACATGGAAAAAATAAAAAGTCATTATGGAGAAGAAGGAGATACGGTCACCGATGCAAGAAATGTGTTTGTGGAAGTGAGTGCATCTGGCATAGAACCGGAAGAAATGGAGATAGCGGTTGTTGAAATTGACGGAAAATGGTATCTCGACTTTGAGGGTTGGGACGATGGATCGAAAGAAAACTATGACGACGAAGACAACGAAGAAGATGATGATGATACATGGTCGGATGATGAAGACGATATAAGTTCAAATGCGGAGACGTCTCATACATTGGAAAATATGAAATTTTCTGATGCAAGAGAATTTCAGGATGGACTTGCCTTTGTAAGAATTCACGGAAAGGGGGAATCTTACAAAGGCTTTCTGGATAAAAAGGGAAAGTTAAAGTTTTATATACCTTTTGATGAAGATGCAATTGATGCAGATATTTATCGGTACGATGTGAATTTTAATAATGGTTATAACTGGTTCGTCTATGACAATATTTTTTATGTGATTGACACGGATGGAATGATAAAAAGCCAGTATGATGCAGACAAAGTGGCAGATTACGGCGGTGGTTATACCTGGCTGGAGGAGGAAGAAAATGTATCCTGGGATGATGCCGGGTTTTGGAAATATACACTGTATAGTCCGGAAGGGGGTGAAGTGTGTGATTATACAGTCAGCAATCAGGACCTGGAAAATCTGAGCTTTAAAAGATCCTACATGGGTGATGGAAAATTTCTGTATAAAAAAATGGACGGTACGAAAGAAGTCTGTGTTCTGGTTGAGCCGGAACTGGGAAAAGAAACAGAGTTAAACGTTTCGTTTGACAAAGCAGAAGAACATGGAATGCGGGACGGACTTATCATAGAAACGGGCGCAATGGACGATGGATATTGGGCAGGGGATGAAAATCCGTTTCATATTACAGTGATCGGGAATGGAGAAGAAAAAGAAATTGAAATCCCGAGTCAGTATCTTGGCCCGTTTGGCGGATATCCGACTCTGCTCGACTGGACAAAAAAATATGCACTTTTTACGGTAAGACAGGACGACCAGGACATTTATTTTTTGTGTGATCTGGAGGCAGGCGATATCAAAAAATATACAGGAAAGTATGCGCCGTATTTTAAATATTATTCCACTACAACAAGCTGCATCGAGGATAATGTTCTTGCACTTTCCATGTATGGGGAAGATAATCAGTTTTATGTCTGCCTGATCAATGCGGATACCATGAAAGAAATTGCCGATCCGATTGCCGGAGAATCTTTTTCCATGGAAGATAAGACATTACTGATCGATCAGAAAGAATTGTATGATTTAAGCGGGAATCTGTTATATACCGTTGAGGATGGAAAAAAAGGAGAACTGGTCAGTGATGGAATCCTGCAGGTAACATACAGCGAGGAAGAAAAAGAGACTGTGGATGGTGAGTCGGAATATGTCGAGGTAGATAAGACAGATTATTACGATCTGAAAGGCAAAAAGTTATTTTCGGAAATGGATACAGCAGATAGCAAAATGGTGCTGGAACCATCCGAAGAAGTATAAAAATAGAGCAGAACAGGAGAATTTTCAGATGAAAACAAAAGCAAAATATGTCATTGTAATTCTGTTTTATGTACGATACCACTATATTCTGCAGAATGATCGGCTGGAAAGATGATGCCATCCGGCTTTACGATGTGATTCTCTATGGAATGGAAAGCCAGGAAGGAGACTCTTTTGTCGGAGGGATGATCTGGAAACTGATGCAGGAAAGTGTCTTTGAAAATATCAACGCATGGTTGATTGGAACAGCGGCAGTAACGCTTGTGGGATCAGTTCTGGTTACGCTGTTAAATGGAAAAAAGACCTATGTTCTGGCAATTGTATTATCCATCGTGACAAACGGAGGTCTTGCGTGGTCAATGCAACGACTCAGCTGGGGATGGAAAAACAAGGTTGATTATAACGGCCAGATGACAGGAATGCCGCTTCGCATGGAATTTGTGTGGGTGTGGATAGCACTTCATGTTCTGATTCTTATATTTGCACTGTGGGGAATGGTTTCTAAAGAGAAAAGTGCTTCAAAGAAAAGTATTTCAAGAAAAATTGAGCCGGAAAAAATCAAATCAAAAAAAACGGAATCGAAAAAAATCAAGCCGGAAGAAACCGTATCAAAGAACCCGGCAGCTTCGAAGATGCGGTCAGCGTGTCCCTCCTGCGGAAGAATTCCGAAAGAAGGAGAAAAGTTTTGTACGCGCTGCGGATCAAAACTGCAATAAGAGAAGCAGAAAATGAAAAAGGGAATCAAATGTCCCAGGTGCAGACGCAGGATTCAGAAAGAAGATGCCTATTGCCAGTACTGTGGCTGCCATGTGGCGGAAGAAAAAAAGAAGAAGAGAAAAAAGAAAATTCGAAGATTTCTGGTACTTGTCATTGTGATTGTGCTGTTTTTAGGTATCCTGCTTGCCATTGCAGTTGGATCACAGAAGAAGCAAATACAGGGATGGAAAGAAAGACAACTGGAAGAATGGAAACAAAAACAGGAAAAAGTGCAGGCAGATGAAGGTGACCAAAGCCAAAAACAGAACAAGAATCAGAATGGAGAACAGTCGCAGGATAGTCAGGATGTGAAAGAGCCAGGCACAATGAAAAAATGTGCCAATGGGGATACGTTTATCAGCCGTCGGTAAGTACCGTTTCTTATGATGAAGATACCGGCCTGTTGTACTACGAAAATCTGCTGATTGTTTATCTGATAGAAAACAGCAGCCAGGAAGAGCGGGAAGCACTTGCAGCAAGGGTAGATGGAACGCTGGTTGGAAATATGAGCGGAAGCATGAACGTGATTGAAATCCTGGTGGAGGACACCGCGTATGCGGATCTGGAACAGAAGGCTGAAATTCTGATGGAAGAAGAAAATGTGCTCTACAGTTCGACGGAAATTCCGATGATGATGGAAAATACTGCAGATGAGAATCCATGGGAGGCAGGAGAACAGGATAAAAAGAATAATGACCATAATGAAAGCAAACCAGATGGAAATGACTGGTGGGCAGAGGCAATTGGAGCATTTTCTGCATGGGACTATGTTGATTCCCACGAGCAGGATCTTGCCAATGTGGCGGTCGGCATTATGGATGATGGAGTTGATGCGGAACACGAAGAATTTCAGAAAAACGGCGAAAGTAAAATTCACTGGCTGGAAGATTACAAAGAAAATCTGGCATTTGACCATGGCACACATGTGACGGGATTGATCGGTGCGGAAAATAATCAGGCCGGAATCCGTGGTGTGGCAGATCGGACGGATTTGTATTTTGTGAGCTGGTGGAAAGAAGATCTCTTCAGTACAGGAGAATATGTAAATGTAACAAAACAGATGATTGAAACGATGCTAAGTGAACATACGGCCTGCGTGGTGAATAATTCATGGGCAACTGTGATACAATCCAGAGAGCAGTATTTAAAAGATACGCTAATCGGGGAAAGACCGGTATGGGAAGAAAAAATAGCGGAGTTTCTCATAGAAAAAGGGAAGATTGATCAGAAATATGAGTTGTACGAAAGTTATCAAAAGGAATTAGAAACGAGCGCAAAATGCACTTCCAGTCAGATGACAGTGATGCTTTTTGAATTGCTTTTAAATCAACAGGAAAGATTTTTAATTGTCCAGAGTGCAGGCAATGGGTATGATAACGGTGGTGTGGGATTTGATGTTCAAAAGACAGGAGATTATTGCGGAATTAATGAGGAGGTTTATAACAGACTGGATGGAGAAACGCATAGATTAAGCAGAAGCGGATACTCCTATGAGAAAATTCGAAATCATATCCTGATTGTAGGTGCAGTGCAGGAAACAGAAAAGGGATATCAAATGACAGAATTTTCAAATTATGGTTCCAATATAGATATTGTTGCACCTGGATATGATGTTTACAGCACGATTACAGAAAAAGATGATTCCTATACCGAAGAAAATCCAGGCCATGAAAATCTTAGAACAGTGAAAAACGGGATTAAATATGGAAATCTGCCTGGAACATCCATGGCGGCCCCACTGGTTTCCGGTTCTGCGGCTGTTCTGTGGTCTGTGGCTCCGGAACTTTCGGCGGAGGAGGTAAAAGAGACACTGATCTCCACAGCCGGAACCGCAAGATCAACCTGTCAGGAGGACAAGCGGGAAGAGTATCCGATGCTGAATCTGAAAGCTGCCCTGGAAAAGGTGGCGAAAAAAGATGCAACACATGTAATACTGGAAACCTTTTATAATAACGGAGAAAAAACGCATGACCTGTTTGCTTCAGAAGAAAATCGGGATCAGGAGTATGCTGTGATTACCGGATTGGATCAGGATGAAAATGTAGTATGGACCATTGAGACAGAAAAATCTCCGGCAGCGGAGATAACAGCCAATACAGAAATTGGAATTTATGAAGACAGGTATTATTATGCGCATTGTGGAGTTATTTATGCCGTACGCCTCCGGGACGGAAAAGAAATCTGGCACAGTGCATCATCACATGGTTCCATGACAGGAACGGATTTCGGACCGGACGGAACACTTTATTACTGCTCTTTCTATGGACCGGATTTTGGCGCAATTGATAAAGACGGAAATGAATTGTATGAAGTAGAAAGTTTCTATCCGGGATACTATTGGGCATATGAAGTACATTACGAAGGTGATCATGTTGATGTGAAAATGGACGGTACACCGTCCGGAGAAGAAACGGTGATCCGTGTCAATCTTTCTGACTATTCTTATTCTGTGGTACAGGAGTAGAAAACATGATTCCAGGCATAAACCCAAGGATAGACTGAAACATGAGTCTAGGCATAAGCACGGGATAGGACAAAACATAAGATAAAGTATAATGGGATGCCGCAGTTCGGGAAAAAATCCGGATTGCGGCATTTTTTTGCTGTCATGCACACGAACAAAAGATCCAAGGGGAGCTTTTTAGTGAAAAAAGAGTGAATTTGCACACAGGAAGTCCGAAATTTGATATAATATGAGAAATTTGAGGGAGATAAAAATTTTTTAACCGAATCATCGCTAACTACAGATATCCATTCGATGAACAGGAAAGGGACAGGGGACTTTATTTATGAAATTTCGACCATGTATTGATATCCACAATGGAAAAGTAAAACAGATTGTTGGGGGATCCTTAAAAGATCAGGGAAACCAGGCAAATGAAAATTTTGTTTCGGAGCAGGATGCGTCTTACTATGCGCAGTTATATAAAGAAAAAGGGATCACCGGAGGTCATGTGATTCTTCTGAACAAAAAAGATTCCGAATATTATCCGGAAACAAAGCGGCAGGCGCTGCTGGCACTTTCTACGTATCCGGGCGGACTGCAGGTTGGCGGCGGTATCGACGCGGAAAATGCCTGCGAATTTCTGACGGCCGGTGCAAGCCATGTGATCGTGACATCGTATGTGTTCCGGGATGGCCATGTATTCTATGAAAATCTCGAAAAACTGGTAACGACTGTTGGAAAACAGCGGCTGACCATGGACTTAAGCTGCCGGAAACGAAACGGGAAATATTATATTGTAACGGACCGCTGGCAAAAGTTTACAGAGGAAGAAGTAACGGAACCGCTCCTGCATCATCTGACGGAATACTGTGATGAATTTCTGATCCACGCGGTAGATGTCGAAGGAAAAGCATCCGGTATCGAGACAGAACTGGTGGAATTACTTGCGAAAATGAAAGATTTCCCTGTTACATATGCCGGCGGCGTCGGAAACTTTGCGGATCTGGAACTGCTGAAAAAGGTTGGGAACGATCATGTGGATGTGACGATCGGAAGCGCACTGGATCTGTTTGGCGGAAACATGAAATTTGAAGACGTACTGGAAATGTGCAGAAGGTAAGGAAAAAGATAACAAGCAAAGAAAATAACATGACAGGATAAAGTGTGTTTGATTTCCTCATATAGATGCGAGAAAAAATGGACGGAAAGAAAGAATCACAAAAATTGCAGGAAAAAACTCTAAAATATTCATGAATTTTCTAAATACTATTGCAAATAAAGACAACTATTGCTATAATTAGAGTTACTTACAGGGGAAGTGAAAAACCTGTAAAATTTGAGAGCAAAGGGGTTGGGCATAATGAAAATTACCATCAGCGGAAAAAATATTGACGTGACAGAGGGATTAAAAGCCGCGGTCAATGAAAAACTTGGCAAACTGGAGAAATATTTTACGCCTGACACAAATGTCATTGTAACCTTAAGTGTAGAGAAAGAAAGACAGAAAATTGAGGTTACCATTCCGGTAAAAGGAAATATCATCCGTTCCGAGCAGGTAAGCAACGATATGTACGTATCCATCGATCTGGTAGAGGAAGTCATCGAACGCCAGCTTCGCAAATACAAAACAAAATTGCCGACAAACAGCAGGAAGCAGGAAACTTCCAGAAAGAATATCTGGAGCATGACTATCTGGAGGACGAAGACATCCAGATCATCCGTACGAAAAAATTCGGCATGAAACCAATGTATCCGGAAGATGCCTGCGTACAGATGGAACTTCTTGGACACACCTTCTTCGTATTCCGCAATGCAGAGACCGACGAAGTAAACGTCGTTTACAAGAGAAAGAACAACACCTACGGTCTGATCGAGCCGGAGTGCTGAAAAGTAAATAAAGAATGAACAGTCACCCTGTTTCCAGCTTAGAAAAGCTGTGAAACAGGGTGACTTTTTCGCGGAAAGGGCCGGAAAGTCCGGGAAAAGCCGTAAAAACAGCGGAAAACCGGGGAACGGCACCAAATGTTTACGAAAAATTCATTGTTATCTTGTGCCAGAAGTGGTAGAATAGTACCATATGTTAATATGGCAATTAATAGAGAAAGCAGGAGCAAACATTCTATGAAATTCACAGAAAAACTTTTTGGTACGCACAGTGAGCGCGAGCTGAAACGAATCTATCCAATTGTAGACAAAATAGAAGCTCTCCGCCCGACCATGCAGGCGCTGACCGATGAAGAGCTGCGTGCCAAGACAAAGGAATATAAAGACCGCTACAACGGAGGCGAATCCCTGGATTCCATTCTCCCGGAAGCATTCGCAACCGTCCGCGAGGCAGCAAAACGTTCCCTCGGTATGGAGCACCACCGCGTACAGCTGATCGGTGGTATTATCCTCCATCAGGCCGTATCGCCGAGATGAAAACCGGTGAAGGAAAAACCCTCGTTTCCACCCTTCCGGCTTACCTGAATGCACTGACCGGACGCGGTGTCCACATCGTTACCGTCAACGATTACCTGGCAAATCGAGATGCTGAGTGGATGGGCAAAGTCCACAGATTCCTCGGTTTGACCGTCGGTGTCGTTCTGAACGATATGAAGAACGATGAGCGCCGCCAGCAGTATGCATGCGACATCACCTACATCACCAACAACGAACTTGGTTTCGATTACCTGCGTGACAACATGGTGATCTACAAAGAGCAGCTCGTACAGAGAGAGCTTGCTTACTGTATCATCGACGAGGTCGACTCCGTCCTGATCGACGAGGCAAGAACACCTCTGATTATTTCCGGACAGAGCAGCAAATCCACCAAGCTGTACGAGACCGCAGATATTCTGGCACACCAGATGCAGCGCGGCGAGGCAAGCGGCGAGATGACCAAGATGACCGCGATCATGGGCGAGGAGATCGAGGAGACCGGAGACTTCATCGTCAACGAGAAGGACAAATTCGTTACCCTGACCGATGACGGTGTGAAGAAAGTCGAGAACTTCTTCCATATCGAGAATCTCTCCGATCCGGAGAACCTGGAGATCCAGCACAACGTGATCCTGGCGCTGCGTGCCAATTATCTGATGCACCGCGACAAGGACTACGTAGTCAAAGACGACGAGGTTCTGATCGTCGATGAGTTCACCGGCCGTATCATGCCGGGCCGCCGTTATTCCGATGGTCTGCATCAGGCAATCGAGGCAAAAGAGCACGTAAAAGTAAGAAGAGAGAGCAAGACTCTGGCAACCATCACGTTCCAGAACTTCTTTAACAAATACGAGAAAAAAGCCGGCATGACCGGTACTGCCCTCACCGAGGAGCAGGAGTTCCGTGACATCTACGGCATGGACGTTATCGAGATCCCGACCAACCGCCCGGTCATCCGTGTGGATATGGACGATGCCGTATACATGACGAAAAAAGAGAAATTCCACGCAGTCGTAGAGGAAGTCAAAGAGGCACATGCCGTGAACCAGCCGGTTCTGGTTGGTACCATCACCATTGAGACTTCCGAGCTGATCAGCAAAATGCTTCGCCGCGAGGGAATTCCGCATCAGGTCTTAAATGCGAAGTTCCATGAGCTCGAGGCAGAAATCGTAGCCCATGCCGGTGAGGCAGGAGCCGTTACCATCGCGACCAACATGGCCGGCGTGGTACCGATATCAAGCTGGATGATGTGGCAAAAGCTGCCGGCGGCTTAAAGATCATCGGCACTGAGCGTCATGAGTCCCGCCGTATCGACAATCAGCTCCGCGGTCGTTCCGGCCGTCAGGGAGATCCGGGTGAGTCCCGTTTCTACATTTCCCTGGAAGACGATCTGATGAGACTCTTCGGTTCCGAAAAACTGATGGGCATTTTCAAATCCCTCGGCGTACCGGAAAATGAGCAGATCGAGCACAAGATGCTTTCTTCCGCCATCGAAAAAGCGCAGAAGAAGATCGAGGGCAACAACTACGGAATCCGTAAAAACCTGCTCGACTATGACCAGGTCAATAACGAGCAGCGTGAGATCATCTACAAAGAGAGACGACGCGTTCTGGACGGCGAGAGCATGAGAGACACCATTTTCAAGATGATTGCCGACACCATCGACAATACTGTGGATCTCTGCATCGGCGAGAACACCGAGCAGTCCGAGTGGGATCTGACCGAGTTAAATGAGATGCTGCTCTCCATCATGCCGGTGAAGGCAGTGACAAAAGAGCGCGTAGAGAAGATTTCCAAAAACGAGCTGAAACAGCAGTTAAAAGAGGAAGCTGTTAAACTCTACGAGGAGAAGAAGACAGAATTCCCGGAGGAGGAGCAGATTCGTGAGCTTGAGCGTGTCGTTCTTCTGAAGGTTATCGACCAGAAGTGGATGGATCATATCGATGATATGGATCAGCTCCGCGAGGGTATCGGCCTGCAGGCATACGGCCAGAGAGACCCGAAGGTTGAGTACAAGATGGCAGCTTACGACATGTTTAACGAAATGCTCGAGTCCATCCAGCAGGATACCGTCCGTCTCCTGTTCCATGTACGTGTTGAGCAGAAAGTAGAACGTGAGCAGGTAGCCAAAGTGACCGGAACCAACAAAGACGAGTCCGGCCCGAGAAAACCGGTACAGCGCGCAGAGCGTAAGATCTATCCAAACGATCCATGCCCGTGCGGAAGCGGCAAGAAGTACAAACAGTGCTGCGGAAGAAAACCGGTTTGATAAAAGCAGAACAGCAGTGAGACGGATGAGCACGATCCGTTTGACAAAGCACGCAGCTTCCCTACCAGAAGCTGCGTGTCATACAAAATATAAAACAGAAAGCAGGTGAAGCTTGTGGTAGTTGAATTAGACCAGTTCAAAATGGAACTTGGCACATACGATAAACCATTAGTGGAAGTGAGGGATTCACTTTGACCTCGCTAACAAAGAGCAGAGGATCGAAGAATTAGAGCGTAAAATGGAGGAACCCAATTTCTGGGACAACCCCGAAGAAGCGCAGGAGCAGATGAAACAGCTGAGCAGCATGAAAGAGGACAGAGATACGTATCAGAAACTGGTATCCGCCAAAGAAGATATGGAAACTCTGATCGAGATGGGACAGGAGGAGGATGACGATTCCGTTGTTCCGGAAATCGCGGAAATGATGGAAGAGTTCAAGGCATCCTTCGATGCCATCCGCATCAAAACCCTGCTGTCCGGCGAATTTGACAAGGACAATGCGATCATCAAACTGAACGCAGGTGCAGGCGGAACCGAGGCGTGCGACTGGTGCGGCATGCTGTACCGTATGTACACCAGATGGCAGAACGCAAAGGCTTTACGATCGAGGAACTCGACTTTCTGGATGGTGATGAGGCCGGTGTGAAGTCCGTGACATTCCAGGTCAACGGCGAAAACGCTTACGGTTATCTGAAATCCGAAAAAGGCGTTCACCGTCTCGTCCGTATTTCTCCGTTCAACGCGGCAGGAAAACGCCAGACATCGTTCGTATCGTGCGATGTTATGCCGGATATCGACAAAGAGATCGATGTGGAGGTTCGTGATGAGGATATTCGTATCGATACGTACCGTTCCAGCGGTGCCGGCGGACAGCACATCAACAAGACGTCATCGGCGATCCGAATCACGCATATGCCGACCGGCATCGTGGTTACGTGCCAGAATGAGCGTTCCCAGTTCCAGAACAAGGACAAGGCAATGCAGATGCTGAAAGCAAAATTGTATATGCTGAAACTCCAGGAGCAGGCAGATAAGCTGAGCGACATCCGCGGCGAAGTAACCGAGATCGGCTGGGGCAACCAGATCCGTTCTTACGTTATGCAGCCATACACCATGGTCAAAGACCACCGTACCAACGCAGAGACCGGAAACGTCGATGCAGTCATGGACGGCGGAATTGATCTGTTTATCAACGCATATCTGAAGTGGATTGCCCTCGGAACCGGAGCGAAAGAGGAAGAAGCATAATTCGGCTGTGGGCAGAGCACAGTGACAAGTAAAATAAGGAGCATTTTCACCAACAGAGGACGGAAATGCTCCTTTCTGTTTTAAAGCCAAAGGCAAACAGGAGGTAAAAGTATGGGTATTATCAGAGCAGCAGTCAATGCAGTACACGGCAGTCTCGCCGATCAGTGGCTGGAGACCGTGGAACCGTATGAGATGGGGGAACATACGGTATTTACAGAGGGAATTCTGGTAAGAAAAGGCCAGAATAAAAAGGGAAGCCAGACGATTTCAAACGGTTCTGTGATCCATGTCTATGACAATCAGTTCATGATGCTGGTAGACGGCGGAAAGATCATTGATTATACCGCAGAGCCGGGCTACTTTACTGTAGACCAGTCATCGTCTCCGTCGATGTTCAGCGGATCGCTTGACGCGGCAGTAAAAGATACGTTTGAGCGCCTGAAATTCGGCGGCCAGACCCCGCATGAGCAGAGAGTTTTCTATATTAATCTGCAGGAAATCAAGGGAATCAAATTCGGAACGAGAAATCCGGTCAACTATTTCGACCAGTTCTACAATGCCGAGCTGTTCCTTCGGGCACACGGTTCCTATTCCATCCGCATCGTCGATCCGCTCCGCTTCTACGCAGAGGCTGTGCCGAGAAACGCATCCCGCGTGGAGATCGAGGATATCAACGAGCAGTATATGAACGAATTTTTAGAGGGCCTGCAGTCCTCGATCAATCAGATGGCAGCCGACGGCATCCGCATTTCGTTCGCAGCATCCAAGAGCGCCGAGCTGTCCCGCTACATGGCAGATGCGATGGATGAGAGCTGGCGGGCAATGCGCGGCATGGAGATCCAGTCCGTGGCAATCGCAAGCCTTTCCTACGATGAAGCTTCCCAGAAACTGATCCAGATGCGCAACGAAGGTGCGATGATGTCTGATCCATCGATCCGTGAGGGCTATGTACAGGGAGCGATGGCACGCAGTATGGAGAAAGCAGCAGCCAACCCAAACGGAGCCATGAACGGCTTTATGGGTGTTCAGATGGGCATGAATGCCTTCGGTTCCTCGTTTGCATCGGCGTCCGCTTCGAATCAGCAGCAGATGCAGCAGCAGGCGGCAGCCAAGGCACAGCAGGAAGCTGCAAAAGGCGTATGGAAATGCTCCTGCGGAACGGAGAACACCGGCAATTTCTGCTCAAACTGCGGAAGTGCAAAGCCGATGGTGTGGATCTGCGGCAAGTGTGGAACCGAGAACAGCGGTAAATTCTGTTCGAACTGTGGCAGCCCGAAACCGGAAGCGGCAGGAAAATGGGTCTGCGCATGCGGAACGGAGAATACCGGCAAGTTCTGCTCGAACTGCGGAAAACCAAGACAGTAAAAGAAAACAGATAACCATCCAATACAACAGCGGCTCCGGGGAAGGAGGGATAGAATATGGAGGTTATTACATACAAATGCCCGAACTGCGGAGGCGATCTGACCTTCGATCCGGCAAGCGGAAAGTATAAATGCGAGTACTGCCTGTCCTCGTTTACACAGGAAGAAGCCGAAAAGGCGAACCCGAAAGCAGCGGAAGCGCTGAACGTGGAGGACGATGCTGCCGGTGCACAGGAAGCATCCGATGCACAGAAGGAAAGCAGTACGGAGGAAACAAAAGGGGAAACAGAGCAGGGCGAAGCAGTTGTCTACACCTGTCCGAACTGCGGCGCTGAGATTGTGACCGATGCGACGACGGCAGCGACATACTGTTTCTACTGTCACAACCCGGTGGTGCTTTCCGGCCGGCTCTCGGGAGAATATATGCCGGATTTCGTGCTGCCGTTTAAGATCAGCAAGGAGCAGGCAATCGAGAAATTTTTGTCATTTGCGCGGAAGAAACGCTTTATTCCGAAGGACTTTTTCGAGAAAAACCAGGTACAGAAGATGACGGGTGTCTATTTCCCGTACTGGATTTACGGCGGAGACTTTGAGACGGATTACATAGCACGCGGCCGGAAGGTGAGAGTCTGGCAGACCGGTGATGTGGAGTACAAAGAGACCAGCATCTACGATGTCCGCCGGGAGGGCGAGGTCCGCGTGGACGGTCTGTCGCGCAATGCACTGAACAAGGCCGACCGCGATCTGATCGAATGCGTGCAGCCCTATCGTCTGGAGGAGATGCAGCCGTTTTCTATGGGCTATCTTTCCGGATTTCAGGCGGAAAACGTGATATCGAACAGGCGCAGATCGCACCGGAACTGAAAAAAGAGCTGGAGATGATGGCGCGCGGCGCAATGCGGAACGAGGCGAACGAGTATCTCTCCCTCGAGCAGGAGAAAATGAAGCTTTCTCCAAAGCGGGAGGACTGGCGTTACGTACTGTTTCCGGTCTGGACACTGACGTATCCGGGAAAAGACGGAAAGGTTTATTACTACGCGATGAACGGCCAGACCGGCACGATCAACGGTGATTTTCCGTTTGAGCGGAAGAGAGCCCTTCTGACGTCGGCTGTGAGTGCTCTTCTGGTTCTGATTGTGATGCTGATAGGAGGGTATTTCGCATGAGAAGAATGAAAAAAGCAGGACAATATCTGCTCGGGATTTTTGCGGCCCTTCTGCTGTGCGGGATTTTTTCTGTGAATACCGTAAAAGCCGAATCCCAGCATATCTACGACAATGCATCGCTTCTTTCGGATGAGGAGGAGCAGGATCTCGAGAGATTCTGCGCGGAGTTCGAGAACAATACGGAAATTCATATGGTCATCCTGACCGAGCGCAGCAGCGGTTCCGAGGACTGTCAGGCGATTGCAGATGATTTTTATGACAAAAAGTATCCGAAAGAGCCAAACGGTGTCTGCTTCCTCATCGACATGGGACAGCGCCAGATCGTGATTTCGACGTCCGGTATTATGCAGTATTATATGTCGGACACGGAAATTGACGATATTCTGCAGGCGGCGCAGGGGTACGCGAAAGACGGCGACTATGCGGGAACTTTTGCAAAAATGATTACGATGACGCAGGAATGCTTCGACCGCGGCGTTTCCGATGCGGACTATCTGATTACAGAAGATGGTTCCATTATTCATTACCGTAAGATCAACAGCACGGAGGCTCTTATTGCTGTTATCGCAGCTGCTGCGACAGGAATTCTTGTTTATTTTGGAATCTGGAAAAGCTATCGACGAAAGAAAAACCGTGGTGCAAAGAGTTATGCGGATCTGAAGCGCGTGAAAATCAGAGACCGCAGGGATGCACTGATCGATCGCCATGTATCGATGCACAAAATCCAGAAGGATGATGGAAACCACGGCGGAGGCGTTTCTGGCGGCGGAGGTGGCGGTGGAAGCACCGTTCACACTTCGTCAATCGGAAACAGCCACGGCGGCGGAAGCATTGGCTTCTGAAAAGCGATTCGAAAAAATTCCTTGCGCATTGTGTCGGAATATGGTACGATCTTTCCTGTGAAAACAAATGTATTTCCTGGAAAGAGTATAAAGGTAGAGGATTGCCATGAGAGAAGAAAAAACAAAGTACTATGTAATCAAAGAAAAAGCGGTTCCCGAGGTCCTTTTGAAGGTCATCGAGGCCAAACGGTTGATGGATATGCAGGAGCTTACCGTGCAGCAGGCAACGGAAAAAGCGGGAATCAGCAGAAGCTCTTTCTATAAATACAAAGATGATATTCTTCCTTTTCATGACAATGCAAAAGGAAAAACGATTACGTTTATTCTGCAGATGGACGATGAGCCGGGACTGCTTTCCGATGTGCTGAAGATTATCGCCGAGTTTCACGGAAACATTCTGACCATTCATCAGACGATTCCGTTAAACGGCGTGGCGTCACTGACAATCAGCGTGGATATCGCGGAAGACCGGGGAGACGCCTCGGAGATGATCAACGAGATTGAGTCCAGACAGGGAGTTCATTATTTTAAAATCTTAGGACAGGAGTCCTGAAAAAGAAAAAGCAAGAGAGGGACAAAAGAGATGATTCAGATTGCAGTATTAGGATATGGCACCGTTGGTTCCGGCGTGGTAGAAGTCATCAACACGAACCATGACAGCATCAACAAGAGAGCAGAGAACGAGATTAATATCAAATACGTTCTGGATTTAAGAGATTTCCCGGGAGATCCAGTGGAAAAAGTGCTGGTACATGATTACGAAGTGATCGCAAACGATCCGGAGGTTGATATTGTTGTCGAGGTCATGGGCGGCGTTGAGCCGGCTTACACCTTCACAAAACGTGCGCTGGAGGCTGGAAAGAGCGTCTGCACATCCAACAAAGAGCTGGTGGCAAGACACGGTACCGAGCTTCTTGCAATTGCAAAAGAGCACGGCGCAAACTATCTGTTTGAGGCAAGCTGCGGCGGCGGTATCCCGATCATCCGTCCGTTAAACTCCTCCCTGACTGCAGATGAGATCGATGAAGTAACTGGTATCTTAAATGGTACCACGAACTATATCTTAAGCAAAATGGCAAGCGACGGTTCCGATTTCGCGGATGTATTAAAAGAGGCACAGCGCCTCGGCTACGCAGAGCGCAACCCGGAAGCAGATGTAGAAGGCTACGATGCGTGCCGTAAAATTGCGATTCTTTCTTCTCTTGCTTATGGAAAAGAAGTCAATTACGAAGAGGTTTACACCGAGGGAATCACAAAGATCACCGCAGAGGATATCAAATATGCGACCTCGATGGGAACCGCAATCAAACTGCTCGCAACAAGCCGCAAGGTGGGTGATCAGTATTACGCCATGGTAAGCCCGGTGATGATTGATGCGAAAAACCCGCTGTACAGCGTAAACGGTGTCTTCAACGCCATCTTCATCCACGGAAATGTACTGGGTGATGCGATGTTCTACGGAAGCGGAGCAGGAAAGCTTCCGACCGCAAGTGCCGTTGTAGCCGATGTCGTAGACTGCGCAAAGAACAAAGGCAGAAACATCATGATGAGCTGGAGCGAGGAAAAACTGGACCTGCTGCAGATCGATGATGTAAAGAGCCGCTTCTTCGTCCGCGTGTCCGGCCACGCCGCAGAGCGCCAGAGTGAGATCGAGGAGCTGTTCGGAAAAGTAGAAATCGTAGCAGTTCCAAGTCTGTCCGAGGAGTTCGCATTTATTACCGGCGAAATCACAGAGCAGGAGTACAGAGAAAAAGCAGAGAAACTCGACGGAATCCAGAGCAGAATCCGCGCGAGAATTTAAGATCTCGAAATAGACATAACTAAAAAGACGTTTCACAGCCGTAAAGCAAGGGGTGTGATCTTTTTAGTTATCTTAAAATTTATTTTTAAAGATCTGTGCCGGATCCAAAGGAATCCGTATCATATCCCACCGGTTCCGATGCCGGATACAGGACATCTTTCCGTTCCTGATAGAACGCAGCCATCGTGATCTGCATATAGGGCATTACCCACAAAAAGCCGATGACACAGGAACAGGATGCGAGAATCTCAAGCCCTAAGAAACTTAAGAGAAGCAGAATGTAGCGGAAAAAGTTCTTCTTCATCATCGCAAAGCTCTGACGGATCGCCTGGATCGGGCCGATGCCGGGAGCGTCGTTCATCACAAAGGTGGAAAGGGAAAACGGAACCAGCACCAGCGTGGAAACGAGAGAGCCGATCAGCTTGTAAACGTAAACGTTCATCAGAGAAGAAAGCTCGGCTTCGATGGAAAGTGCTGTTCCAAGCGTCAGATCCGCACTCGGGGAGGAAAGATACTGGAAGCCCGGAATGCTGGAAATCAGGGCGATCACGGAGCTGATGCCGTTGATGATAAGGAACATCAGCACGTACTGGTCCGGGTGGTGATAGAAAGCGTAGAGCATATCACCGACGGAAATCGGTTCCCCGCGCAGCGTTGAGAGGCAGATCTTTAAGTAGCCCGCCTGAAAGAGGCTGAGGAGCAGGGAAAACAGGAACAGCGTCAGATTCAGGAAAATGATATCGTACAGCGTTGTGCCTGAAAAAATCAGCGTCGGGATGAGGGAGCAGGAGAAGGTGAGAAACAGGTTGATTGCGGTTGCGCCCACCAGCGTGCCGCATCGGCCTGCCATGGCCTCACGGGCCTGCTTTTTCAGTTCTGAAAATTTCTGTTTTTGTCCGTTCATGAAAAATCCTTTCTGGTACCTAGATGGTATTTCCGTCGGTGGTTGTTCCGTTATCCGGTGTCATCTGGTATTCCTGCATGTACTGATTGTAATACCGCTCAAGCAGGTTGGTGCTGCCGCCGCTGACCATGTTGAAAAGCAGGAAAGCATACATGCAGATACCGACAATTATGCCGATGGTACAGCCCGCCAGACCGGCTTTTGCCGTGCCGCTCATGCGTCCTGCGCCGCGGCTTAAAAGGGCGAAGATCACGCCGAGCGAGCCGAAAAACAGGAACCCATGTTGAGCATGAACAAAAAGGAGCAGATCGCCATGACCATCGAAGCGGCCGCAAGGGCCTGCGAACCCGTCCTGCGCGGCGGCTGTACGGGAGGCTGCTGCTGGTAATGCTGATACGGTCCGGGACGCTGGCCCTCAGGCACGCCGTACGGATGGGAGGACTGATAGGAATCTCCGGACTCATTGGTGTTTGGATCGTAATTTTCTGGTGTCATAAAATGTCCTTTCTTCTGCAAAAAAGCGCGGTTTCACACGCAGTCTGTCAAAAAAGCTATAGTAAAGATTTTATCATGTAAGGTTGACAAAAACAAGACCTATTGATAAGGTAATAGAGTGGCTGTTCCGCCAAGGGTCCCGCTTTTTATGCGGGAAAAACAGAGAAGGAACAGCGTGTTTTGGAAGAGACAACAGGAGGAATTTACCTATGGATATGAATCAGGTATTGGCAGCCGAGCTGAACGTGAAACCGTGGCAGGTAGAAGCTGCAGTGAAACTGATTGACGAGGGAAACACGATCCCTTTTATTTCACGATATCGAAAAGAAGCAACGGGTTCCTTAAACGATGAGGTACTGCGAAATCTGTATGACCGTCTGATGTACCTGCGCAGTTTAAATGACCGCAAGGCCGTTGTCCTGGCGAGCATCGAGGAGCAGGGCAAGCTGACCGCAGAACTGAAAAAATCCATCGAAGAGGCCGCAACTCTCGTGGTTGTAGAGGATTTATATCGCCCGTACCGCCCGAAACGCCGGACGCGTGCGACGATCGCAAAAGAAAAAGGACTGGAGCCGCTGGCGAATATCATTCTTCTGCAGATGACAAAAGAGCCGCTCGAAAAAGAGGCAGAGGTTTTTGTTTCAGAAGAAAAGGAAGTCAAAACGGCAAAAGACGCCATTGCTGGTGCCTGCGACATCATCGCCGAGAGCATTTCCGATGAGGCCGATTACCGTATGGAGATCCGCCGCAGAACCGAGGCGAAGGGCCTGATCGTCTCGACAGCAAAGGATGAGAAAGCAGAGTCCGTTTACGAGAATTACTATGAGTTTTCCGAGCCGGTATCGAAAATTGCCGGACACCGTGTGCTGGCACTGAACCGCGGTGAGAAAGAAAAATTCCTGAACGTCAAAATTGAGGCGCCGACGGAAGAAATCCTGCGTTATCTCGAGAAAAAAATCATCACCAAAGAGAATCCGCAGACAAAGCCGGTTCTGCAGGCGACCATCGAGGATGCCTACAACCGTCTGATCGCTCCGGCCATCGAGCGTGAGGTCAGAAATCAGCTCACCGAAAAGGCAGAGGATGGCGCGATCAAGGTCTTTGGAAAGAACCTTGAGCAGCTTCTGATGCAGCCGCCGATCGCAGGCCAGGTTGTCCTTGGATGGGACCCGGCGTTCCGTACGGGATGCAAGCTGGCCGTTGTCGATGCGACCGGAAAAGTGCTCGACACCACCGTGGTTTACCCGACCGCGCCGACGAACGAGAAGAAGATTGCAGCAGCAAAAGCGACCGTAAAAGATCTGATCCACAAATACGGCGTCACCCTGATTTCTGTCGGAAACGGAACTGCAAGCCGTGAGTCCGAGCAGATCATCGTCGAGATCTTAAAAGAGATCCCGGAGAAGGTTGCGTATGTGATCACCAACGAGGCGGGAGCGTCCGTTTACTCCGCAAGCAAGCTGGCAACCGAGGAATTCCCGAACTTTGATGTCGGACAGCGAAGCGCCGCTTCCATCGCACGCCGCGTGCAGGATCCGCTGGCAGAGCTTGTCAAAATCGATCCGAAATCCATCGGTGTGGGCCAGTATCAGCACGATATGAACCAGAAGAAGCTCGGCGAGGCGCTCGGCGGTGTCGTTGAGGACTGCGTGAATAAAGTCGGTGTCGATCTGAACACGGCATCTGCGTCGTTGCTGGAATACATTTCCGGTGTCAGCAAGGTGATAGCAAAAAACATCGTGGCATACCGCGAGGAGAACGGCCGTTTCGAGAGCAGAAAAGAGCTCCTGAAAGTGGCAAAACTCGGACCGAAGGCGTTTGAGCAGTGCGCGGGCTTTATGCGCATCACCGGCGGCAAAAATCCGCTGGACGGCACAAGCGTTCATCCGGAGAGCTACGAGGCAGTCGAGAAGCTGTTTGCAAAGTTAAATATGAAGACAGAGCAGATCAGCGATGGACCGACGGCGTTCTTCATCAAAGATTACAAAAAGATGGCAGAGGAGATCGGTGTCGGCGAGATTACGCTGCGCGATATCATCAAAGAGCTGCAGAAGCCTGGCCGTGACCCGCGTGACGAGATGCCGCGCCCGATCCTGCGCACCGACGTGCTCGATATGAAGGACCTGAAGGTCGGCATGATCTTAAAGGGAACCGTGCGTAACGTCATTGACTTCGGTGCATTCGTCGATATCGGCGTGCATCAGGACGGACTCGTCCACATTTCCCAGATGACGAAACGCTTCATCAAGCATCCGCTGGAGGCTGTGAGCGTCGGCGATATCGTGGAAGTGAAGGTCATCAGCCTTGATCTGGCGAAGAAGCGGATCGGGCTGTCGATGCTGCTGGATAAATAAAGTGTGATACGTGGGCTGCCCGAAAGAAAACAGGGGCAGCCCGCGGTGTATCAAAGGGGGATTACCATGAATGAGGAAGAAGTGCTGGTCGGACGGATTCAGGATCTGGCAGAGCAGTGTTATCACAGGGATGTTCCGTCACACACGGAGTTTCTGACGCTGGCGGAGCAGGATCTGTTCTACGTACGGTAAATAAAATCCCGGGCGTGCGTTACGTGCTGTCCGGCGGATACGAGGCGGCAGAGCGGAAAGCGGCGCTGTTTCTGCCATCCTATGCAGAGGACGGTGATGCGTCGATGCTTCCGATTGCAGTCGTGCGCATCAGCCCGCTGAATGAAAAATTTGCGGATGCGCTGTCACACCGTGATTTCTTAGGATCACTGATGAATCTCGGCGTGGAGCGGTATAAGCTGGGAGACATTCTGATCGATGGAAACCAGGCGTATCTGATCTGTATGGCGGATATGGCGGACTACATCTGTGCGGAGCTGAAAAAAGTGCGCCATACGAGCGTGTACTGTGAAGTCGAGGCGGGACTGCCGGAGGAGCTGACGGAGCCGAAAACCGAGCGGAAAGAAGGCTCCGTCGCTTCCGTGCGGCTCGATGCGGTGCTGTCGCTGGCGTTCAGCAGTTCGCGGAGCAAAATGGTGCCGCTGATCGAGGGCGGCCAGGTGTTTATCAACGGAAAGCTGGTGACGTCGCCGAGCGCGTCATTAAAAGAGGACGATCTCGTGACCGTGCGCCATATGGGAAAATTCCGCTATGTTGGCGTGCAGAATCAGACGAAAAAGGGAAGGCTGTACGTGGCTGTTGAACGATTTGTCTCATAATAGATATTTTGAGGGATTTTACAGGAAAAGACCATTGACAGTGTTTGTAAAAAGACGGTATTATAGAGGGTATGTAGAAGGTCCGCAGTTATGAGAATTTTCATGAAATTTTTCATACAGAAGCGGACTGCGAAGATTACGTATCAGGAAGGCAGGAAGAAAAAATGGGAAAAATTATACTGACCGGCGACCGACCGACCGGCAAGCTGCATGTAGGACATTACGTTGGTTCACTGCGCCGCCGCGTGGAGCTGCAGAACTCCGGTGAATTCGATAAAATTTACATCATGATTGCAGACGCACAGGCGCTGACCGACAATGCGGACAACCCGGAGAAGGTGCGCCAGAACATTCTGGAGGTAGCACTGGATTACCTTTCCTGCGGACTTGATCCGGAAAAGAGCACCATCTTTATCCAGTCTCAGATTCCGGAACTGTGCGAGCTTTCTTTCTATTATATGAATCTCGTTACGGTTTCCAGACTGCAGAGAAATCCAACCGTAAAATCGGAGATCCAGATGAGAAACTTTGAGGCGAGCATCCCGGTTGGATTCTTCACCTACCCGATCAGCCAGGCAGCCGATATCACTGCATTCAAGGCAACGACCGTTCCGGTTGGAGAGGATCAGATGCCGATGATCGAGCAGACACAGGAGATCGTCCACAAATTCAATACGGTTTATGGCGAGGCACTTGTGCAGCCGAAGATTATGCTGCCGGAGAATGATTCCTCAGACGTCTGCCGGGTATCGATGGAAAAGCGAAGATGAGTAAATCGCTTGGAAACTGCATTTACCTGTCCGAGGAGCCGGATGAGATCAAGAAAAAAGTCATGAGCATGTACACCGACCCGGATCACATCAAGATCACCGACCCGGGCAAGATCGAGGGAAATACCGTATTTACTTATCTCGATGCATTCTGCCAGCCGGAGCACTTCGAGCGCTATCTGCCGGATTACGCAAATCTCGACGAGTTGAAAGCACATTACCAGAGAGGCGGCCTTGGCGATGTCAAAGTGAAGAAGTTCCTGAACAATGTACTGCAGGAGACCTTAGAGCCGATCCGCAACCGCAGAAAAGAACTGGAAAAAGACATTCCGGCGATCTATGAGATGCTGAAAAAAGGCAGCGAAGAGGCAGAAAAAGTTGCCGCTCAGACACTGGCGGATGTCAAAGCAGCCATGAAAATCAACTATTTTGATGATCTGGACCTGATCCGTTCCCAGGCAGAGCGTTACGGCAAATAATTACCAATAGAAGATGAATGGAAAAAGCGGACATTATGGTTCCGCTTTTTCTGTTGCAGGGCGGACGAAAGTTCGAAGTCCTGCGGTCGGAGAGGATAGCATATGGTCATACATGGATTTCAAAAGCTGACGCTGCTGGATTACCCGGGCAAGGTGGCGTGCACATTGTTTTCGGGCGGATGTAATTTCCGCTGCCCGTTCTGCCAGAACGGAAATCTCGTGCAGCATCCCGAATGGGAGCCGGTGATTCCGGAGGAGGAGATTTTTGCAGTGCTCGAAAAGCGGCGCGGCGTGCTGGACGGCGTCTGCGTGACGGGCGGTGAGCCGACGCTGGATCCGGATCTGGAGCGGTTCGTGACGAAAATTAAGGAACTGGGATATCTTGTGAAGCTCGATACGAATGGATACCGGCCGGAGATTTTGAAAAAGCTGGTGGAAGAGAAGAAAATCGACTACGTCGCCATGGACATCAAAAACGCGCGTCCCGGTACGGCGAGACGGCGGGCGTGAAAAAGATCGATGTGATGCGGATCAATGAGTCGGTCGAGTTTTTAAAGAGCGGCGTGGTGGACTATGAGTTCCGGACAACGCTCTGCCAAGAGCTGCATGGAAGGGAAGAGATCGAAGCGATCGGAAAGTGGCTTTCCGGGGCAAAACGGTACTTCCTGCAGAATTACCGGGAATCGGATTATGTGATTGATCCGAGGTTCTCGGGGTATGCGAGGGAGCAGCTCGAGCGGTTCTGCGAGATCCTGCGCGGAAAGATTGAGACGGTGGAGATCCGCGGCGTGGATTAAAAAACGCTTTAAAGCGTGCGGTACCAGTAGCCGAAGCGGGCATCGGGCGCGAGCTCGGAGGGGCGCATCGCCTGCTTGAAGTGGAAAAAGCCGAAGAGGCTTGCCATGAACTGCTCATTCGGCGTGTAGACGCCGGGGACGCCGAAATACCAGAGTTCCTGCTGGTCGCGGTTCCGGGCGAGGAGCAGATGGCGATAGGACGAGGAGCCATGGAGGACGAAGCGGTTCGCATCCACCGAAAGACCGGCGGCGCGGAGCTGTGGAAGATCGTCGAGTGAGAGGCGCAGGCAGTCGGTCAGATCATCATCTGGGAACGGGTGGAACTCCGGGAACTGGTCCTGAAGCTGGAGATAGAGAGCAGCGCGGGACGGCGGCACGGCTGCTGCGGCGGGAAAATCGGCAGAAGTCATATGTAGCGGCTGGGCGGCAGAATCCGGGATGGGCTGCGGCGGTTCCGGGTTGGCAGAGGGATAGCTTTCTGCGGTTTTCACAGATTCCGCGGATGCGGGATGGAGTGTGTTGGCGGATGATTGCGTGATCCGGTCTGCAGGAACGGTGTTTACCGTGTCAGTTGATGTGGATTCTGTGGAGACGGTGGATTCCGGGCTGGAATTTTGTGGATAAGGTTCGGAATTGCTGCTGAATTCTGTGGAAAGTTCATCGAACTGTGCTTTGGAAGCGTCTGATGATGGCAGGGACTGCGCAGGTACGGCGGGATCCAGAGGTTCGGGTGTTTCGGCAGTTTTCTCTTCGGTCGGTCTGGTACCATTGTCTGCGGATGTTTTGGGCTCCTGCGGGAGCGTGGGAGCGAAAAACTCCGGCTGAATCGGAAGATCGTCCCACTGGGTGGCGATGACGCCGGTCTGGCGGCAGAGCAGGATCAGACCGCCAAGCTCGTCGAGCGTGACATCCGTCTGCCCAATGGCATCGGAGTGCGTGAAGAGTTTTCCACTCGTAGAAGAGCGCCCCGCAAGGAGATTTCCGAGCGGAATGCCGTACATCCGCCCTGACCGGCGGATAAATCCGTAGACCGTGACCGAGGTCTCCGGCGGAAGCGACGGCGATTTGATCTGGAAGTCCATGCGGCAGAAGCCGTTCTGCGACTCCACGCGGACAAAGCCGCAGCATCCGCCTTGCGGTTGTTCGGGTATTCGTATAGATAGGCAATGAAACGCCGGTAATCAGACATAAAAACCTCCTGCATAGAAGTAAAAAGAGTAGAAAAAGATACTGCGCTACAGTTCACGATATGCGGGAAGGACAGAAAATATACGCAGAGAAGAAAGGAAGTGCACAATGGAAGAAGAAACAAAGCTGGAAACGCCGGAGGAAAAAGCGCACCGGAAAGAACGGGAACGCTTCATGCGCCAGGCGATTACGCAGGCGAAGAAAGCGGAAAAGCTGATGGAAGTGCCGATCGGCTGTGTGATTGTGTACGAGGGAAAGGTGATTGCGCGGGGCTATAACCGCAGAAATACGGATAAAAACACGCTGTCCCACGCGGAACTGAATGCGATCCGGAAAGCAAGCAAAAAGCTCGGCGACTGGCGGCTGGAGGGCTGTACGTTGTATGTCACCCTAGAACCGTGCCAGATGTGCGCCGGTGCGATCGTACAGGCGAGAGTCAGCGAAGTCGTCATCGGCAGCATGAACCGAAGGCGGGCTGCGCGGGATCGATCTTAAATATGCTGGAAATGCACGAGTTTAACCATCAGGTGAAGGTCGAGCGCGGCGTGCTGAAAGAAGAGTGCTCGGAGATGCTGAGTGCGTTTTTCCGGAGACTGCGGGTGGTGAAAAAGAAGAAAAAAGAAGAGAGGAAGAGGGTGGAAGAAGGGAAAGAATAAAAGAAGAGGCAGCATCGGGATGGGATGCTGCCTGAGGAAGATTATTTGTTTGAGTAAGTTGCACTTTCGAATATTTCCGTAAAAAATACAATCCCCGTATTTCCATCGGAAACCATCGAAAAAATCATTGACGAATCCCGAAAAAAGCACTATAATATATGATGTATTTGACAAAATACGGAGAAGTACCCAAGAGGCTGAAGGGTCTGGCTTCGAACACCAGTAGGTCGGAAACGGCGCAAGGGTTCAAATCCCTTCTTCTCCGCTATGCAAAAAAGAGACAGCAAAAAGATTGAAAAATCGAAAAAGCTGTCTCTTTTTCTGTGAGAAATTATGAAACAGATGCAAAACAAAAGAAACAAAGACAGAAAAAGCATCACCAGTTCACGAAAAGGGACCGATGCACAACAAAGCAAAATAAAAAGGAGAGACAATACATGGCGCAGTTACCACAGGAATTTCTGACCCGCATGCAGGACATGCTGGGCGATGAATTTGATGCATTTTTAACTTCCTACGACGCACCCCGCACAGCCGGGCTGCGTGTGAATACAAAAAAATGCCGGACCGAAGATTTCCCGCCGCTTGTTCCGGGAACGTGGAAGAAAATTCCGTGGATTCCAAACGGCTATTTCGTGCCGGACGGCATGCGCATGGGGCAGTCTCCACTGTATGCGGCAGGCGTCTTCTATCTGCAGGAGCCAAGCGCCATGACCCCGGCGTCCCGCCTCCCAATCGAACCGGGTGAGCGTGTGCTCGATCTCTGCGCCGCACCGGGCGGCAAGGCAACCGAGCTGAATGCGCGCCTGAAAGGAACCGGCCTTCTCGTCGCCAATGACATCAGCAACGCCCGCGCCAAAGCACTGCTGCGCAATCTGGAGCTGTTCGGAAGTGAAAACGTGCTTGTCACCAATGAGACACCGGCAGGCCTTGCAGACGTCTTCCCGGGCTTCTTCGATAAAATCCTCGTGGATGCACCGTGCTCCGGCGAGGGCATGTTCCGGAAAGATGAGGCAGTCATCGGCACCTGGACCCCGGAGCGGCCGGATTTCTTTGCGGATCTGCAGCGCGAGATCACCTCGAATGCTGTCAAAATGCTGCGTCCGGGCGGCCTCATGATGTATTCGACGTGTACCTTCGCCCCGCAGGAGGACGAGGGAACCGTTTCTTTCCTTCTGGAAAACTTCCCGGAAATGGAACTGATCGAGATGGAAGGCTACGAAGGTTTTTCAAAAGGCAATCCAGTCTGGGGAAACGGCGATCCGGAGATCGAAAAGACCGTGCGCATCTGGCCGCATAAAATGAACGGCGAGGGCCATTACCTTGCCCTGTTCCGCAAAAAAGGCGAAGCCATTCCTTATGAGACAGAAGAAAAACCGATCGAAAAGAAAAACAAAAAACAGAAAAACCGGAAAAAAGACCGCGGAACGGAAGCACCGGGTCCGTCGAAAGCAGAAAAACAGATCCTTTCCGATTTCCTGTCCCGGATGACAGCACCGATCCCGGTGGAGGAACTGGAAGTCCGCGCCGGAAAAGTATACCATTCCCCGTCCCTGCCGGATGGCGTGCGGAATCTTCATTTCCTGCGGAACGGTCTGTATCTCGGTGAACTGAAAAAAGACCGTTTCGAGCCGTCACAGCCGTTTGCCGTGACACTCTCCGCGGACAAGTTCAAAGATTACATGAATTTAAAGGCAGATGACGAGCGTACCGAAAAATATCTCCACGGTGAGACAATTTCCGTAGAGCCGGGAGAGACCGCATCGCCGTCGGGCTGGAAGCTGGTCTGCGTCGATGGATTCGGCCTTGGATGGGGCAAACTGGTCAATGGAACCTTGAAAAATAAGTACCCTGTTGGATGGAGAAAGTAGAAAAATCATGTCAGTGTTTGCAGGAAAAATGTCGAAATATTACAAAGTTATTAACAGAAATTAAAAAAGACTTTCATTTCAGACATACTTGTGTTATAATGGCAAAGTACGGCGGGAAAAAAGACCCATTTTCCGCAGTAACTGGGAGTGACAATCAGCAACAGAACGTAATAAGTATGAGGTGTACGACATGAAAAAAAAGAAATTATTCAGCCTGGTTTTGGCCACAGTGCTTACGGCAGCAACCGTTCTGCCATGCTATGGTGCCAGTACAAAGGAGAAAATTTCAAATGCTCAGGCAGAACAGGCTGCCGCACAGTCTCAGCTTGACAGCATACAGAGCAGGATTGACGAACTCAATTCCAAAAAGGGACAATCAGAAGAATATCTTTCCGAACTGAACCAGCAGCTGGACGATCTGCAGAACCGTCTGCAGGAGCTTCAGGATCAGTATGATGCGAAGCAGAACGAACTGGTACAGATTCAGGCAGATCTGGAAAGATGCAAAAGCAAAAGAAGAAGAGCAGTACGAGGCGATGAAGCTCCGTATCCAGTATATGTATGAAAATTCTTCCGGAAACGGATACATGGCAATGCTCTTTTC
>ENA-OQEB01000161-OQEB01000161.1-human-gut-metagenome-genome-assembly--contig:-NODE-161-length-27888-cov-4.840388_pt1 | contig 27888 bp, 35 predicted proteins | sample MGYA00242787_ERZ504619 | MGnify/ENA primary metagenome ERZ504619 (study PRJEB26092, sample SAMD00036317) | human gut metagenome | host: Homo sapiens | study: EMG produced TPA metagenomics assembly of... | reverse complement strand
GCCATTTTGGAGTTTGTGGCCGAGCACGAGCTTTCGCGCTCCGACGTGATCGTGGCACTCGGTGGCGGCGTCGTGGGCGACGTGGCGGGCTTTGTGGCCGCCACCTACATGCGCGGCTGCAAGTTTGTGCAGATCCCGACGAGCCTGCTCGCCATGGTGGATTCGTCGGTGGGCGGCAAGACCGCCATCGACCTGGCTGCCGGCAAGAACTTGGCCGGCGCCTTTTGGCAGCCGAGCGTGGTTATCGCGACGTGGGGTGCCTGGCCACCCTCACGCCCGAGCAGTTCGCCGACGGCTGCGGCGAGGTCGTCAAGCACGCCGTGATCGCCGACCCGGAGCTTTTCGCCGAGCTGGAGAAGACCCCGCTCACGCTGGAGCTGCTCAACCGCGATGTGGCCCGCGTAGCACTCATCATCGCCCGCAACATCGACATCAAGCGCGCCGTGGTCGTCGCCGACGAGCGCGAAACCAACCAGCGCAAGCTGCTCAACTTTGGACACAGCGCCGGACACGCCGTCGAGGCCTGCGAGCACTTTGAGCTCGGACACGGCAACTGCGTGTCGATCGGCATGGGCATCATCACGCGCGCCGCGGCCCTGCACGGCGTTTGCGATGCTGCACTGCCCGGCCGTATTGAGGAGCTCTGCGCCCGCCACGGCCTCAAGACCCGCTGCGACCTAGATGCCGATGCCGTCTTTGCCGAGGCGCTCCACGACAAGAAGCGCGCGGGCGACACCATCGACCTGGTGATTCCGCACGGCATTGGCCGCTGCAGCATCGACCGCACGCCGCTTTCCACTTTCCACGAACTCATTGCCGAGGGCCTCGGCCAGAAGGGAGACGCATCCGCATGCTAGCCCGCATCACCCCGTCCCCGCTTAAGGGCACCGTTCCCGCCATCGCGTCCAAGTCGATGGCGCACCGTCTCATCATCTGCGCTGCCCTTGCCAACGGAGAGACGCATGTGACCTGCAACACCACCTGCGCCGATATTGAGGCCACGGTCCGCTGCCTCACGGCGCTCGGCGCCCGCATCGAGACCGTCGAGGACGGCTTCCAGGTCCACCCCACCATGAAGAGCATTGAGTTCGGCCTGCTCAAGGCCCTTGCCGGCGGCACGCTCGACTGCGGCGAGAGCGGCTCCACGCTCCGCTTTATGCTGCCCGTCGCCTGCGCGCTGGGGGCAGAGGCAACCTTTGTGGGACAGGGCCGCCTAGGCGCACGCCCGCTGTCCCCGCTCTCGGACGAGATCATTGCCGCCGGCTGCGACCTACAGGGTCTGGGCGGTTTTCCGCTCAAGACAAGCGGACGCATGCGCCCGGGCACCTTTGTGCTGCCGGGCAACGTAAGCTCGCAGTATATCTCCGGCCTGCTGCTGGCAGCCCCGTTGCTCGCCCAGCCCTCCTGTGTGCAGGTGACTGGCCTCATTGAGAGCCGCCCCTACATCAACCTAACGATCCAGGCCATGAAGGCCTTTGGCGTTGAGGTCAACGTCGAGCGCATTCCGGCCAAGGACGGCCAGCCCGAGGTCACGAACTTCCGCGTGAGCAGCGGCTCGTACCGCACGCCCGGCAGCGTGGCCGTCGAGGGCGACTGGTCCAACGCTGCCTTTTGGCTGTGTGCCGGCGCTATCGGCACCGACCCCATCACCGTCGAGGGCGTGTCCCTGAGCTCCGCACAGGCGACCGCAACGTGCTTGCCGCGCTTTCGCGCTTTGGCGCCCGCATCGTGCGCTCCACCAACGCCGCCACCGTGCAGTCCGACAAGCTCGCCGGCTTTGAGATGAGCGCCCACGACATTCCCGACCTGGTGCCCGTTATCTCGGCCGTGGCCTCGCTGGCACAGGGCCGCACCTTTATCCGCGATTGCGCCCGCCTGCGTATCAAGGAATCCGACCGCCTGGCCACCACCACCCGCGAGCTCACCGCGCTGGGCGCGCAGGTGCGTATTGCCGGCGACGACCTCATCATCAAGGGCGTCGATGCCTTTACCGGCGGCGAGGTCGATTCGCACAACGACCACCGCATCGCCATGATGGCCGCCATCGCCGCGAGCCGTGCCACCGGCGAGGTCGTGATCCACGGCGCCGAGGCCGTCAACAAGTCCTATCCCGATTTCTTCGACCACTACCGCCTGTTGGGCGGCAAGGTCACACTCGAGGAGGAATAGCATGTCCTCGACCTTTGGCAACGTATTGCACTTAAGCATCTTCGGCCAATCGCACTCCCCCGCTATCGGCTGCTCGCTCGATGGCATTCCGGCAGGTATCGCCGTGGACCAGGAGCAGCTGCAGGCCTTCCTTGACCGTCGCGCCCCCGGTCGCGACGAGACCGCGACCAAACGCCGCGAGGCCGACGCCGCCCACATCATCGCCGGTGTTGTCGATGGACATACCACCGGCGCGCCCATTGCCGCGATTATCGAGAACACCAACACGCGCTCCAAGGATTACTCCGAGCTGCGCCGCAAGCCCCGTCCGGGACATGCCGATTACCCGGCGCGTGTGAAGTATCACAACATGCACGATGTCGCTGGTGGCGGGCATTTCTCCGGCCGCCTAACGGCACCCCTGTGCATCGCCGGCGGCATTGCGCTGCAGGCACTCGAGGCCCGCGGCATTCAGGTCATGGCGCACGTCGCGCAGATCGGCGGCATCTCCGACCTGCCGATGGACGATATGGTCTATCGCGAGGCCGACCGCAAGGCGATCCTTACGAACGATCTGCCGTGCATTGACGCCGCCGCAGCCGGCCGCATGTGCGAGGAGATCCTAGCCGCGCGCGACGAACTCGACAGCATCGGCGGCATCGTGGAGTGCGGCATTTACGGGCTTCCCGCGGCATCGGCGACCCATGTTCGACGGTATCGAGAACCGCATCGCGCAAATCGCGTTTGGCATTCCCGCCGTAAAGGGCGTGGAGCTTGGCATGGGCTTTGCCGTGGCCGCCATGCGCGGCAGCGAGAACAACGACCCGTACCGCGTTGATGCCGAGACCGGCGAGATCGAGGTCGAGTCCAATAACGCCGGCGGCATCCTGGGCGGCATCTCCACCGGCGCGCCCGTCATGTGGCGCATGGCCGTAAAGCCGACGCCCTCCATTGGCCGCGAGCAGCAGACCGTAGACATGGACGCTATGGAAAATGCCGAGCTCTCGGTGCACGGCCGTCACGATCCCTGCATCGTCCCCCGAGCCGTCCCCGTAGCCGAGGCAGCCGCGGCGCTCGCCATCTGGGACGCCCTCCTCGAGGACGCAGCCCAGCGCTAACCCGCCCACCCCGGGCATGATTCACGAAAGGGTCCCTATGGACCTTGCTGACATCCGCCAGGCCATCGATGGCATCGACACCACGCTCCTCAACAGCTTTGTCGAGCGTATGGACATTGCCACCGAGGTCGCCAAGTCAAAAATCGAGATGGGCAAGGCCGTCTTCGACCCCGCCCGCGAGCGCTCCAAACTCAACAACCTCGCCGGCCGCGCGCCCGAGCGCTACGAGGCCCAGACCATCGCCCTGTTTCGTCTCCTCATGAGCATGAGCAAGGCCGAGCAGCAGCGCTACATCAACGAGCTCAAGGGCATCACGGTGTCGCAAAAGGCCCATGCCACGGCCACGGCCTTTGACACGCCCTTCCCTCAAACGGCCTCCGTTGCCTGCCAGGGCGTGGAAGGCGCCTACAGCCAAATCGCCGCGTGCAAGCTCTTCGACGTGCCCGACATCGCGTTCTTTGAGACCTTCGAGGGCGTCATGCGCGCCGTGCGCGACGGCTTCTGCGAGTTTGGCGTGCTGCCCATCGAGAACTCCACCGCCGGCTCGGTCAACGCCGTCTACGACTTGCTTGCCCAGTTCGACTTCCACATCGTGCGTTCGCTGCGCCTCAAGATCGATCACAACCTGCTCGTCAAGCCCGGCACCAAGCTCGCAGACGTACGCGAGGTCTACAGCCATGGCCAAGCCATCGCCCAGTGCGCCGGCTTTATCGAGGCCCACGGCCTGCACGCCACCAAGTACCCCAACACGGCCATGTCGGCGAGATGGTCGCCAACTCCGAACGCACCGACGTCGCTGCCATCGCCTCGCGCAGTTGCGCGGCGCTCTACGGTCTGGAGGTGCTGGAACCTAACATCCAGGATTCGGACAACAACTATACGCGCTTCGTCGTCATCAGCCGCGAGCCGCGCGTCTACCCCGGTGCCAACCGCACCTCGCTCATGATCACCACGGCCAATGAGCCGGGCGCGCTCTATCGCGTACTCGAGCGCTTTTACGCGCTCAACATCAACCTCATCAAGCTCGAAAGCCGCCCCATCCCCGGGCACGACTTTGAGTTTATGTTCTACTTTGACCTGGACTGCCCCTTTGGCAGCAAGGCCCTCGACGACCTGCTCGATTCCATCGACGACGTGTGCGAGAGCTTCACCTACTTTGGCAGCTACACGGAGGTGCTCTAGATGCCAGATACCGCCGCAACCCGTCCCTACGGCGTACTGGGCCGCGTGTTGGGCCACAGCTACACCCCGACCATCTACAAGGAACTCGCGGGACTCGAGTACGTGCGTTTTGAGCGCGAGCCCGAGGACCTCGCGACCTTTATGACGGGCGACGAATGGGAGGGCGCCAACGTGACCATCCCCTACAAGCGCGCCGTCATGGAATACCTGGACGAGCTGAGTCCGCTGGCCGAGCGCATGGGCAACGTCAACACCATCACACGCCTACCTGACGGTCGTCTGCGCGGCGACAACACCGACTACTTTGGTTTTCAGTGCCTGGTCGAGGAGTTGGGCGTAGAGGTTGCCGGCAAGAAGGTCCTCGTGCTTGGCGCCACCGGTGGTGCCGGCACCACGGCCAGCATGGTGCTCGGCGACCTGGGCGCACCGTGGTGTCCGTGGGCCGCACGAGCGAGGTCAACTACGGCAACAGCTCCCAGCAATCCGATGCCGCGCTGCTCGTCAACTGTACGCCTGCCGGTATGTTCCCCCACTGCCCCGACGCTCCCTGCACGCTCGAAGCCTCGATGCGCTCGAGGCGTCATCGACATCGTCTACAACCCCGCCCGCACGGGTCTAATGCTCGAGGCCGAGCGCCGCGGCATCCCCTGCGTCGGCGGCCTGCTTATGCTTGTTGCCCAGGCGGCACAGGCTGTCGAGCGCTACACCGGCCAAGTCACCCCGCGCGAGCGCATCTTGAACGTAACGGAGCGCCTGTCTCGCCGCGAGCAGAACATCGCCTTGATCGGTATGCCGGGTTCGGGCAAGACCCGCGTAGGCGAGCAGATCGCCCAGCTCACGGGTCGCGAGCACATCGACCTGGATCGCGCACTTGAGGAGCGTCTAGGCATGCCCTGCGCCGACTTTATCGTCGAGCGCGGCGAGGCGGCCTTCCGCGAGCGGGAGACGGCGGCGCTGGCCGACATCTCCAAGCGCAGCGGCCTGGTACTTTCCACGGGCGGCGGCGTGGTCACGCGCGACGAGAACTACCCACTGCTGCACCAGAACAGTCAGATCGTGATGCTCAACCGTAAGCTTGACGAGCTCGCCCACAAGGGACGCCCCATCACCGCCCGCGACGGCATCGATAAGCTCGCCGAGCAACGCATGCCGCGCTACCGCGCCTGGGCCGACTACATCATCGACTCACGCGACTGCGCAGCCAACACCGCCCGCGCCGTACTCGACACCCTCCCACCCGCTCTCTAACAAAAACCAACACAAAGGGGACAGGCACCTTTGTGGTGGTTTTTCATTCCGCCTCGCCAAATCGACCAACCGCAAAGGAAGCAACCATGAAAGCACTCGTCATCAACGGCCCCAACCTCAACTTGCTCGGCATTCGCGAGCCGGGTACCTACGGCAGCGACAACTACGACCGCCTGGTCCAGATCTGCCAGGAGGCAGGCGCCGCACAGGCTTCGACGAGGTCGAGGTCTTCCAGTCTAACCACGAGGGCAGCATCGTCGACAAGATCCAGGAGGCCTACGGCAAGGTCGACGGCATCGTCATCAACCCGGCCGCCTACACGCATACGAGCGTGGCCATCCTGGACGCGCTCAAAGCCGTCGCAATCCCGGCTGTGGAGGTCCACATCAGCGCCGTCGAGACCCGCGAGGACTTCCGCCAGGTGAGCTACGCCCGCCTGGCCTGCTTCGCCACCATCACCGGTGAGGGCCTGCAGGGCTACGCACATGCGCTAGAGCTGTTGAGGGAACGACTCGAAAAGTAGTCTCGCGCGCAAATCCATCAACCCCGATTCGCACGCCAGTAATGCCAGTGCCGCCAGCAGCAACCTCGCTACTGGCGGCACTTTATTACTGGCATATAATCGTTGCAGCCACACAACGTCTGGAGACTCGCATGCTAAGCATCCATCTGGGAGATTACCCCGGTTCCATCTACGATACCGAGACCTACTTTAGGAACTCATACTTGGACTCATGGTTCGAAGACCCTATGGCCGCACAGATCATTAAAAGCGTGGACGGATCAGAGCTCATCGGCCCCCACAACATCGTAAGCAAGCAGCTGGGCTCGATCACCCCACTCGAACTGTCCGGCGGCGTTAAGACGCTGCTGCTGGTGCGCAATCTACCAAACATGGTGTTCAATGCATCCACTTGCGGAGATAACTGCGCCCGCTGGCTGCTCAAAATTGGCAAAGAGCAGGATGTGCTGGTGACCCTTTACCACATCATGAAATTTCCCTGGAAGCGTTTTGAGATTCGCATCAATAACGACGGCCGCATCGTCAGGAACATGCAGGAGTTCGTCGGTGCCACCAATGATTTTCTGGATGTTGATGAGTAATGAAAGGATCACACACCGTTGTCGTGGAGCGCGCAAAAGTCAAATACACGCTCACCTTTAAACGCAATATTTCCTTCATCCGCGGCAACAGCGGCACGGGCAAAACGACGCTCATCTCGATGATTCGCGACCACAACGACCGAGGACCGGAAAGCGGCGTTACACTCAGCTGCGACGTGCCTTGCGAAACGCTTTCCGGCAGACGCTGGGAACGCGAGCTGTCGATCATCGAAGATTCAATCGTCTTTCTAGATGAGGGCAACGAGTTTATCTACTCAAAGGACTTCGCCAAAGCCGTCAACGGCTCGTCCAACTATTATGTTCTGATATCTCGTCGCGATGCCAACGAGCTCCCCTACAGCGTTGATGAGATCCTGAAGCTAGTCAACACGACAAGTAAAACAATCAATGGCCGCAAGAGCGACAGGCGCTTCTACTCGGTGACCAAGCCGCTATATGACCACACGGCAAGTATGCTGTATCAGGATCTAAATGTTGGATTCGAGGTACCCGACGCCGTAGTTGTCGAGGATAGCAAATCTGGCTATCAATTCTACGACGCTCTTTGCAACCGGCTCAGGATCCCCTGCTATACCGCCACCGGCGTAGCAAATCTAAAGCGGACAATTCACGAATGCCCCGAGCAAAACGTTCTTGCCATTGGAGACGGCGCAGCGTTTGGTCCCTACATCGAAAAGGTGCTCGGACAGCGCGTTTACAAGAACGTTCGCTTGTTCCTCCCGGAATCATTTGAGTGGACACTTCTGCAATCTGGCCTCATCCCCAGTAACGACATTCCAAAAATCCTCAAGGATCCTTCGAGCTATATCGAAAGCCGAGACTACCTAAGCTGGGAGCGATTCTTCACCGACGTATTGATCAAGTACTCGACATGCACTCGCTACGCCTACAGAAAGGCGAAGCTCAACGAGCAGTACCTAAAGCCGCAGGCAATGAATGCCGTATCGAAAGTCTTACCGGAGTGTTTGAGGACGAATCAGCAGATTCTTTAAATCATCTAGAAACCGGGGCTATGCACATGAGCTGAAGCTGCTGAAAGAAAGCCTACAACGCGCCTGCTACACTAATCCTTGGAACAGAATTATCAGGTTTATTTGTCCCAAATCTTAAGTAACTGTTTGATTGCATACAAAGGAGCACATCCATGTCCCAGTACGATTACCTCTCGTCGCGCCGGCCTCTCGGCGCCGTCTTCGCCAACGCCGCCAGGCGCGCCGGCAAGTCGGTCCTGGTCATCGACCGCCGCGACCACATCGCCGGCAACGTCTACACCGAGGACGTCGAGGGCATCCAGGTCCACCGCTACGGCGCGCACATCTTCCACACCTCCATGAGGGACGTCTGGGACTACGTCAACCGCTTCGCCGAGTTCAACAACTACGTCAACTCGCCGGTCGCCAACTTCCACGGCAGCATGTACAACATGCCCTTCAACATGAACACCTTCGCCAAGATGTGGCCGGGCGTCGTCACGCCGGCCGACGCCAAGGCCAAGATCGCCGAGCAGGTGGCCGCCGAGAATATCGGCGAGCCGGCCAACCTCGAGGAGCAGGCGCTGTCGCTCGTCGGCCGCGACATCTTCGAGACGCTCGTGAAGGGCTACACCGAGAAGCAGTGGGGCCGCGACTGCCGCGACCTGCCCGCGAGCATCATCAAGCGCCTCCCCTGCCGCTTCACCTACGACAACAACTACTTCAACGACCGCTACCAGGGCATCCCCATGGGCGGCTACACCAAGATGGTCGCCAACATGCTCGAGGGCGTCGAGGTGCGCTGCGGCGTGGAGTACAAGGAGCTAATCGCCGCCGAGCCCGATATCGCCGCCAGGACGATCTACTGCGGCCCCATCGACGCGTTCTACGACTTCAAGCTGGGCACGCTCGAGTACCGCAGCCTGCGCTTTGAGACCGAGACGCTCGACGAGGCCGACCACCAGGGCGTTGCCGTGGTCAACTACACCGAGCGCGAGATCCCCTACACCCGCATCATCGAGCACAAGCACTTCGAGTTCGGCACCCAGGACAAGACCGTCATCACGCGCGAGTACCCGGCCGACTGGAAGCCCGGCGACGAGCCCTACTACCCCATCAACGACGCCAGGAACGAGGCCCTGTACAGGCAGTACGAGGAGCTGGCGGCGCAGGAGGGCGACGTGGTCTTCGCCGCCGCCTGGGCGGCTACAAGTACTACGACATGGACAAGGCCATCGCCGCCGCTTCGAGCTCGTCCGCAACGAGCTGGGCGCGGAGCCGACGGAGGCGTAAAGGACAAGAGACCCCAAGTCACTACTAAATGACTCTATAGACTGGCGAAGATGTTACGACTTTACTAGCAAATCATCGCTCGGATTGTTCAAAAAGATAATTCCATTGAAAGGAGTATCCAATGCTCAACATTATCAAACAATTTTTGCCAGCATCATCCAGATCGCTTCACGCTATGCATGACGACATTAATAGGCTGCGAGAAGAGCTAGATAGAATTTATCATCGCATTGAAGTCGCCGACAGCGGCATCAACATGAACATCAACTACAAGTTCGACAATATGGCAATTCCAATTATTGAGTCGATTGCACAGAACCTCGATGCCCATGACGAGCATATGAAAATTTTTGCGTGGGAAGAATATAAGCGACCGGAAGAAACTATCCAAGAGGCAAAGGAGCGTTTCTTTAAAGATCTCCCCAAGGCAACTGGCGGATTAAGACTTTTGCAGCTTGGATGCGGAAAACTGTTGGAGGAATTCAACACTCTCTGCAAAGAGAACGACATCAATTATTGGATTAATTTCGGAACACTTATCGGAGCCATTAGACATCAAGGATTCATTCCCTGGGACGATGATACCGACCTTGGAATCATGCGCGATGATTTAAATAAGCTATACAACATCGTTGAAGATGACAACCGCTATAGAATTTCAATTGCTTACGACCGTTTTGCCCACTGTCGACAAGTTAGATTTCTTTATAATGATGAAAATATACCCTGTTTTCTGGATTTGTTTATTTATGACTGGGCCACGTCAACTGACAACAAATTCGCCGAAGAACAGCGAAAACTCCGTGTTCAAATGGTCGAAGAAATGGAGTCCGACAGAGCACTGGCATTCTGGAATGACGAGCCTTATTACTCAGGCGAGAACAATAGCCTGATTCAGAAGCATTACGACCGATGCCTCGAAAAGTCCAAAGCGGCCCGAATCATATGCGAAAAGGAGCACGCCAAGGGCATCATATGGGCTATCGATAACCTTGATGATGGAAAGCAGAAACAATGGGTCTACCCCATTGCAGATCTCTTCCCCACTAAAGCCATAGCGTTTGAGGGAACCCAGCTCGAGGAGCCGAATAACCCCGATTTATTCCTCTGGAGCCGCTATGGAGATATCTACGAGCTTCCAAATGACATTAACAGCCACTTCCAACACGTCAATCATAACGAGCTGGAAAATGGGTCCTCAAATCTTGCCATGAAACGCCTGCTTGATTAATGGTAAAAAATCGCCCCGTGTTTACCATGCAATACACGGGGCGATTTTATTGAGCAAGCTTGCCCTTTACCTCAGTAGTTGAAATTCCAGGAGTTCGATTCAAGTAGACAACATCGCAAATATCTTTCAATGATTCAAAGCGAGGGTCGCCAGCCCAATCGCCTCCCATGCACACAACATCAGCGTGATACATCTTTATATCCCGAGGCTTTTGATCCCAATTGTCTTCTGGAATTACTAAGTCAACATAACGCAGCGCTTCGAGCATCTCACGTCGTACATCATAGGAATAGAAGCTCTTTTTCCCTTTTAGAGCATTGAATTCATCAGTTGAGAGCCCAACGATAAGATAGTCGCCGAGCTTAGATGCCTGTTGAAGAAGGCGAATGTGGCCATAATGAAGCAGATCAAACGTTCCGTACGTAAGTACTCGTTTTAAGGAATGGTGATCGTCTGCACCAGATAAACCGGTCTCAAGAAGATCGGAATTTGCCTCAATACGAACAGACGAAAATGTGCCCATCAGCAACTCCATAAAAGAAGAGCCGTCGGTTTGACGGCTCGATAAATACAGGTGCTCCATGGCGGATTCGAACCGTCGACCTTGGGATTAGAAGTCCCCTGCTCTATCCGACTGAGCTAATGGAGCATAAAGCCATGCAAGCACGCCAATAGCGTGTCTACACAGTAAAACAAATTATAACCTACTTAAACTGGTCGTGGTATGCCTTGCACACCTCATCGACGGGACCATCCATGCGCAGGTCGCCTTTCTCGATCCAAACCGCACGCTGGCAAATGCGTTCAACCTGCTCCATGGAGTGAGAAACAAACAACACAGTTACATCACCGCTCTCAATAAAATGCTGAATACGACGCTCGCATTTCTGCTGGAAGAACACGTCGCCAACAGAAAGCGTCTCATCAACAATAAGGATATCGGGCTCGGTAATAGTAGCGATAGCAAAGGCAATACGAGCAACCATGCCCGAAGAGAAGTTCTTGAGCGGCATGTCGACAAAGTCTTTAAGCTCGGCGAACTCGATGATGTCATCGAAGCTCGCGTCAATAAACTCCTTGGTATAACCAAGCAGAGCGCCGTTAAGGTAGATATTCTCGCGTGCTGTAAGCTCGGGATCAAAGCCGGCGCCCAGCTCGATGAGCGGGGCGATGTTGCCGTGAACCTTAACCTCGCCCTCACTGGCTCCAGAACGCCAGCAATAATCTTAAGCATCGTAGACTTGCCGGAACCGTTGGTACCAACCAGACCGACAACCTCGCCACGATGAACATTAAAGGAGATGTGCTTAAGCGCGCGGAACTCTTCAAAGAAGAGCTCGTGCTTTGCAAGCTTAATAAAGTATTCCTTGAGGTTCGTCAAAGACTCAGACGCCATATTGAAGATCATAGTGACGTCTTTAACCTCAACAGCAAGAGGCTGCTTGCTGTAATCAACCGTAGTCGCAGACATAACAGCGCTCCTTAAATATAGAGAATAAACTTGTGCTCGGTCTTATGGAACACGGCGTAACCAACAACTAAAGCGAAAACGGCCCAGAACACGCAAAATCCTAGCGTTAACATGGAAGGCATCGTGTTAAACAAGAATATATCGCGCATGAACTGCAGGTAGTTGTACATGGGATTCACAACAACCAACACCTGAATCCAATGGGCCATCTGGCTAATGTAATCGGTGGTCCAGAAAATAGGCGTCAGATACATCCACGCGGTGATAACGACGGTCCACAGGTGCATAACATCACGGAAAAATACGGCAAGCGCGAGAGCATCATGCCCAAGCCCATGCAAAAGCACATAAGCAAAAACAGGCAAACCGGCAGCAAGATTAAATGCCAGGTAGGAAGAACATGGAACCACAGCATAACCAGCGCGACGGCAACCAGAGAGAAGGCAAAGTTAACGAGCGAGAACAGCACCTTCTGAACCGGGAACACCCAGCGGTGAACCTTAACCTTTTTAAGCAAGGACGACGCCGCGATGATGGACATGAGTGCCTGGTTCGTCGACTCGGACATAACCGAGAACGTAATGTTGCCGACAATCAGGTACAGCGGATACATCTCGGGCGTTATGGAACCATTGCGGCTCTGACCAAAAATGGTCGAGAACACAATGGACATGACGACCATCATAAGAAGTGGATTGAGTACCGACCACGCAACACCCAAAACGCTGCGACGATACTTAATCTTAAAATCCTTAGTGACAAGCTGCCTCAGGATGTATTTGTCTTTTTCGAAATCATTTTTAGCGTGAGAGGCCGGCTTAGCCACCGCTTTCTGACTATCTACGCTGTCAGTCACGGACCATCTCCTTGTCTCGTAATTCATAACAGTGGAAAGTATAGCCTTCAAAGACGGCAACTAACCCAGCGATGCAAATCTGGAAAAGTACCCCATATCAAATACAGGCATCTGGCGACAGGTATACTAACAACCCGTAATAAGTTATGGGGGCATTCATCTTGGACTATACAAACACAGCGGTTATCATTCCCTGCTATAACGAGGCCGTCACCATAGGTAAAGTCATAGACGATTTCCACCGCGAACTCCCCGGAGCCACGGTCTACGTCTACGACAACAACTCAACCGATGGGACGTCCCAGATTGCCTTGGAGCACGGCGCCACGGTGCGACTCGAACCGCGCCAGGGAAAGGGCAACGTGTGCCGTCAGATGTTCCGCGACATCGACGCAGGCTGTTACCTCATGGTCGACGGCGACGACACGTATCCCGCCGAGGCAGCCCGAGCGCTCTGCGACCCTATCCTTGCGGGAGAGGCGGATATGACCGTGGGCGACCGCCTCTCCAACGGCACTTACACCGAGGAAAACAAGCGCGCCTTCCACGGTTTCGGGAACAACCTGGTCCGCGCCATGATCAAGTGGATCTACGGTTACAGCTTCGAAGACGTCATGACGGGGTACCGCGCCATGGGTCAGCCGTTCGTCAAGACGTTCCCCGTCCTGAGCGAGGGCTTCCAGATCGAGACCGAGCTCTCCATCCACGCCGTCGATCACCGTTGGCGAATTAAGGATGTCCCGGTGGAGTACCGGGACCGCCCCGCTGGTTCAGTGTCCAAGCTCGACACGGTCGGCGACGGCATCAAGGTCATCGCCATGATCGGCACGCTCTTCAAGGACTACCGACCGCTCAAATTCTTCAGCCTCATCGCCCTGATCTTCGCCGCCATCGGCTCGCGCTCGGCATCCCCATCATCGTAGAGTATTTCCACACCGGCTGGTTCCCCGCTTCCCAACTGCCATGCTCGCCGCGTGTTTCATGTTCCTGTGCGGCCTCAGCCTGGCAACGGGCTTCATCCTCGACTCGGTCGCCAAGGTCGAAAAGAAACAATGGGAGCTTCAGGTATACAAAACGCGCAATTCAATAGGTGAGTAGCTTCAATGAACACTAATAAGCGCCTTACAAACTGGGATCTTCTAAGAGCCCTCTCAATGTTTTTAGTTGTTGTTGTGCACATCGCACCGCAACTGGGCAGTTTTCGCGGCATTAACGCTGGCGTGATAGTAGGCACAGGCGCCATTATTTGCGACCCGATATTCTTCTGCCTGTCGGGCTATTTCGCACTGAAACCTCTAAAGAAAAGCTACAAGGACTATCTCTTTGGAAAAGCCCTGTCGTTGCTGCTACCCATCTTTGTGTATGCTGGGCTTCTGTACACCTATAAAGTAGTGACTGGCTCACTTCAGGATACCAACTACATCCGATACACCAGTAGCCTTGTCCAAGGTGGCTGGTGGTTTGTTCCAGCGCTCATTCCATATATTATTATTGCGCCAGTATTGGCAAAAATGTTCGAAGCACTTGATGACCGTACCTGCAAAATTGCCCTGTTCGTAACCTTAGGAATCTACGCATGGGGCGGACTATCATGCGCAGCAAACTCTTTGCTCATAAACTCTCAGCATATAACCCTTGCAGCAGCCGTAAGCACGTTTCAGCGTATCATACCGCGATCGCTGCTTGGGGGAACGTATTTCACGTTCTTTTGCTTGGGGTATTTCGTTAAGCGTGTAACGCCATTATTAGACAGGCGGGAAACTAGGTTTATTAAGTCAATAGGTATTCTTTTTTTCATCTTCGATATTGTGAGCGCATATTTTGGTTTCGAAAGGTCCGATCCGAGTTTTAACTGGGTAATCGTGACCGTTGCAATATTTGTTGCGTTTAATGGCATCAAGCTACACTCGCAAACGTTCTCGAACATCATTGAGTGGACTGCAAAAAGATCCTATTCAATTTATCTCTTGCAATACGCAACGATTGAGCTTGCCACATCTGTTATCTATAACGGCGTACTAGATGGCGGATATTCGACGCTTTCATGGCCACTTAGGATAGCCACATAGATATTGGCGACAGCGCTGGCCTACGGACTGGCGCTAGCGGTGGCATCGGTCGTGGACCCCTTCATCATTGGGCCCATCCAGGTAAAGCTTAAACAGTATCGTCAGAATACCGCATGCTAGGCCGTTTAACAGTGAACAGAGTTTCATAGCAACTTACATGATAAAAGGGTGGTTGGGAGTAACATCCCGACCACCCTCCTTTAGAGCTTCAATAGCCGCAATTCGCGAACAGCACCATTACCATAAAACGAATTATGAGCGAGATTTAAGCGCCTCAATCGCCTCGGAGATAGAAGCGCATCCTCAAATAAGCCATCCTTCATGTCCTCCGTGGACGAAACGCCGCAGGCGGTAAGAAGAAAAGATTTAGCTCGATCGATCAGCATAAACACCGCCGCCTTATATCCCTTTAGTTGAGCGACAAATGAATATACACTGGATGCACCAAACGAAACAGGACCGTCTTGGGCAAGTAGCTGTTGATAGAACTTTAGGATTCTATCGCTCGCCAGCAACTGTCCAATATCATCAATCGACAAATACTTCGAAAGTACGCGCTGCAACCCTTGCAGCAATTCCTCTCGATCTGTCTGATTCTTGATATTAAGCAGATCGAACACGAGGAAATCCGCAACAAAAAGCAACATAGAGCGGCCCGACTCGCCTTCGAATCTCCCCTGCTTATCCCAATCCGCCATGATGCAATCAACAACCTGCAGATGCTTCTGAAGGCGCAGCTTCTCATCTTGTGCCATCAAACACATTGCCGAATCCTTGCGGGACAGACGGTAGTCATACAACGAGTCAGAAAGCAGCTTTGTGCGAGAAGATCTTCCTAGCGTGGCAAAGGAAAACACCTGGTCCTCGCCAAGGGTCAGACCAACAGGAAAATAGAGCCCATGATCGCGCAAGAAAGAAAGACGATAAGCTCCATTCCACGGAAAAGGCCTAGTCTTAGCATAAAAGACAAGCTTATCGCTGTAGCCGGAATAGACTTCATCGTCCAATGTTAAGGTCGATGTAAGCCACGGATTGGCGAGCTCAGCCGGGAAGGGATCAGCAGAAAACTTAAGGATATCGACCAGTTGCTCATCATCAAACGCCTTGCAAATGACCTCACAGGCGCTGGGCTTTAGCAGATCGTCGGCATCCACAAAGAGGATAATCTCACCGTGCGCCTTATCGATACCATAATTTCTAGCAGCAGAAACCCCTCGGTTTATTTCATGATAGATGACGAATCGGGAATCGCGAGAAGCATACAGGTCGAGCAGCTCGCTCGAACCATCAGTAGATCCGTCATCAACACAAATGACCTCGATATTGTTGTATGACTGAACCGCAATCGAATCGAGGGTATCCAGCAGATAGCCACCGACGTTATAAACAGGGACAACGATTGACAGCAACGGACAATATAAATCAGACATATTAACGGCGGAGCTTTCTCTTCATCATACGAGCTACCATAGAGAAGCCGCCAGCTGCAAAATATTCGCAAATCGTATTGAGCTTACCGGAGCCCGTAAGCGAATACTGGACCTTAAGAAGATCAGCGTTCTCGGCAAAATCCTTTACACGAGCAAACTCACCAGGATTAAAGCCGTAGCGGTCAAACGGAGCTTCGGCACAAATAATGTTATTCACCTGCAACTCTTCAGCCATTTCATTCGAAAAGACGCTAATAAAATCGCGACGAAGTTCAGGCGCCAGCCTGTTAAGGTTCCAATCGTAGTTATAGAACTTCACTTTGGCACGAATGGGATCAAGCGCCGGCTTGAGATCAGGGCGGTCCTCATTTAGGAAGCGCGACATCTCATGATGCTCATCGCAAACACAAAACACCTTGCCCGGATTGTTCACCGAAGAATGCTCATTATCCTGACGATAGTGCAGGAACGCTTTTCCCGAATACATAGCGCGCTGTGCACAGGCAAGGACCTTAAAAGTGAAGCTCGTGTCCTGGAAGGACGCTCCTGGAGTAGGAAGAAACGAGATGTTATTGGAAGACAGAAAGTCCTTACGATACAGTGCAGACCAAATGGAAGGCTTGGCCCAGAATGCGTCGGGCGCATCGATGGGCTTATGTACGCCCATGCCGATCAGCTCTTGACTCATCGCGGGAAAATAGACGTCATGACGATTAAGCCTTGAACTATCGCGAGACGACCAATAGAGCCAGAAATTGCATTTAAAAAGATCGAGCTCGTTGTCCTCGGCCTGCTGAACCATAAACTCAAGCGCATCGGCATCCAAGAAATCGTCGGACTCAAGAATAGAAATATACTTACCCTTGGCGATTTCAAGACCACGATTCATGGAGTCGCCGTAGCCGGAATTTGGCTTATCAATAACAACGAATCGGGGGTCTTCAGACGCAAATCCATTGATGATCTCCAAGGAAGAATCCGTAGAGCCGTCATTGATGCAAATGATTTCAATATCCTTAAGTGTCTGATTCTGCAGAGAGCTGAGGCACTCGTCGAGATATTTCTCGACATTACAGATGGCACGAGAACCGATACAAGTGGCTGGTTTTGCGACACAATGACTCCTATGCAAGCATGACACATATGATATGCAACTCAAATGAATTGATTATAACAAATGGCCTCGAACGAGACCGAATCCCCAAAGACTGCACCCTGCAAACAAGGAGACCGTAAGCTAAACTCAATACAAGCAGTTAAACATTTATGGAAATGCCCACGTTAACGGCGTGAACGGACAAGGACGTTCAAATAATTTCGATCCCCGATAAGGAGTATTCAGTGAAAAAAAGATATCCCGAGTTTGATGTCGCAAAAGCAATAGCACTTGCCGGTGTCATCATTGGCCACTCAACATATCTGGGGACACCAGACCGGCTTGCCTCCGCTTTCTACTCATTTGATATGCCTCTCTTCTTTATTGTCAGTGGATTCTTCAGCAAGCCCGAGGCTAAACTCACACCCGACTACGTTAGAAAGAATGCCAAATCGCTTCTGATGCCTTATCTGATTACTTGTATAGGCGTTATTGGATGCTCATTCTTAGGGGCAATCTTAACGGGGAAGACTAACCCGGCAGAGATAGCAAGCCACTGGTTTATGGCAGGTCTTTACGGATGCGGAGGAATCACACCCGCAACCCCGGCATTCGTATCCGCATTGGTGCCCTTTGGTATCTCTTCGCGCTGTTCTTTGGCAAAATGCTCCTGGCAGTCGTAAACCAATTTCGCCATCCCGCGATTTTAGTTCTGGGTCTCTTCTTCTGCGGCAACGTTTTGGCCCAAATCATTTGGCTTCCCTGGAGTATCCTTCAGGCCTTGAGTGCAACGCTCTTTTTGTACATTGGACAGATTATTAAAAAGCATGCCCTGCTTGAAGAGAACTCGATTGAGCCCATCTGCTGGTTATTCATGGCGGGAATCTGGGGCTACTCAGCCCTACGCTTTGGAAAGCTCTACATGGTAACAAACACCTACGTTAACGGGACACAGGATGTCATCGGAGGCATTTTTGGCTCATTGGTAATACTCAAGCTATGTCAAACGGCTTGCAAGCATATTCCAAGCGTCACGAAACCCATTGCTTGGATCGGAAAGTACACACTCCCGCTCTTCTGCATGCACCTTATTGAGTTGAATGTGTTTCCTTATCAATACGTTTCTGGAATCGTCGAGAGCCTTCCACTAACGCCGTGGATCGGATATCTGATTGTCCGTTTCGCTATCATTGCACTGCTCACGAGCATCCTATACATGCTTCCACGCCCGATTTCAAAATGGTATTTCCAGTCAAGACAAAAGAGTCAAGCGGGACGATAAAACCTAAATACCCCCGCATTGAGGACAGCGCCTCTATTCAATTGAGTAGAGGCGCATATCTTTCTCGCTTAAAATAAGTGAGAAGCCGGGGGTGCAATCATTAACCGAATCAATGCCCGTCCAGCCAGACTTGTGATAGCCCGGCATATCTACGCCCTCACGACCGTTCTCGCCATAATCCAGAACAAGAAGATACTTAGCACCAGACTGTTTAACGTCGCGCGCAATCAGCGAATCATAAGAAATGCGGTCGAGTCCATGGCGGATTTGCTTGCTGACCGCCGTCTCGCCCTTGCCAAAGGAGCTGAACTTTCGATACATAAGATTAAGGTCGTTTGCGGCATATCCGTAGACACTGCCGTCAAAGGGATTGTTGATAATCAGCTCATCACCGGCCATTTGCTTGACCTCGCCAAGAAACGCCAACTCATCGGACGTCAGATTATTATCGACATCATAGATGCTATACATGTAATTAAGCACGCTTTTAGTAAATCCGACCGGGGAATAGTTGTTAATGGACGGGTTGACACTTTCGGGCCAAAACAAGCCGCAGGCAATCAGGACGATGCAGAGCGCCTGGGGGAGATACCTGGCAGAACGGTCCATCCCAACAGAAACGGAAAATGCGCTCTGAACTTTTCTCAAGATAAAGTCGAGACCAAGCGTCGAAAGCGGAATGCTAAACAGCGCGGTCATCGCAGCTACACGATATTGGTCCGTATACCAAAAGCCCGTAAGAAAATGTCTGATAAAGCCTTCCTGAGTAGCATCGACAACAAACAGCATTATCGAAAAAAGGTATACAAAGAAATAGCCTCGGTAGGACCTGTTGCCCAGCGCGCAAAAGCTACCAAGAACGACCAGGCACGCAAGAAGAATACATGGCGTACTTTCATTAAAGGAGAACGAGAATGCCCTCCATAAAGCATCAAAGATGTAAGTGAATGAAGGCCAGTGAAAGTTGATGACTCCCTGCAAAAACTTGCTTTCGTCATTAAAAACCAGATGACAGCAACAGCCAAAAGCACAATGCCGCGTGACGCATAATAGGCAAACTTAACCGAGATCGATTGGATGCGAAGCAGCTGGCGTTCAAATAGGCCCCCCAAGCAAAGAACAATCGAAGGCACTAAAAGAATACCGAGCGTGAATAACGCATTCGGCTGCAAGGACACGAGAGACGCCAAACCAAAAAGCATGGCAACCAAGACGGGACGATCAGCCAAACAAACAGAACGACGCTCATCAAAGCCCTGCATAAACCAAATAAAAACGGAGGCAACAGCAGGAATAGTACAGAACGCTGCGAAATTAGGGTAAACGGCCCCAGTAAAGCAGAGTCCAAGGAAAAGCAATCGCACCAAGTGTAACAACCGCGGCGCAAATGCCCTTTTGCACATCGCCCTTGGTAAGAACTGCAATTAAAGACTGGACACCTAAAGGCAATACGAAAGCAACAAACACAAAGTTAGTGAGATTAATTGACGCCATGACAGAAATATCAAAAGCACGCGCAACCAAAGCGGCAACAATATGCCAAGCGGCGGGATAAAAACCAGCACTTGCATTAGGCTGAACACTTTGGAACCAGCCTCGAGATAGGACCCAATAGATAGAATCGAATAACTAGAGGCATGCTTCATACTCTGAACAACACTCAAATGAAACGAATTGTCATATACCTGAAGAAAGTTATCTGGCAAGCCAATACCGCGAACAAAAAGATAAACCGTCACAGGAACGGACAAGCCAAGGGCACACAGGTATGGCAGTAGAGTAAGGATATCGGTGTCAAAAAAGGCGCGTCGTCCGTGAAATCGAAAAAAACACGCCATGCCACTGACCGCAGCAAAAAAGAACAACGAAATCAATAAAGCAAAATAGCCCTCGCAACGCCAATAAACCGGAGAGCGATGCCCATAAAGACCAAAAAGAAGACAGTGATTACAGGACCAAAGGAAAGAGATTGTTTAAAGGGAACACCAAATGCCCGCGAAGCCAACATGCCTGGCAAAATCAAAACAACGGCGACAACAAAAGCCTCGCCGAATAACATCGACCAACTCATGAAATACCTCACGAACGAAGTGAATAAACGATTCTAAAACTAATTCTATTTCAAATGGACAACGCCCGAGAGATCATATGCGAGAGATCATATGCTATACAAAGCAAAACAGCCATAAAGAGAAGCAAAAAGGATGAATGAGATGCCAAGACACCAAGAGAGTCTTAGCAAAAAATTAAGACACGTTAAGATACTCAATATAGTATCGAATAAACCAAACTGCTTCATTTCCTCTTTGCATCAAGCGCCACAGCCTGAACTAGCGAATTAAGGCGCTCTTCCTGCTTTGACAGTCGTAACGAAATTCTGAAATCACGAACCACTAGGACTGCTAAAACATATAGAAAGACAAGATTTGATGCAGACATAAATCCCAACAAGTTTGAAAAAAATGAGGCAATTTCCGGGAAAACGCCAAGCACCACGAAGCTCGTGCTAAATAAAAGCCAAAAAACAGAATCCAAAACCTGCATTCTGCATCTTTTGAGGTTGTGTACAACGAAAATAAAAACAATCACAGCGCAGGCAACAAGAAACACGCGCAAGGAAGTTGACATGCAATCACCTAAACCATTGAACAATAAGAAGCGTGACAAATACTCGAACCATGTATTGAATCGACCTAATTGGATTTAAATAGCTCTCTCCACCCTGCCGCTCGCGCATGGATACCTGTATTTCCGATACCTTATAACCTTGCTTGATAAAGAAGGCAATGGACTCGGGTTCAGGATTAAGCGCATCGTTGCAGGAATATTCTTTTAAAACGTCTCGGTTGAAAAGTCGAAATCCAGACGTAGGATCACTAATCCTTTTACCAGTTAACATTTTAATAAGGAAAGTAATCATTCTCGAACCAAACATGCGCATTGACATATCTTTACGCATCGACAAAAAACGAGAACCAATTACTATGTCAGCGTTGTCAAATTGAGCCTTCGAAACAAGCTCCGAAATATACTCAGGCCGATGTTGTCCATCCGCATCGAATTGAACCATGTAGTCGTAATCATTCTCCAGCGCATAACAAGCTGCCGTTTGAAATCCAACCGTCAAGCCGCAGTTAATTAGCATATTAATAACATTGCATCCCAAATTCGTACAAAGCTCGAGAGTGCAATCTCGAGAGCCGTCGTTAATGACGACGAAGTCAAAATCCGGGGCCACTCTCTTTAGTTCAAGAATAGTGCCCTCTATGCATTCCTCTTCGTTATAAGCAGGAATCGCAACAAGAACTTTTGGCAAATTCGTCACGTACGAACCGTCCTTTAATATCAACATGATGCTTTACGGCATCATCTAGGTGATTCTTTATACATTCGATAAACAAGATAGATGATAACTCTTAGTACGATAGCAAATTTACGGCTGTTTGCACTCCTAACAGCATCCATATCAGTCTTCAGATACCATAGGCACCTTAATAAAACTCAAAATGCGGCCAAGCCGTTGTCGGCAAGAATTACAAGTGCGACACTCGCTCGCGGAATCCAGCCAGTAAAAATCAGATGCACGCTGGAGTAAAAGCCCCAACAAGCCCTCCTAGTCTTAGCCTGACACAAAGAATGAATGGAATGGCCTTCGGTAGCGCGCCTCGGTGGCCTCCTTGGCCGGGCGCCACCAGGACTCGTTGGCGACGTACCAGTCGATCGTCTGCTTGAGCCCCTCGCGAAGTCGGTGTGGGCCGGCCTCCAGCCCAGCTCGCGCTGGAGCTTCGTGCTGTCGATGGCGTAGCGGCGGTCGTGTCCGGGGCGGTCTGCGACCCAGTCGAAGTCCTCGGGGTCGCGGCCCATCGCCTCGAGGATCATGCGCAGCACGGTGATGTTGTTCTTCTCGCCGTCGGCTCCGATGAGGTAGGTCTCCCCCATGTGGCCCTTGGTGAGGATGTCCCAGACGGCGCTGGAGTGGTCCTCGCTGTGGATCCAGTCGCGGACGTTCTCGCCCTTCCCGTAGAGTTTCGGCTTGACCCCGTCGATGATGTTGGTGATCTGCCTGGGGATGAACTTCTCCACGTGCTGGTAGGGGCCGTAGTTGTTGGAGCAGTTGGAGATCGTGGTGCGAAGCCCGTAGGTGCGGGTCCATGCGCGCACGAGCATGTCGGAGGACGCCTTGGTGCTCGAGTACGGCGAGGACGGGTGGTACGGCGTCTCCTCGGTGAACTTGGCGGGGTCGTCCAGCGCCAGGTCGCCGTAGACCTCGTCGGTGGAGACGTGGTGGTAGCGGATGCCGTATTTCCTCACGGCCTCCAGCAGGCGGAAGGTGCCCTCGACGTTGGTGCGCAGGAAGGGCTCGGGGTCCGAGATGGAGTTGTCGTTGTGGGACTCCGCGGCGTAGTGCACGATGGCGTCGTGGCCCGGGACGAGCCTGTCCAGCAGCCCGGCGTCGCAGATGTCGCCCACGACGAGCTCCACGCGGTCGGAGGGCAGCCCCGCGATGTTCTCGGGGTTGCCGGCGTAGGTCAGCTTGTCCAGGACGGTAACATGTACGCCCGGGTGGTTGTCCACCACGTAGTGCACGAAGTTGCTGCCGATGAAGCCGCAGCCGCCCGTGACGATGATGTTCTTGAGAAGCAATGGTGACATGCGATCGTTTTACCCATTAGTTCCAGAAAGCACTTTTTCAACCAAAGACGCCGTCTTATCCCATGAACTCTCATTTTCAACCATGCGTCGACATAAACGAGACTGCTCAGCCAACTTATCAGGGTTTTTGACAAGCGAATAGATGGCCTGCTCAACATTATCGGAATCCATAGAGCTAATAATTGTTCCGAAATGCTCGTTTGGAAAAAGCTCTCGCGCCCCGCCCACATCCGTAACAACAGAAGGACACCCGCACGAAGAAGCCTCTAGCAAAGTTGTAGCAAAGCCCTCCGACCGTGTAGGGAGACACAGCAGATCGGACTGCTGAAGGAGTGAGGAGATGTCGGAAGATGAAAGCCGTCCAACCCATCTAAGCGATTCACCTTGAGCATCATCAACTTCTTTTGATAATGCACCATCACCCGCCAGAACAAAGACGACGCCAGCTTCGACAAGCCTATGACTTCTCGAAGCCTCAAGAATGGCCTTGATGCCTTTTTCAGGAATTAGCCGCCCTACAAAACAGACCAAGAAGGACTCAGCGCCTACACCAAGCTCATTACGAAAGTCTCGCCCCGACGACATCTCTCTGAATGACTTAGCATCGATTGAGTTGGGGATAACTCCCTTTGCTGCAATACCAAAAGACCTAAGCCACTCAACACTCTTGCTCGAAACGCCATAATAGTCTGGATGGAACCGCTTGCCCAAGGCCGTTATTAGGCGCTCATATGTACGGACCAAAGGATCAATCACCGGATTGCTAAATGAAAGAAAAGCAGAGCCGTGATCAAGAACAACAGGTGTTATCCTCAGACTCTTTGCAAACCTAATGCCGTCAAGCGAATGAATGTAGAAACGAGCATTTACGAGCACGCCATCGAGTTGCTGACACTCAATGCGCTTCCACAAATTACGTGACAAAGCATTTATTTTAGGAACGGGAAAACGTCCCGCAAAAAAGGGAAAACAGGGCAGGCGAAGAACACCTACCCCGTCTTCATCGGTAATACCGGCACCTAAACCATTTGTATCGTTCGTAACCACCAACACCTCATTGCCGCGATCAACGAGTGCGTGCGCCAAGTTATAGGTAAAGTTTTCAATGCCGCCCATATGAGGCGGATAAAGTGCGGAAAAAAGAACGTAGCGAGATCTCATACTATTTCTTGGACTCCCAAATCTCCCCATTCCCAAAGTCAATTAGAAGGGGTAAATGAGTATGGCGGTCTTCCTCTTTGGGAATGGCACGCCAATCCCCATACATCGTTGTAAGATACTTGTCGGTTAGCCTCGGAACCGGATAGAGTTCTCCCTCAAACTCCGCTTGGGCAAGAGGAAAAATGTCATCCACCGAAACAGGATTCATATTTGGCCAAGCAAGAGTTAAACACTCCCTGCCAACAGCGCCAACACTGCTATCAGGAATAGCGCGATTGAACTGGCGCTGATACTCAAGGGGGTCCTTATTGAACGCTCTCTCAATAAAATGCAGCGCCTTGCAACCAGCTTTTTCGATAAAGCCAAGGAAGCCTCGATGAGGAACAGTGATATTCCCAGAATGATATAGGTAAGAACGGCGCTGAGCATTCAAAGCAAGTTTGAGCTGACGAGATCTAATCTCAGGCTCCTCGTATAGATAGTCGTATGGAAAGACATCGACGAAGATACCCATAGCGGATCCGGAATCTCTCCCCTCCTGGTTCTCGAAGCGAGTGCCATCCTTATAGACTTTACAGAACATCGCCGCATAACCAGAAGAATTACGAGAATCATGGAAGGAATAGCCGTCAGGCAATTCAGTAGAAGCAATGCTGCAAAAACGATCGTAATCAGAACGCATCATCCCGATATCAATATCATCATCCCAAGGAATAAACCCTTATGGCGCATGGCGCCAAGGCAAGTGCCCCCGTCAAGCCACCATTTAATTCCAAACTTATCGCAAAGAAAACCAACTGCATTCAGAATAGAAAGTTCAACAGCTTTAAGCTGGGTCAGCGCACTATCGTCTGTCATATCAACCTCAAAATAAAACCTTACAGTAGCAAGTCGCAGTTAATACCGCTTCACAGCATTATGGAATGGAAAGAGAAGAATAGCGCAAGTAACGAAATTAATCATAAGCGTCTCATAATAGAGCGTCCAATCATCCGCTACCCCGCTGTGCTCTGAATGAATGCAAGATATGCATCAAGATGCATCAAGAATATCCCCTTAAAATGCATCATGCTGCAGGTGAACTCTAATTTAAAGTTAGGTACTATTGTTAGCAACGCATACCATAATGACCGTGGAAAGACGTAGATGTATTTATCAATTATTATTCCAGTTTATAATTCAGCCGATTATCTTCGCCGCTGTCTTGATTCAGTCAAATATCAATCTTTCACAGACTATGAAGCCCTTCTTATAGATGATGGTTCCACGGATTCCTCTGAAATAATTTGCAAGGAATATGCTGAAAATGATGACCGATTCAAATATTACAGACGGCCTATGAACGGTGGGGCATCAGCCGCCCGCAACGACGGCATAAGGCTCTCATCGGGGTCATACATATTGTTTATAGACAACGACGATTGGATTGAAGGCTCCGATGCTTTTGCTGCATTGCAATCAACAATACAAAACAATAATGAGCCTGATATCGTCGCTTGGCCAATGGGTGAGTATATCGAAAACGTTGGCAAGTTGAATCTTCCGGTTGTTCCTATATCCAAATCAATTAATGAACTGGACTTTAAAACTGCCGTCCTCTCTCTACTGAAAGAGAATAATTATTATTCATCAGCCAGTGGCAAAATCGTGAAAAAGCAGCTGGTTGTCTCCAATAATTTAAAATTCGATGTAAACCTTAAGCATAATGAAGACAGTGATTGGTCGTTAAAACTACTTTACTATGCCAAATCAATCAAATGGATTGATTCAAGCTACTACGTCTACAGAAGAAACTCCGCATCATCCACAAGCAGTAAAGCTAACTGTGCGAATGTAGTGAATTCCATAGAATCCATTATCGATAAACATCTATCTGCAATCGAGACCCAACCAATTAGCTCGCATAATATTATAGTTGCGAATAATTTTGTTGCATATTTATTCGTGCTGTTAGTCGCAAATGTTTTCTCAATGCCCAAAATCGACCAGAACAGAATTAATTACATAGCGAAGCTGAGGAAAAATCTATGGATTCTGGAATATGATGCGCAGACGCGAGTTAAATTTGCAAGAATCATTTGCTCTTTATTTGGATTAAATATCCTCGGTGAGCTTCTCTCAAAAGCGCTAAATACCGAAAAACGTAGGCTCAAGCGGTAAGGCTAGGAAACATTGTCAAGCAGACTCAGTCTTAAGCAGAATATGTTGTGGAACTCCGTTGGATCCGTGATTCGACTTTGCTGCAATTATCTAATAACAATTGCTGTCGTCCGTTTTTCGCATGGGTTTGATGCTGCGGGCGGATTGGCATTAGCCATGTCAATTTCAAGCCTTGTTCAACCAGTTGCCGAGTTTAGATTGCGAACCATTCAGGTAACGGACGTCCAAAATGAATTAAAAACTGGCGAGTACCTTGGACTTCGTTTGGTAAGCACCACCTTAGCGTTTGCTTTAGGTATTGCTTATTCGCTTATAACGTGCAGCTTGCAATCACTGCCCGTTATTGTGCTTTATCTGATATATTCAATGGCGGTTAACCTAATTGAAGGATTCCATGCAATTGACCAAAAGCATCTGCGCATGGATTTCATCGGCATTTCTTACATTATTCAGGGTGTCAGCAGTCTTCTCTTGTTCATAATTACTCTTTCAGTTACCAATTCGCTTGAAGCTGCTGTCGGAGTCATAGCGATTGCAAACATCATGGTTTTATTTCTTTATGACAAAAAGAAGGCAAGCTTACTTGAGCTTATTAAGCTCAAATTAAATCTAAATAAATCTATTAAGGTGCTGTTGTCCTTAACCCCAATCGTGCTTGCCCAGATTTGCAGTAGCTCTGTTCTGACAATTCCAAAACAGGCTTTGGCGGCTTCATTTGGAGCAGCGGCATTGGGAATCTATTCTTCGGTAGCATCTCCGGCAACATTGTTCAAATGGGAGCAGGCTATATATATAGTCCATTGCTTGGGGAATTTGCAGCCCGATTCAATGAAGATAGAAGGAAAGGGCTTCGGTTATTAAAGAAAGTAGTCGTGTATATATCCGCGGCTACTTTTGGCTTATCGGTGCTTTTGCTAGTTTTTACGCGCCCGATCCTGACGATTTTGTTCGGGTCAAAGATAATTGCGTACACAAACTTACTTGGTATGGTGTTAATTTGTACGTATTTCACCGCTTTTGCCTGGTTTTTTAACGATTTGCTTCTGTCAATTAGAGATTTTAGAGGAAGTTTTTTCGGCAACATTGCCGCGTCTGCAATGTCTATCCTCTTATCATTCATTCTTGTGCCTCAATTAGGAATGAATGGAGTGAGTTTAACCGGTGCACTTTCCTATGGGTTGGCATTAGTATTTATGCTAGCGTTTTTTGTTAACGATTATCATAAAATGCAACTGAGAGAATGAGATTATCGGTTGATTTCCGATTGCAGCCGAACACATTGAGCGGATAGGCCATTCCCGCAGTTAGCCGAACGCCCCCGCGGCCCCTCCTGGGGTCCGGGGGCGCGTTTTCCCAGTTGAAGGAACGGTGGAGATGTGTTTCGATGGGTCCGG
>ENA-OQEB01000160-OQEB01000160.1-human-gut-metagenome-genome-assembly--contig:-NODE-160-length-27962-cov-6.537668_pt1 | contig 27962 bp, 26 predicted proteins | sample MGYA00242787_ERZ504619 | MGnify/ENA primary metagenome ERZ504619 (study PRJEB26092, sample SAMD00036317) | human gut metagenome | host: Homo sapiens | study: EMG produced TPA metagenomics assembly of... | reverse complement strand
ATTGTGTGTGTGGAAGGGAGAGTGGTGTTGAGGACGGGCGGAGGGTTGGATTACGCCTGGAGGGCGAATGGCGTGAGTTTGTTGACTGGTGCAAAGTTTGGAGATAGAATGAAAAAAATATTTTCGGAGTTTTTTGTGCTTGATTTTATGAGAACAGAAAAGTTTCGGGAAGATATTGTGTGAAATTTGGAGGTTTTTGGGTATGGATAGGATTCGACTGAATGCTTCGGAGTGGATGGATTTCCGGAGTGGAGAAAAGAAGTGTTTTTTGCTGACAAACGGACTGGGAGGTTATTGTTCGCTGACGGTGATGGGGAATGCGGCGAGGAATGATCAGGCGCTGTTAATGGGAGCATTGAAGGCGCCTACGGTGCGGGAGCATCTGATTTCGAATGTCTGGGAGACGTTGGAGGTGGATGGTGAGGAGACGGAGCTGTTTTCACAGGAGTTTGTGAATCGGACGCAGAATGTGGAGGGGTTTCGGTTTCTGGAAGGGTTTGAGATGGGGAGTCTGCCGGTATGGTTTTACCGGGTGAAGGGGGTTGAGATTGAGAAGACGATTGGGATGGTTCAGGGGGAGAATACGGTTCTTGTCCGGTATCGGGTGAGAAGTGGGAAGAAGGGGAGTTTTTCGGTTCGGCCGGTGATGCGGTTTGCGGCGAAGGGGGAGCAGCTGCAGGAGGGGCAGGATTTTGCGGTGGACCGGAAGTGCATTGCGAGCAATGGTGTGATTCTTTCTTATGGGACAAATGGGGAGCTTCAGATGGAGAAGGAGAGGATCTGGAGGGATTTGTTTTTTGAGCAGGATGCGCGGGATGGAAGAGATGGCATCGGAAGTGCTGTCGTGAATCATCGGATTCGGTTTGAGATGACGGGAGACGGCAGGGAGCAGGTCTTTTTTGTTGTGTATAGTCTCGCGGATGATGTGGATAAGTGGGATGAGGAAAGGATTGCGCTGTGGATAGAAGAGGAAGAGAAGCGGCAGGAGATGATTGCGGAAAAGTCCGGGATTTCTGATCCGGTGGGAAAGCAACTGGCGGTGAGTGCGAGTCAGTATATTACGGAACGTGCATCGACAGGTGGGAAGAGTATTATGGCTGGTTTTCCTTATTTTGCGGACTGGGGGCGGGATACGATGATTTCGCTTCCGGGATGCACGCTGGCAATTGGGGAGTATGAGGAGTGTAAGAGCATTCTTCGGACTTTTATGGCATATACAAAAGAAGGACTGATGCCGAACCTGTTTCCGGAGGGGGATGCGCTTCCGATGTATAATACGGTGGATGCGGCACTTTTGTTTCTGGATGTGGTGTATGAGTATTACCTTGAGACAGGAGATGTGGAGTTTGTACGCGAGGCGTTTCCGGTGATGGAAGATATTGTGTTCTGGTATCAGAAAGGAACGGATTTCCATATTAAAATGGACAGTGACGGGCTGATTATGGCCGGGGGCGGCCTGGAGCAGGTGACGTGGATGGATGTGCGGATTGACAAGGAGCTGCCGACACCGCGTCACGGAAAGCCGGTGGAGATTAATGCATACTGGTATAATGGTCTGAGGATTCTGGAAGAGCTGGCACCGTTTGTCGGAAAGGATGGATCGGCGTATGGGAAGCTTGCGGAGCAGGTGAAGAAGAGTTTTCTCGAAAAGTTCTGGATGGAAGAGGAAGGATATCTGAAGGATGTGCTGAACGGCACGTATGAAGAGAAGCAGTTCCGATGCAATCAGGTCTTTGTGCTGGCGCTTCCGTTTCAGATGGTGAGTCAGAAGCAGGGGCAGCGGATCTTACAGGCGGTTAAAGAAAAGCTGTATACGACAGCAGGACTGCGGTCATTGGAGATGGAGGATCCGGCATTTCATCCATGGATCGGCGGAAGCCAGCCGGAGCGTGACAGGGCATATCATCAGGGGACAGTCTGGGGATTTCCGCTTGGGGCGTATTTCCGTGCGGTGCTGAACTATTTTCCGAAGGAGGGAAAACAGGAAGTGCGCCGCGGACTGGACCGTCTTGCGAGCTGGATGCAGGAAGGATGTCTGTTTCATCTGGCGGAGATTTATGATGGTGCGGCGCCGGTGATGTCGAAGGGCTGCTATGCGCAGGCGTGGAGTGTCGGAGAGATTCTGCGAGTTTACAAAGAAATGGAGGGAAAGAAGATGAATGCGGTGGTGAAAAGAACGCCGGCGGAGTGGAAAAGCTTTTTTGAATCGGAAGAATTTGTGGAAAACTTTACGTATGAAGGGGATGACCTCGGTGTCTCGGTGAAGAAGAGCAGGGAATGTGATGGAAACTGGCAGATGCCGAAAAAGGATGAGCAGTTTGTGACAGAGTGGAAGCTCTGGGCGCCGACAGCAATGGAGGTTTCGCTGGAGCTGTTTTCACGTGGTAGCAGCCGGGAGCACGGGGACCGAAAAATAGCCTCGATTGCGATGACGCGCGGCGAAAAGGGTGTCTGGAGTTGTGCATTGCAGGGAGCGCGGTATGGAACGTATTATACGTATCACATTCTGCACTCAGATGGCGTTTTTGATACGGTCGATCCGTACGGCGTGGCTTCCGGTGTTGATTCGGAGCGGAGTATGGTAGTAAATCTTGCAGAGACGGACCCGGTGGGCTGGGAGCAGGATAAAAGACCGGAAATCCGGCCGGAGGACCGCTGTGTGTATGAGCTTCATGTGAAGGATTTTTCAAGCGATCCGAATTCCGGTGTTTCGGATAAGCACCGTGGAAAGTTTCTGGCATTTACGGAAGAAGGCACAACGCTGAATGGAGACGGAATTCATGCGACAGGGCTCGATTATCTGAAGTCGCTTGGCATTTCTCATGTGCATCTGCTTCCTGTTTTCGATTTTGGCAGTGTGCCGGAAGATGATGCGGAAGCGTTTAACTGGGGATATGACCCGGTGCAGTACAATGTGCCGGAGGGATCCTATGCAACCGATCCGTTCCACGGGGAGGTACGTATCCGGGAAATGAAGGAAATGGTTCAGGCACTGCATAAAGCCGGCATCGGTGTGATTATGGATGTGGTATACAATCATACGTACAATCTCGATTCGCCGTTTCAGAAAACAGTTCCTTACTATTATTATCGTGAATGGGAGGACGGCACGATTTCCAATGGTTCCGACTGCGGAAACGAGACAGCGAGTGAGCGGGAGATGTTCCGCCGCTTTATGGTGCGCTCGGTTTGCTACTGGGCGAAGGAGTATCACATCGACGGATTCCGCTTCGATCTGATGGCACTGCACGATACGGAGACAATGAATGCGATCCGCACAGCGCTGAACCGGATGCCGCGCGGCGAGGAGATTCTGGTTTACGGTGAACCGTGGAAAGCAGCGGCAAGCGCAATGCAGGAGGGATATTTTCCGTCGGATAAACAGAATATCGGAAGGCTGATGGATGGCATTTCCATGTTCTGCGACGATACGAGAGATTCGATCAAGGGAAGCGTTTTTATTGCCGCAGAGGGAGGCTATGTCAATGGAAAAGAGCGTCTTTCCGCAGGAATACTTTCTGCGACAGATGGCTGGATGGACGGAAAAGGAGCCTACGAGCCGCGCAATGCGAGCCAGCTGATTCCGTATGTGTCGGCACATGATAATTATACACTGTGGGATAAATTAAAACTGTCCGATCCGAAGCGGAAGGAGGATGCGGAGCCGGATTTTGACAAGATGGATGAGCGGACGCTTTCGATGAACCGTCTGGCGGCGGGCATTGTGATGACCTGCAAGGGAATGCCGTTTTTCCAGGCGGGTGAGGAATTTGCGCGCACGAAGCATGGCGAAGGAAACAGCTTCAAATCGTCGTGGCAGCTCAACAAAATTGACTGGACACGCGCCTTAGAGCAGGAAGAGCTGGTGGACTATTACCGTGGTCTTCTCGCTCTGCGCCGAAAATTTCAGGCATACGGAACGTGCGAGCCGGACTGTAAAAAGACATTTTTCCGTGAAAACCAGATCGCAGGTTACGAACTGGAATACCGAATGGCCGCGCAGTCTGCGTCTTCTACAATCCATGGGAAAAAGAAGCTTTGCAGAAACTCCCGGAAGGAAACTGGAAACTGCTCTGCGATGGAAAACGCTGTGCAGAGGATGGAGCAGAGATGAAAGAAAGCATGATGCTTCCGGCAAAATCGATGGTTCTGCTGGCGCGGGAGTAAAATTGTAAATTTTGTCCCTTTTTGTCGGAATGCCGTCTGTGGAAACGGGCATCGATCATTCTGCCAGGCGGCGAGCGGGAATCAATTGTTTTTCGTTTAACAGAAAAATGCACTGTGGAATTGTCCGACGACGTTCCACAGTGCATTTTTATGTTTATGTGAGCAATGAGTCAGGATCTGTGCTTACACGAGATCCTGGCGATATCTAAGAGTTCGGATCATTATTCGTCCACAACTTCCAGTACATCCATCGGGCAGGCTTTCGCGCAGATACCGCAGGCGATACATTTGGAAGCCGGATTTCCCTCGGTTTTTACGATCAGGCCAAATGGACAGGCCTTCGCACAGGCTCCGCATCCCGTACATTTTTTCTTGTTGATCATGTAAACGCCCTTCGGGTTCTGGGTAATGGCGCCTTCCGGACAGGCCTCGGCACATTTACCGCACTGCGGACAGGCGATCGGGCGGACAGCCTTTTTCTCTACGATCTGCAGACATGCCTTGTCCGGATCAAATACCTTATAAAATGCCTCAGAACATGCTCCCACACAGGCAAGACAAGCCATACAGGTGCTGCCTTTTTTTACTTTCAGTTTTTTCATTTTGTTTTATCCTCCGCTTAAAGATGTTGTTTTTCCTATTTTACCATTTTTGAACTTTTTTCTCAATGATATTTCCGGAATTTGCCATCTTTTTCCTGCTTGCGGTTTTGCTTCCGTTTCGCATGGCTTTGCACAGATACAAAAAATCTTAAGAAAGCAGACGGAAAAAAAGCAGTTTTTCTTCGGAAAATATACAAAAAGAAAAATCGGAAATTTGTTATGATGAAAAGGAAGAATGTACTCTCAATCATCTCACAAAATCAGGCACAGAAAGATTTTGGGAGTACACCATAAGATCGGGAGGGGGATTTTTCATGATTCGTGAAGACAATACACTGGAATGGCAAGAGACAGCAGAACAAAAAAGAATGACACAAAGAAGGATAATACAAAGAAGAGAAAGAGCACGGAGACGAAAAAGAAAGGTATGGCGGATCCGCGGGCTGCTATTGCTGTTCGGCTGTCTTCTGTTTTTGGGCGGTGTGCGGCGCTTCCGGCAGAATCCGATCCAACGGTATGCGAAAGCAAACGGCATTTCAATGGATCAGTACCCGGAGGAGCTGTTGTCGCTTTACGAGAGAAACAATGAGACGGAGACGTTCGTCGAAGAATATCCGTTGAAAAAAGAGGAGGAGCCGGAGATTGACCTGAGCGACCTGTCATCCGCATCGGAGGTTCCGCTTCTCTTGCAGTGGGATCAGAGATGGGGCTATCACCGATATGCCGGTGAAGTGATGGGATTAAGCGGCTGCGGACCGACAGCACTTTCCATGGTTGCCATTTTCATGACCGGCGATATCACAAAAAATCCGCGCTGGGTCGCCGATTTTGCCTCACAGAACGGCTATGCCGTGGACGGCAGCGGAACCGCCTGGTCTCTGATGCTGGAAGGAGCCCGGCAGATCGGCCTTTCCAGCAAAGAAATCCCTGTGGAACGGGAACGGGTGGAAAACAACCTGCAGGCCGGAAACCCATCATTGCCCTGATGGGACCCGGGGAGTTTACCAGCAACGGTCATTTTATCGTTCTTACCGGATTGCAGAATGGCAGACTGAAAATCAACGACCCAAACAGCAGAAAAAATTCCGAAAAAACCTGGGATATCGATCAGGTGCTGGAACAGACAAAAGCGGTATGGGTATATTACAAATAATAAAATAGAAGACATACCCATCAAAGCCTCCGAATACACTGTAAAAACAGCGTCTTCGGAGGCTTTTTGTGAGGGACTATATCGAAGAGCGTGCTGTGGAGACAGCAATTTACATGATTGAGACGAAAGCGACCGTACGGCAGACGGCGAAAAAATTCGGAGTGAGCAAAAGTACCGTGCATAAGGATCTGACATCACGTCTGGTACAAGTGAATCCGGGTCTGGCGGCAGAGGCAAGGAAAATTCTGGATGTGAACAAGTCTGAACGCCACATTCGCGGCGGCATGGCAACGAGAGAAAAATATCTGCATCAGAAGCAGAAGTGAACGAAAGTGAACCAAAGAAGCTCTTTCCTAATTGCCTCAAATAGGGTATGATAGAGAAAGAAAATTACGAAAACAGAGGGAATTTTATGAACGATTATATCCTGGAAGTCTGTGTGGACTCGGCGGAGTCGGCGCTTGCGGCGGCAAAAGGCGGGGCAAGCCGGCTGGAGCTGTGTCAGAATCTGGTGATCGGCGGAACAACGCCGGGTTCGAAGCTGTTTGAGGTGATCCGCAGACAGACAACCATTCCGATTCATGCATTGATCCGCCCGCGGTTCGGGGATTTCTGCTACACCCCATATGAATTAGAAGAAATTCGCGAGGAAGTTGCGATGTATCGCGAACTTGGTGCAGAGGGCGTTGTGATCGGCGTGCTGAAAGAGGATGGAACAATGAATATGGCGGCAATGGAACAGCTGATGGAGGCAGCGACGGCATGTCCGTGACGCTGCACCGCGCGTTCGATGTCTGCCGCGATCCCAAAGAAGCGCTTGAGCAGGCGGTATCGCTTGGTATGAACACCATTCTCACCTCCGGTCAGCAGAACAGTGCGGTAAAAGGAGCAGAGCTTCTCGCCGAACTGCAGCGCCAGGCGGCGGGACGCATCCGTATTCAGGCGGGCGGCGGTATCTGCGCGGATGCGATCCGCGAGCTGTATCTGAAAACCGGCGTGACCGCCTACCACATGTCCGGAAAAATCGAACTGGCGAGCCCGATGCAGTATCGGAAAGAAAATGTGAACATGGGACTTCCATCCTTAAGCGAATACACCCTCTACCGCACGGACGTCAAAGCCGTGCGCAGCGCGAGAGCGGTACTGGAAGAACTTTAAGAAATAAAAAGAAAGAAAGGACATAACATTAATTATGAAGCAATACCATCAGCGGCCAGCGGCAGTATGCGTTCGTCAGCCAGTTTAACTACATCCGCGAAGCCGGAACGGAAGGCGAAGAAAAAGCAGCCTGCCGGATCGAAAAAGAACTTTCTGAAATCGCAGAAAAATGGGGGCAGGGCGAATTGCAGATCCGCCGCGAGCCGTTCGAGATTGAGACATGGCAGGTTGACGAAGCTGTCTTTACGGTCACAGAGCCATATGAGAAAACATACACCGTCCGCGGCTGCTTCGCGGCAGCCAATACCGCTCCGGAAGGCGTGGAGGTACCATTCCTCTACGTAGAAAACGGCGACCCGGTCAGCCTTTCCCATGCAGAAGGGAAAATCGTCCTGATCAACGGCGGTGCCAATGCAGAAAACTATGAAAAACTGGAAAAAGCAGGAGCCGTCGGATTTCTGATCCTGACCGGAACGCCGCTGGACAAAGACGAGGACCGCCTGCCGGACTACCGCACCCTGCGCGGCGTAAAAAATCCGAAACTGCCGTGCGCCGTCATTCATTATCTTGATGCGATGGAACTGGTAGAACGGGGAGCGAGCCGTGCACGCCTCGTTTTACAGCAGAAAAAAATCAGGAGAACGTCGAAAAATATCATCCTGCGCATCCCGGGAACCGAGCAGCCAGAGGAAATCCTGACGCTGACGGCTCATTACGATTCCGTTCCGCAGGGACCTGGTGCATACGACAACATGGCGGGCGCAGCGATCATCATGGAGCTGGCACACTACTTCGCCGAAAACCGCCCGAAACGGACACTGGAATGCATCTGGTTCGGCGCGGAGGAGCTGGGTCTCTGCGGAAGCCGGGCGTATGTGAAAGCGCATGAAGCCGAGCTGGCGCAGCACCGCTTCAACATGAACGTCGACCTCGCCGGACAGGCCATCGGCGGAACCGTGCTTGGCGTGGCAGCAACGAAAGAGGCATGCGACGTGATCATAGAGCACTTAAAACAGGCGGACAAAGGCGTATCGCTCATCAACAACATCTGGAGCAGCGATTCCAACACCTTCGCATGGAAAGGCATCCCGGCGATGACGCTGAACCGCGATGGTTTCGGCATGCATACCTGCCACGATACGATCGACTGGATCTCCGCCTGGTCACTGAACCGGAGCGCCGGTGTCCTGGGCGAAATCGCCGAGTATCTGGCGGATGCAGAACCATTTCCATTTGAAAGAGAAATCCCGGCAGACTTTGCGGAGAGATTAAAAGTTTATTTTGGAGAATAAAAAGGAGAGAACATCATGAGCAAAAAACCAGTATTAGTCATCATGGCAGCAGGAATGGGAAGCCGTTACGGCGGATTAAAACAGATTGATCCAGTTGACCCGTACGGAAATATGATTATCGACTTTTCCATTTATGATGCAAAACAGGCAGGCTTTGAGAAAGTCATCTTTATCATCAAAAAAGCCATCGACGAGGCATTCCGCGAGGGCATCGGCAAGCGAATTGAGAAATACATGGATGTAGAGTATGTTTACCAGGAACTCGACGTCTCCCGAAAGGCTACGAAGTGCCGGAAGGCCGCGTCAAACCGTGGGGAACCGGTCATGCGATTCTCTGTGCGGCAGAAGCCATCGACGGCGCACCGTTCGCAGTCATCAATTCCGATGATTATTATGGAAGAACGGCATTCGAGGAGATCTACCGCCAGCTGACAACCGAGCAGGACGGCGCGACCTATCAGTACGCGATGGTTGCCTACGACCTGTACAAAACCCTGACCGACAATGGCCACGTAGCCCGCGGCATCTGCACCGCAGACGACCAGAACCACCTTGTCGGCATTCATGAGCGCACAAGAATCGAAAACCACGGCGGACAGGCCGAATACACCGAGGATGACGGCGCAACCTGGACCGGACTGCCGCAGGGAACCATCGTTTCCATGAACCTCTGGGGCTTCACACCGAGCATTCTGATAGAGCTGAAACGCCGCTTCCTGCCGTTCCTCGAGAATGTATACAAAACCAACCCGTTAAAAGGCGAATACTTCCTGCCGTTCGTTGTCGATGAACTGCTGCAGGAGAAAAAAGCGGAAGTCACCGTACTCCGCTCCTATGATAACTGGTACGGCGTAACGTACAAAGAAGACAAAGAAAATGTCATGGCAGCACTGCAGAAATTAAAAGACGAGGGCCGTTATCCGCAGAAACTGTGGGAAGAATAACAAACGAACGGTACTGGGAAATTTTCTCCATGAGTGCATCTTTCGCAATGAAAAGAAATCCTGTATAATGGATGGAAGGAAATGCAAGGAGAATACCAATGGATACCTTATATATTGTAATACCAGCCTATAATGAGTCGGAAAATATCAAAAGAACGATCGAGGAATGGTGTCCCGTCGTGGAGAAGCATAACGGCGGCGGTGCGTCCCGTCTTGTGATCATCAACGACGGAAGCCGCGACGATACGTATGAAATTGCTTCAGCAGAGTGCGAAACCCACCCGTTGCTCACCGTGCTGACGAAGCCAAACGGCGGCCACGGTTCCACCGTTCTGTACGGTTACCGCTATGCACTTGAAAACGGTGCGGACTATATCTTCCAGACCGATTCCGACGGTCAGACCGATCCGGCGGAGTTCGAAAAGTTCTGGCAGATCCGCGAGGGCTACGACGCCATTTTCGGAAACCGCACAAGCCGCGGCGACGGCTTTTCCCGCGCTGTCGTGGAAAAAGTGCTGTGCGCGGTGCTCTGGACCTATTTCCACGTATCCGTGCCGGATGCAAATGCCCCGTTCCGTCTGATGAAAGCAGACTACGTGGCCGAGTATCTGCCGCTGATGCCGGAAAACTACAATCTGCCGAACGCACTGATGACTGCCTTCGGAGCGTATTTTCACCGGAAAATCCGTTTCATCCCGATCAGCTTCAAGCCGCGTCAGGGCGGAACAAATTCCATCAACATCCGTAAAATCGTAAAAATCGGCCGTCAGGCGCTGCACGATTTCTGTGAGATTCAGAAAGCGGCTGCGAAAAAAAGAGGATAAAAAATAATATAAGAGAAGGAACGTATCCCATGTTTCATGAGATACGTTCCTTCTTTTTGTATGCTTATTTTTTATTATGGACCTTATTTTTAATAGAAGCGATGCGATCTTTCCTGATTCATGGAATCCTTTAGTGCCAGAAGTGATTCGATCAGGATCAGAAGCAGGATCACAGCAATCATGACTGCGAGGATCTGATTTGTTCGCTGATGGAACCAGGAGCCGATTCCTGTGTGTGCAGTCTGTGTATTCTCGGCCTGTGCGGCATTTTCAAGAGCTGCAGTTTCCGAAGTAAGAATCTGTGCATCCGGGTCTGTTGTTCTGCCAGATGGTACAATCTGCGTTGCAGCTGGAAGCTGGCTGGAAGAAGTAACAGCGGATGCGGTAACTTCCGGGTGGATGGTGGAAAGATCAACTTCTTCGTCTTCTGTAACAACTGCGCTGGCAATCGGTTCTGCTGAGATCGGTTCGGATGCAGGAACCTGTTCCGGTGCGGTTTTGGATGCAGGAGCTGCGGTTTCCGGAAGAATATTTTCCTGTGCCGGCTGTTCCGAAGCAGATGGCTGTACCACGGTCGGGGTTTCTGCCGGTGCGGATGGCTGTTCCGGAACGGATGGTTCTGGAGCGGCCGGTTCTTCCGGAACTTCCGGTGCAGATGGCTCTTCTGGAAGAGATGGCTCCGGGTCAGTTGCCGGTGTTTCCGGGATTGCGGTACAGTAAACAAGAGAAGTCATCGCCGCCGAAGAATCCGTAATCACAACGGAACCGCCATTGGAAACGGCCTGTCCATTAACATAGAAGGAAATCTGATCCATATCCAGTGTGTAGCCAGGTTCCGTAACCATCGATACGGAGAACGTTCCGTTTACTTCCTCGACCGGTTCGCTGTTCTGATACAGGACATAGGAACCATCATCGGAAAGATATGACATGGTGACCGGCGCATCCATTGTGGAATCCTGAAATGTCAGGGCAGCATCGGTAAAAGCAAGAGCCGCCTGATCGGTGTTCAGATAGAATTCCAGGTCCTGTGCATCGTAATGGGTGAAGTGAATGGTAATTTCACCGGCGTCTGTATTTTCTGCACTTGGAACTGTCTCGGCTGCTGCCGAATACGGAGCGGAAAAAAATAATCCGGCCGCCAGGAGGCCTGCCATTCCGAATCTCAGAATCAAATTTCCTGTGTGTTTTTTCGTTGTCTGTGTGCTGTGTAACATATGACATCCTCCTTTCACCTGATCGGTTTCTAATGTCGGTCTGTTTTATTTTCCTGCGGTAAGTTTCACGTATAAATTGAAAGAAAAATAATTGATAAAATATAAATTTTCTTTCTTTTTAAAGATTATACCATATGTAGAAAGAAATATCATGTAAAAATAAAAAGTTAAAAGAAAATTTGAAAATGCGTCAAAAGTGGAAAAGGTTTGTAATGCATGTCGAAAAATAGAAAAAGAACTGTCACAATTTCTTAAAAAAATATTTGCGGAAAAAGAGGGCAGAAAGGCAGAATGTGAAACAAAAGCAAAATAAAAAGAAGGAAACAAGACACGGAAAAGTATTCCAGGCAGGCCGCATGCAGAAGAAAAAGTGGGAATAAAAACCGATCCAATTCGTCAAAAAAGCGGAAAAGTGGTGAAAAATTGTGGGTTCTATGAAAAAAACGATGGGAAAAGACAGGAATGTTGTCGAAATATTCTAGTTGACAAAAAGATGTAACACTGGTAGAATCGGTTTGTAACAAGATGTAACAAAAACGTAATAATTGTTCAGGAGGTAAGTATGACATTCAAAAAAAGTTATGTGCCGGGCATCCTGGGGAGCGTGCTCACACTGACTGTCATCATGGCTGCACCCGTAAAAGCAGAGACAAAGGAAGAAACCATTTTAAATAAAACAGACTGGAGCACAATGGCTGCAGCAAACGTAGAAGGATATGTCAACATCCGCAGCGAGGCAAACGCAGATTCCGAGATCGTCGGAGTTCTGATGCCGGGCTATGCGGTTACTGTAACAGAAAAAGGAGACGAGTGGAGCAAGATCTCTTCCAATGGTGTGGAAGGCTACATAAAGAATGAATATCTGGTATTTGGGGAAGAGGCAAAAGCACATTACCGCAATATGTGCGGTATCACCGGAGTTGTTCAGGCGGACAGCCTTCGTGTCCGTGAGGCAGCATCCACAGATTCCGCGCAGGTTGGAACACTGACACAGAATGGTGAAGTCAGCATATTCGGCGAAGAGGCTGACTGGTATCAGATCCAGTACAGCGGAAGCAGCGCATACGTTCATGGAGACTATGTGACACTTTCAGAGGAGTTAAAAGGTGCTGTTTCCATGGAGGAATACCAGGCATCACAGGCCTGTGCGGCAAGCAGCGCAGCAGCAGCTCCACAGCAGGCAGTGCATCGGTAATTTCCGCAGACAGCAATGATGTGGCAATGCTTGCAGCACTGATCGAGTGCGAGGCAGGCGGCGAGAGCTACACAGGAATGGTGGCAGTCGGAGCGGTTGTAGTAAACCGTGTCAACAGCGGTTCCTTTCCGAACAGCATTTCCGGCGTTATTTATCAGGGTGGACAGTTTACACCGGTTGCGACCGGAACATTCCAGAGCGTGCTTTCCCGCGGAGCAAGAAGTGACTGTTATGCAGCTGCACAGGCAGCACTTTCCGGCGAGAGCCCGGTTGGCGGATGCCTGTATTTCAACAGCGGCTACGGCAGCGGAATTCAGATCGGATATCAGCATTTTTATTAAAAACAGGCGTGGAACCTTTGCAAGGGGATAGGCGGAGGGAGCATGCATTTCCATAGATTGTGATCGGTTCAAAGTCATGAAAAATGAGATGGAATCGACGGTATAGAAAAAAGAGTAAGTGAACAAGGGGAGACGTTCACTTACTCTTTTTTTACTCTGAAACAAATACTACCGGATAGTCAAAAAGTGCAGACCATCCTTATGGAGTTTTACAGGAAATGTTGTTGGATTTCCAGTTACGGGACATCGTTATTTTCAAAAATTTTCAACAGCTTGGTTTTCTGGTTATCGGCGCGGAAGTCTGCTAATGTCTGACGCAGTGTTGTATGGCGGACGCGGTAGGTATTGGAGAGAAAACAGAAAAAAGTGATTCCCCAAAATACCGGCCAGAGCAACACACATTTATGGCGACCTGATGCTGTTTCACCTGGTGATTGGTGCAATGTATCTGGCGAAGGAAGAGATGACATATGAAGGAAAAATGTTTCTGCGGTCAGAAAGCTGCTGAAACAATATGGGTCAGATCCGTTTGTTCGAAAAACCCTGACGATACGGAATTGCCTGCATTACGCAGTTCAAATCAAATCGGTATTCTGGAAACTATTGAGCTTCACCCTCGTATTATTTTTACGTATTCACGCATATGGTTTTTTGTCAGCTATCCTCGTTTTCATGTCCCGGCTTGGAATTGACAGTCTGTAGACGATTCCTGACAAATCTTTCTTTTTTCTGAATGTTTTTAACTTTGCTTGTTATTTTTTCATCATTATAGTATGATGAATACAACAGCCAATTTTTTCAGAAAGGGGGAAAAACGCATGGGTATTACAGCTTACCTGCCGGTTTACTGGCTGATCGCACTCGTCGTTTTTTTAGTGATTGAGGCAGCAACACTTGGTCTTGCGACGATCTGGTTTGCAGGTGGGGCGCTTGTTGCTTTGATCGCTGCCATGTGCGGAGCCGGGATTGTGATTCAGATTGTACTGTTTCTTGTTGTATCGCTGGTACTTCTGTTTTTTACACGTCCGCTCGCCGTTCGCTTTCTGAATAAGGATACACTGAAGACGAACGTGGACCGTGTGGTTGGCATGGAAGGAGTCGTGACGGAAGAAATCTCCAATCTTGCGGGAACCGGAAAGGTTTCGCTTGGAGGAAACATGTGGACTGCGCGTACAGAGAACGAAGGAGGTACGATTCCCGTGGATGCAGTCGTTACGGTGCTCCGTGTGGAAGGCGTCAAGCTGATTGTAAAGGTCAAAGAAAAAGAAGGAGGAAATGAAACATGAGTGGTGGAGGAGTTGCAGGAATTTTATTGATTTTGCTTCTTGTGGTGGCATTGTTTATCGCAGCATCGTGTGTGAAAATTGTACCTCAGGCCAGTGCTTACGTGGTAGAGAGTCTTGGAAAATACAAGGACACCTGGGCAACCGGTCTTCATTTTAAAGTGCCGTTTATCGAGCGTGTAGCGATTCGCGTAAACCTGAAAGAGCAGGTGGTGGATTTCCCGCCGCAGCCGGTTATCACAAAAGATAATGTTACGATGCAGATTGATACTGTTGTATTCTTCCAGATTACTGATCCGAAGCTGTTTGCATACGGTGTTGTCAATCCGCTGATGGCAATTGAAAACCTGACGGCAACAACGCTTCGAAACATCATCGGAGATCTGGAGCTCGATGAAACGCTGACATCCCGTGAGATCATCAACACGAAGATGCAGGCTGCGCTTGATATCGCGACCGATCCGTGGGGTATTAAAGTAAACCGTGTCGAGCTGAAAAACATTATGCCTCCGGCAGCCATCCAGGAAGCGATGGAGAAACAGATGAAGGCAGAGCGTGAACGCCGTGAAGCAATCCTGATTGCAGAAGGAGAGAAAAAATCGACCATCCTTGTTGCCGAAGGTAAAAAACAGTCGGCCATCCTCGATGCAGAGGCTGAAAAACAGGCGGCTATTCTTCGTGCAGAGGCAGAAAAAGAGAAACGAATCCGTGAGGCAGAAGGCCAGGCAGAGGCAATCCTCAAAGTACAGCAGGCAAATGCCGATGGTATCCGCGCGATCAAAGAAGCCGGTGCGGACGATGCCGTTCTTACCTTAAAGAGCCTTGAGGCACTTGGTGTTCTGGCAAACGGAAAGGCAACAAAGATTGTTGTTCCGTCCGATCTGCAGGGACTGGCAAGTCTGGCCACCACATTCAAAGGTATTGTGGAGGAACAGAAAGTGCCGGCAGGAAAAGAAGTGCAGAAGTAAAATAGAGATAAATCGATAAGAAAAAGAGAATTCTCCCACAGAAAGCGTGATGCCGGATGTGGGAGATTTTTCATGGACAGCGAACAAAAGTCCGCAGTTACAAGAGCCCCCGGTGACAGCCGTGATAACGGGAAAAATGGAAAGAGAGTGTTTTTAAAGTGCATAAAAATGCATATTATATGAATAATATAAAGAAAATGCGTAAAAATATACATCTTCCTCTTGACAGATGAACAGGTCTGTTTCATAATAGAGACTATTCAAGGAAACCAAGGGGGCAAAAAACCTTTTGACCCAACATCACAGTATAGGAAATAATAAAATACACCATATGCAGATATAAGGAGGAACAAGCCATGGATTTAAAAGGACGCGATTTTCTGACATTGAAAGATTTTACACCGGAAGAGATTGCCTATCTGCTGGATCTGTCCGCAGAGCTGAAGGAGAAGAAAAAGAAAGGCATTCCGGTGGATACCCTGCGCGGCAAAAACGTTGCGCTGATCTTCGAGAAAACCAGCACCAGAACCCGCTGTTCCTTCGAAGTAGCCGCACACGACCTCGGTATGGGAACAACATACCTCGATCCGACCGGTTCCCAGATCGGCAAAAAAGAGAGCATTAAAGATACAGCCCGCGTTCTTGCCGGTATGTATGAGGGAATTGAGTACCGTGGATTCGGCCAGGAGATTGTAGAAGAGCTGGCAAAATATTCGAAAGTTCCGGTATGGAACGGACTGACGAATGAGTATCATCCGACACAGATGCTTGCCGACATGCTGACGATCCAGGAAGAATTCGGCCATTTAAAAGGCATCAAACTCGTTTACATGGGCGACGCCCGCTACAATATGGGAAATTCCCTGATGATTGCATCTGCCAAGATGGGAATGGATTTTGTGGCCTGTGCACCGAAGAAATACTTCCCGAACGCAGAGCTTGTGGCTCAGTGTGAGGAGTATGCAAAGGAGAGCGGTGCAACCATCACCCTCACCGAGGATGTAAAAGAGGGAACAAAAGATGCCGATGTTATCTACACCGATGTCTGGGTATCTATGGGTGAGCCGGACAGCGTATGGGAGGAGAGAATCCACGATCTGACTCCGTACCGTGTCACAAAAGAAGCAATGGCAAATGCAAAAGATACCGCCGTATTCCTGCACTGCCTGCCGTCCTTCCACGATCTGAAAACAAAGATCGGAAAAGAGATCCACGACCGCTATGGCCTGAATGAGATGGAAGTAACCGATGAAGTATTTGAATCTGCGCAGTCGAGAGTATTCGAAGAAGCAGAGAACCGTATGCATACGATCAAAGCAGTTATGGCAGCGACCCTCGGAGCATAAAGTTTTGGGTGGAAAAACCGGAATAGACTGTGTATAATAGAATAACGAAGAAACACGCACAGCAGCGCTGCGGAAAACTCTTCCGCAGCGCTGCTGTTGATTTTACGAAACGAAGAAAGCGTGCTTCTTATGTGAGAAAGCGACACGGGGAGTGTGAAGATACGATATGCTGGAAAATAAGAGAGCCGAGACGCTGCGTCTTCTGCGGGAATCCGGAAAAAATGTTTCCGGACAGGAGCTGTGTGAACATTTTGGGATTTCCCGCACCGCAGTATGGAAGATGATGAATCAGTTGAAAGAAGAAGGATACGAAATTGAGGCCGTTCAGAATAAGGGATACCGTCTGTTAAATGAGCCGGATCTCGTAACGAAGGATGAGCTGGAAAGCCGCACGCATACGAAATATGTCGGACAGACGGTTTATTACAGCCGCGAGGTGGATTCGACAAACACGTGGGCGAAGCGGCTGGCGGAAGAAGGTGCGCCGAACGGCACTCTGACAACGGCCGAGACGCAGACCGCCGGAAAAGGCCGCCGCGGCAGAGTCTGGAAATCGCCGGAGGGAACTTCCGTTTCGATGTCGATTCTGCTGTATCCGGATCTTGAGCCGGCCAAAGCACCGATGCTGACGATTGTAATGGGACTTGCCGTAGTGCAGGGTGTGCAAAGAGCGCTCGGTGTCGATACGAAAATCAAATGGCCGAACGACGCGGTGCTGAATAGGAAAAAGCTCTGTGGGATCCTGACAGAGATGAGCGCACAGATTGATTATATCAATTATGTTGTCATCGGAACAGGAATCAATGTCAATCAGATGGAATTCCCGGAAGAAATCGCGGAGATTGCGACCTCACTGGCGATGGAAATGGGTCATCCCGTCAACCGGGCGAAAGTGGTTGCAGCAGTGCTGGAGGCATTTGAGGAGGACTATGAAAAATTCCTGGAAGCAGGGGATCTCTCTGAGCTGAAGGAAGCATATGAGGCTGTGCTTGCAAACAAAGATCAGCCGGTGCGTGTACTCGATCCGAAGGAACCGTTCGAGGGCGTTGCACTTGGCATCACGCCGACCGGTGAGCTGCGCGTGCAAAAAGAGGACGGAACGATCGTTGAGGTGCATTCCGGCGAGGTTTCGGTGCGAGGCTTATACAGCTACGTATAGAGAGACCGGAAAAAGGAAGAGAAAGGAAAAATCATGTATTCAGATAATGAAAAAGTAGTGCTTTGCGGAGCAAGTGCATACGAACAGAAATATTATTTTAACCAGGATTTTGCATCCCTGCCACAGTCTGTGCAGGATGAGCTTCATGTTATGTGTGTTATGTTTACGGTGGAAATCGGCGGTATTTTTACCATATGGTTCGACAGCGACGGAAGTCTGCAGTTTGAGACAGAGGCGGTAGACGCAGATGCGATGTACGACGAGATCGGCGGCGCGCTTCGGATTAAGCAGTATCAGGAAGAAAAAAAGGAGCTGCTGGAATCCCTGGAGCTGTATTACCGTGTCTTCTTCCTCGGTGAGGAGGTGCCGGAGGAGGCGCTGATGGAAGAGGACGGAGAGAAGCCGAATGGAAAATAAGAAACGTACACTGCAAAAGATGCCGCCGCTGAAAATCGGAAACGTGGAGATGCCAAACCCACTCGTGCTTGCACCGATGGCGGGGGTGACGGATCTGCCGTTTCGTGTTCTGTGCAAGGAGCAGGGCGCGGGCCTGATCTGTATGGAAATGGTGAGCGCGAAGGCAATTTTATATAAGAATAAAAATACCGAGGATCTGATGACGATCGATCCGGGTGAGCATCCGGTGTCCCTGCAGCTTTTCGGCAGTGATCCGGAGATTTTGGGGCAGATTGCCGCGCAGATCGAAGAAAGGCCGTTTGATATTCTGGATTTTAACATGGGCTGTCCGGTGCCAAAGGTTGTCAATAACGGCGAAGGCTCGGCCCTTATGAAGGATCCGCATCTGGTGAGGGAAATCGTGACAAGCATGGTAAAGGCAGTGAAAAAGCCTGTAACCGTAAAGATCCGAAAGGGCTTTAACGAAGAATCGGCGAATGCTGTGGAAATTGCGAAGATCCTCGAGGACTGCGGAGTGGCTGCAATTGCGGTTCATGGAAGAACGAGAGCGCAGTTTTATTCCGGAAAAGCAGACTGGGATATCATCCGCCGGGTAAAAGAGGCAGTCTCGATTCCGGTTATCGGAAACGGCGATGTGACAGATGCGGCGAGTGCCGAGGCACTGGTGGAGCAGACCGGCTGTGACGGAATCATGATCGGACGCGGCGCGGAAGGAAATCCGTGGATTTTTAAACAGATTCTTCATTATATGGAAACAGGCGAAACGCTTGCAAGGCCGACCCAGCATGAGGTAAAAGAAATGATGCTCCGCCATGCACGGATGCAGGTGGAATATAAGGGCGGCGCGATCGGCATCCGCGAGATGCGCAAGCATGTTGCATGGTATACGGCAGGCTTTCCGCATTCGGCAAAGCTGCGCGCGGCGATCAATCAGGTGGAGAGCCTGCAGGCGCTGGAACAGATGCTGAATGAGTGGGAACGAGGATAAAAACAAGTCAAAAAGGTACCTATGATATGCCAATATTGATATATCATGGGTGCTTTTTTTATGCTATACTGATAAACAGAGGTATTGGGACAAAAAATACAAAAGAGGGAGTGTAGTGTATGACTATGAAGGAACTTTTCGCACCGTCCGACATGACGGTGGGAAAGCCGTGGGAAAAGATTGTAGCTTTTACAATCCCTATGCTGATCGGCAACATTGCCCAGCAGCTCTACAATACGGTTGACAGTATTGTAATCGGAAAATATGTCGGGGACAACGCGCTTGCGGCAGTTGGAAGCGCCAGCCCGATCTTAAACCTGCTTCTGGTTCTGTTCGTCGGAATTTCCGTCGGCGCCGGCGTCATGGTGTCGCAGTATTTTGGGGCAAAACAAAGAAAAGAGCTTTCGATGACGATCGGAAACTGCGTCACGCTGACAGCAATTTCCTCCATCATTATTATGATTCTGGGAGCCGTCCTCTCAAGGCCGCTGCTGGAAATGCTGAAAACACCGGATTCTATCATCGACTGGTGTACCTCGTATCTGGTGATCCTGATGGTGGGCTGTGCCGGCAGTGCGTACTATAACATTCTATGTGGTATCCTTCGCGGACTCGGCGATTCGATTTCGGCGCTGATTTATCTGCTGGTGGCAACGGTCATCAATATTGTATTGGATATTGTATTCGTTCCCAGTTCCACATGGGCGTTGCCGGAGTTGCATACGCGACCGTGATTGCGCAGGCAATTTCTGCAGTACTCTGCATGTGGCGTCTGATGCGTATGACCGACATTTTTGATTTCAGACCCAAATACCTGAAAATGAAAAAACAGTATTCGATGGAAATTATCCGCCTTGGTCTGCCGTCCGGTATTACCCAGGCGATCTTCTCCATGGCGATGGTTATCGTACAGTCGCTGACCAACAGCTTCGGTGAAATGGTTATCGCCGCGAATGTTATCATCATGCGTGTCGATGGCTTTGCAATGATGCCGAACTTTTCGTTTGGTACCGCGATGACAACGTATGCCGGTCAGAATGTCGGTGCACGCCGTATGGACCGCGTAGAGCAGGGCGCAAAACAGGGAACACTGATTGCAGTCGGAACCTCAACGACCATTACCCTTTTAATTGTTATTTTCGGCCATCATCTGATGGGAATCTTTACGAATACCACAGAGCTCGTAACATTAAGTGCCAATATGATGAAGATCCTTGCGGTCGGCTATATTGCCATGGCAATAACACAGTCGCTTTCCGGCGTCATGCGTGGAGCAGGCGATACGATGACCCCGATGTGGATTTCGATGGTTGTTACTGTTGTAATCCGTGTGCCGCTGGCATACGGTCTGGCCTTTCTGACCAGAACGCCGGAGCTGCCAAACGGACGATATCAGGTACTCTGGATTTCCATGCTGGTAAGCTGGTGCATGGGTGCGCTTCTGACGCTGATTTTCTATAAAAAAGGAAATTGGAAAAAGAAAGCACTGACAGGAAGCTCATCCGAAAAATAAAGGAAAAATAAGAGAAAGATGCAGGAAGGATTTGTGAAAAAGAAAATCTTTCCTGCGTTTCTTTTTTTCTTGACATTCCGTGGGCAATCCTTTATACTACTTTAATTGTTAGGATAGGCGGAGTCTATCCTTATTTCAACCGGGAATACTGAAAATACAGCGCATTTCCGGAGAGTTTACAGAATAAAATCAGATATGACTGGATACAGAAACGATAGAAAGGGTGTATAAAATGGAACAGAAAAAAACGATTCTTACCTATGCCGGCCTGAAAAAACTGGAGGACGAGCTTCACGATCTCAAAGTAAACAAACGTAGAGAAATTGCCGGTAAAATCAAAGAAGCAAGAGAGCAGGGAGACCTTTCCGAGAACGCCGAGTACGATGCAGCAAAAGATGAGCAGCGTGACATCGAGGAAGAATTGAAGAGATCGAAAAAATCCTGAAAAACGCAGAGGTTGTTGTTGAGGACGAAGTAGATTCCGATAAGATCAATATTGGATGTAAAGTAGACGTACTGGATCTGGAGTATGACGAAGAAATTGAGTTCCAGATCGTTGGTTCCACCGAGCAAACAGCCTGGAAGGAAAAATTTCCAACGAGTCTCCGGTAGGAAAAGCTCTGATCGGCGCGCACAAGGATGATATTGTCGATGTAGAAACACCGGCCGGAATTATGCAGTACAAAGTACTTTCTATCCAGAGAAATATCTAAAAAATACAAAGAAAAGGGAGTGAAGAGATTGGCACAGCAGACACAGGAACAGGATATTAACCACTTACTGAAGGTTCGCCGCGAGAAACTTGCAGAGCTGCAGCAGAACGGAAGAGACCCGTTCCAGATTACAAAGTTCGATCAGACACATCATTCGCTTGAGGTGAAAGGTCTTTACGAGGCACATGAGACTGAGCTGTTAAAAGACCGCCAGGAGCCGAACGTAGAGGGAATGGATGAGGAGCAGGCGAAAGAAGCTCTTAAAAAGGATTACGAAGAGAGAAGAAATATCATGGACGCAAGCCCGATCCATGTGGCAATTGCAGGACGTATGATGTTTAAGAGAGTCATGGGCAAGGCATCTTTCTGCAATATCCAGGATTTACAGGGAAACATCCAGGTATACGTTGCAAGAGATGCGATCGGAACAGAGTCTTACGCTGATTTTAAAAAATCTGATATCGGTGATATCTTCGGAGTGGAAGGATTTGCTTTCAGAACAAGAACAGGTGAGATTTCTATCCATGCAGAGAAGGTGACACTCCTCTCCAAGAGCTTACAGATCCTCCCGGAGAAGTTCCACGGTCTGACAGATGTAGATACCCGTTACCGTCAGAGATATGTAGACCTGATCATGAACACAGAGTCTAAAGATACCTTTATCAAGCGTTCCAAGATTCTCAGTGCGATCCGCAAGTACTTAAGCGGAGAAGGATTCATGGAAGTTGAGACTCCAATGCTTGTACAGAACGCAGGTGGAGCAGCAGCAAGACCGTTCGAGACACATTTCAATGCCCTGAACGAAGATCTGAAGCTTCGTATTTCCCTGGAGCTGTACCTGAAGAGACTGATCGTCGGAGGACTCGAGAAGGTATATGAGATCGGACGTGTATTCCGTAATGAGGGTCTTGATACAAGACATAACCCGGAGTTCACTCTGATGGAGCTTTACCAGGCATTTACAGATTACCACGGCATGATGGATCTGACAGAGAACCTGTATCGTTTTGTCGCACAGGAAGTGCTCGGAACGACACAGATCGTATACAAAGGAATCCCGATGGATCTCGGTAAGCCGTTCGAGCGTATCACAATGGTTGACGCAGTGAAGAAATACGCAGGCGTTGACTGGAATGAAGTTGAGACTCTGGAGCAGGCAAGAGAACTTGCAAAAGAGCATCATATTGAGTTTGAAGAGAGACATAAAAAAGGTGATATCCTGAATCTCTTCTTTGAGGAGTTTGTAGAGGAGCATCTGCTTCAGCCGACGTTCGTTATGGACCACCCGGTTGAGATCTCGCCGCTGACGAAGAAAAAGCCAGAAAATCCGGAATATGTAGAGCGCTTCGAGTTCTTCATGAATGGTTGGGAGATGGCAAATGCTTATTCTGAGCTGAACGATCCGATCGACCAGAGAGAACGTTTTAAAGCCCAGGAAGAACTGCTTGCACAGGGCGATGATGAAGCCAATACAACAGATGAAGACTTCATGAACGCATTGGAGATCGGTATGCCGCCGACCGGTGGTATTGGATTCGGCATTGACCGTATGTGTATGCTTCTGACAGGAGCTGAGGCAATCAGAGACGTGCTGCTCTTCCCGACAATGAAGACCCTGAATGATGTAAATAAGAAAAATGATGTAAAATCTAAGGCTACTGAAGAAGTGAAAGCAGAGCCTGAAAAGATTGATTTTTCTAAGGTAAAGATTGAGCCTTTGTTTGAGGAAATGGTAGACTTTGATACATTCAGCAAGTCAGATTTCCGTGCAGTAAAGGTTAAAGAGTGTGTTGCAGTACCGAAGTCAAAGAAACTGTTACAGTTCACTCTTGATGACGGAACAGGCACAGACAGAACCATTTTAAGCGGTATTCACGCTTATTACGAGCCGGAAGAACTGGTTGGAAAGACTCTTATCGCTATCACAAATCTTCCACCGAGAGCTATGATGGGCATTGACTCTTGCGGTATGCTCCTCAGTGCTATTCATGAAGAAGAAGGCGAAGAAAAGCTTCATCTTCTGATGGTAGATGACCACATTCCGGCAGGTGCAAAGCTCTATTAAGATGATGTAAAGATGTACCGTTTTACCAAATAGACGGGACGTACTTCATTTGATAAAAAACTAAAAAAACAGCGATTTACATCAAACTTACATCAATTGATGCAGAAATCGGTGCAAGCAAGAAAAAATCGCATAATTAGTACAAAGAGTGGGCAATTCCAATCGGGATTGCCCATTTTTAAAACAAACAGAAATACAAATCGGAATTTTTGAGAGAAATTTAAAAACCGTCTCATTGCATGAGTATATTTATTGAGATATGATTGGCTTGGAGGTGATACTTATGGCAAATGAAGATAAAAAAGATTTTAATGCTATGCTTATGGATAGCAAGGATATGCCTAAAGTTCAAATAATAACAGATGAAAAGAGCATTGAAAAATATGGTGGAGATAAAATGTACTTTGCCCCACCTATTGACTATGACAAAGTAATGCGACTTGTGCCTTGTGGTAAATTGCTTACTGTAGGTACAATAAGAGATTACTTTGCTAAACAAAGCGGTGCTGATTTTACAGAGCCAATCACAGCTGGAATTTTTGTTTCAATAGTTGCATGGGCGAGTTATCAGCGTGCAGAAGATAAAACACCTTATTGGAGAACATTAAAAGCAAATGGGGAATTAAATGCAAAGTATCCTGGAGGAGTTGAGGCACAAAAGGAGATGCTTGAGAAGGAGGGACATACTGTAATACAAAAAGGTAGAACCAATATTAAGTATTATGTTAAGGACTACGAAAAAGCATTATTTACATTGTAATAGATAATGTGAAACTTTCAGTTTGCCAACTTGCCCTTTGAGAGAGGAGAAATCCCTTTCTCAAAGGGCTTTTTCTATTTATACGGATATTCGCAAACTACAAGATAAAGCCAAAACTTCATATACTCTAAGCACAAGGAGGTTGAGGTTTGGCTATGAATAACAGTTTAGCAGAAGTACACCCGGAGCTTGTTTCGGAGTGGTCGGAAAAGAATTTAACGCTTACGCCTGATGACATTACTTTCGGTTCAAATAAAAAAGTATGGTGGAGAGGTGCTTGCGGTCATGAATGGCAGGCAAGCGTTAAGGCTCGTTCTAATGGAGAGAAATGTCCGATATGTTCCGGTGCGAGAGTGATTGCAGGTATTAACGATTTGGCGACATTAGAGCCACTATTGGTAAAGCAGTGGTCGAAAAAGAATAAGATAAAACCGATAGAGGTTTCTATTGGTTCTCATAAGAAAGTGATATGGAGATGTAAAAAAGGTCACGAGTGGGAAGCTGCCGTTAAGAGCAGGACAATAAATAAAACAGGTTGTCCGTACTGCTCTCATAATAAAGTGTTGGCAGGATTTAATGACCTTGCAACACTTCTGCCGGATATAGCTGCCGAGTGGTCGGATAGAAATTATCCGTTACTTCCAACTCAGGTTACGGTCTTTGCCAATCGTAAGGCTTGGTGGAAGTGTAAGGATTGCGGCAGAGAGTGGAACACCCTTATTTCTACTCGTTCCGGTGGGAGCAAATGCCCGTATTGCAGTGGGTACATATTCCTGAAAGGGTTTAATGATTTGCAGACAACACACCCTGAAATTGCTTCGGAGTGGTCGGAGAAGAACTTGACATTGCAACCTGATGAAGTAAATGCAAAATCGAGGAAAAATGTCTGGTGGAAGTGCAGAAAATGCGGAAACGAGTGGAAATCAGTTATCAATGCCCGTGTGAAAGGTACGGTATGCCCCGTTTGTGCGGAGAGAGAAGTCCTTGCCGGATATAATGATTTGGCGACAACAGACAGTCAGCTTCTTAGCGAATGGGATTATGAACAGAATAAACTGAAACCTACAGAGGTATCACGAACTTCGGCAAAGAGAGCGTGGTGGAAATGCAGGCACGGTCATTCGTGGAGTATGAAGATAAATGAAAGAACGATATTGAATAAAGGCTGCCGAATTTGTGAGCAGGAGTATTTGTCATTGTTTCCTGCTTTGGCTGTCAGCTATTATTCTAATAAGAAAGGCTTGAAAGCAGAACTTGGTTCTGACCGATTGCTTGGAGTTCCGCTTGAAACATACATAGCTTCAGAGAAGTTGGCTATTGAGTCAGAAAGTGCTGACGAGAATATAGAAATAATGAAAGCATATATGTGCAAGCAAAGAGGAATAAGGCTGATTAAGTTGCCGATGAAAGGCACAGAACTGGATTATGCCAATAATTTAAAGAAAGCTTTTCAGAGCGTACATATATTTATTTCTTCTGATACCGAGGAAGATGTGGAGATAATCAAGAATACATTTGAAAGATGGAGGGACAGCCAATGAGAGAGAAAACTTATCATCTATACTTAAATGAAGAAGAACGAAGCCAAGTGATACAATCACTCATTGCACTGAAGAACAATTTAGCAGCTCAGGGACGATACACCGACGCAGTAGATGATGTTCTATGTAAAGTGCTTGAAGCAAAGAAAAAGAAATTGAAAATGGAATACATTTAGAACGTGTTTTGCCGTCTGTTTCTTAACCAGAGCAGGCGGCTTTTTTTATTTCAAAATTTTTTTTGAAAAATTTTCGGAAAAGCGGCGATTTTGGGTGTGCATTTTATACCCCTTTGTCCAAATGAGTGAAGGGGTTCATTCCGGATAGCAAAAACGGAAGCCTTTTCGCTTGAAAATTGAATAAGTCATTCACTAAGACTTTATTTCTGATGATAGCCACTTTAGCAGGTACGCCGTGATTTCTGTATTTCAGAATAGCGAGAACTCCGGCTAAGAGTATCAGGTTGCCCCTGATATGGCGATGACAGTCAGAATGATAATGATACTTCTCTACGGAGCTGGCGGAGTACCCGGCAGAGGTTAGAACCCTATGATACAGATAAGCAGTCTGTTCCTTAGTGATTTCCCATAAGCATTTTGCTTGGCAAGGGGTGTTGAGAACAAATATTGCTATGACCGATTAGGAAATGAGTCGGTCAGGTACATAGCCATAATGCGGTGGCTATGAATTTCAGAAAGGAGGGCAAAAAGAAGTGTCAAACTGTAAAACGATTTCCGTATGTAACCAGAAAGGCGGAGTCGGAAAGACCACCACAACAGTTAATCTCGGAGTCGGGCTTGCAATGCAGGGCAAGAAAGTATTGCTCATAGACGCAGACCCGCAGGGAGATTTAACGACTTGTCTTGGTTGGCAGGATACAGACAGTTTGGGTATCACGCTTGCAACGAAACTCACAGATGTAATCAATGAAACGATGACAGACCCTATGGTTGGTATCCTGCATCACGAAGAAGGTGTTGACCTTGTTCCGGCAAACCTTGAGCTTTCAGCAATGGAATTTAACCTTGTGAACGCAATGAGCAGAGAAACTACACTTAAAAATTATCTGAGTCAAGTGAAGAACAGATATGATTATGTAATTATAGACTGTATGCCTTCACTTGGTATGGTTACTCTCAATGCTTTATCGGCGGCAGACAGTGTTATCATTCCGGTTCAGGCTCAGTATTTGCCTGCAAAGGGTATGACACAGCTTGTGCAGACCATTTCAAAAGTAAAGAAGTATATCAATCCGGATATTAAGATAGACGGTATGCTACTTACTTTGGTGGATAGCCGAACAAACCTTGCAAAGAGTACGGTGGAAGCACTCAGGCAAACTTCGGTAATCAGATAAGAATGTATCGAACACAAATCCCGATTGCCGTAAAAGCCGCAGAAACTTCTTCCAAAGGCAAGAGCATTTATGCTTATGAGCCAAACAGCACAGTGTCTAAGGCATACGCTGAATTTACAAAGGAGGTGTTAGCCGATGGCAGGAAGAAAGAGCGACTTCACTCTCACGAAGCTCGATGATTTATTTACCACTCAGGCACAGAGAGATGAAGAACAGCTTTCAAAAATCCGAGATATTCCATTGGAGCTGATTGATGATTTTCCCGACCACCCGTTTAAGGTCAGGGACGATGAAGATATGATGCAGCTTGTGGAGAGTGTCAAGGAAAGAGGGGTTATTACTCCGGCAACGGTAAGGCAGAAAGAGGACGGCAGATATGAACTTGTTTCAGGACACAGACGAAAGCGAGCGTGTGAACTGGCAGGATTTGAAACACTGAGAAGTGAGATTGTAGACCTGAACAGAGATGAAGCGACCATTTTAATGGTTGAGAGTAATTTCCAGAGGTCAGAGATATTGCCAAGTGAAAAAGCCTTTGCCTATAAAATGCGTTTGGAAGCAATGAAAAGACAAGCAGGCAGACCAAGAAAAGAAAATGTGTCCCCAGTGGGGACGAATTTACGAACCGATGAACAAATTGCACAGGAAACAGGGGACAGCAGAAATCAGATACACCGATATGTTCGTCTGACAAACCTTGTTCCTGAACTGCTTGAATTTGTTGATGAGGGGCGTATTAAAATGCGTCCTGCCGTAGAACTTTCCTACCTTGATGAAGATTGTCAGCGTGATGTGGTTGACGAAATCGACCTGAATGACGCTACCCCGTCACACGACCAGACAATCCGTATGCGAAAGTTATTCAACGAGGGCAACCTTACAACCGAAGCAATCCACGCTGTTATGTCTGAGGAAAAGCCGAACCAAAAGGAAAAAATCGTGTTGAGGGGCGACAGAGTAAG
>ENA-OQEB01000158-OQEB01000158.1-human-gut-metagenome-genome-assembly--contig:-NODE-158-length-28077-cov-3.339428_pt1 | contig 28077 bp, 31 predicted proteins | sample MGYA00242787_ERZ504619 | MGnify/ENA primary metagenome ERZ504619 (study PRJEB26092, sample SAMD00036317) | human gut metagenome | host: Homo sapiens | study: EMG produced TPA metagenomics assembly of... | reverse complement strand
CGTTCAGCTTCGGGAAGATATAGAACGCCGCTTTCGGCTTAACTGCGGTAACGCCGGGAATTTCATTGAGCATCTGATAGACCAGTTCGCGCTGCTCGTACACACGGCCACCTGGCTTGATGTAATCCTTGACGCTCTGATGCCCGCCCAAAGCGGTCTGTACCACCGACTGAGCTGGGACATTCGAGCACATACGCATGTTCGCCAGCATGTTCAAGCCCTCGATGTAATCCTTCGCAATACGCTTGTTGCCGGAAAGTATCATCCATCCAATGCGATATCCGGCAATCATATGCGACTTCGACAGACCGGAGAACGTTACACAGAACAGGTCCGGAGCCAGCGATGCGATAGAAATATGCTCCAGTCCATCCATGACCAAACGATCGTAAATCTCATCGGAGAAAATAATGAGCTGATGTTCTCGGGCAATGTCGACGATTTGTTGCAGCAGTTCCTTTGGATAAAGCGCTCCGGTCGGATTATTTGGATTGATGATGACAATTGCCTTGGTCTTATCCGTGATTTTAGAGCGGATATCGTCGATATCGGGATACCATTCGGATCCCTCATCACAGATGTAATGCACGGCGGTACCGCCAGCCAAATTCACGCAGGCGGTCCACAGAGGATAGTCCGGCGAAGGCACCAGCACCTCGTCGCCATCATCCAGCAACGCGGACAGCGACAGGTTGATGAGCTCGCTGACGCCATTGCCGGTGAAGATATCATCGATGGAGACGTTCGGAATATTCTTGAGCTGTGCATACTGCATGATGGCTTTGCGTGCCGAGAACAGACCCTTGGACGGTGAATATCCTTCGGTTTCAGGGAGCTGTTGCGCCATATCATACACGACTTCATCCGGAGTCCGGAATCCGAATGGCGCAGGATTGCCGATATTGAGTTTCAGAATATGCGTTCCCGCGGCTTCCATGCGTGCTGCCTCGTCCGCCACCGGACCACGAACGTCGTAGAGCACATTGTCGAGCTTATGAGATTTCGTAAAGGTGCGCATAGTCTTTCCTTCTGTTGATTGCGCTGATGCAGGATTGCTATCATGTTGGGCTTCATCAGACTTGATTGCGGGCAAGGTGGCGACGTTCTGCTCCATGGGAACGTCCTTTCCCATCAACCAGTCCTCATTGACCTGTAGAAAAGCCGCAAGAAAATGGGCGATATCGGCACGCGGCACGGTTTTGCCGCTCACGTACTGACTCATATGACTTTTGCCAAGTTTGATATTGAACTTCTCAGCAGCATGCACAAAGTCAATTTGTTTGACATTGCGGAACGCCATAGCGACGTTCAACCGGTTGGAGAACGATTCCGCCATACTAGTCCTTTCGGTTCAATTTTCATCAAGCGCTAGTTCAAATCCTAACACAAACCAACTAACGAAATTGCGGAAGTTCAATATCAAATGTAACTATTTCGCATCCTTTTGCGACAAAAGTTCAATTCACGAAGTTCAACTCATGTAACTCTTGAATATCACGAGACATCACAGCAGATTATCTTCAATCCACTGCGCCACACCGTCATCATTATTAGATGGACAGATTTCATCTGCGATGTTCAACACATCCGGATTGGCGTTCGCCACCGCCACTCCCCTGCCGGATTTACGTAGCATGGCAATGTCGACCAAATCGTCACCGAATGAGACGGTATTGCTCATCGGCGTCTCAAAATGTTCTGCCAGCAAATCCAACGCATGCTCCTTGTTGGCTTGAGGATTCATCAACATCCACAGCGATCCCTCAGAGATATGTACGTCAAAATCGTTGGGCACAAGAGAACCGACCTGATTCCGCTGCTCATCGTTAGGGAAGATAATGAGCTTATCGGCGATGCCTTCAGGAACATCGTCGAAGTCAGTGTATCGCCAGGTCTGTGTTTTCCAATATTTCGTAACATCGAAATTGGTGTATCTCACATCATCCATGACAATGCCGACTTCCATACCGGGCAGTTCATTCAACAGATTCTTGCAGACTTCGCATGCTCGCTGTGAGGAGAATCCGATTTTCTTGAGATGGCCGTCTTCCGGCAGCATCGGCGAAGTGAGCATTTCATAATTTGATGAGGCTGGATTGAAATCGATCAATGCTCCATTGAGATAGGCAACGGCATCAACCGGCAGTTTTTCCACGAACGAAAAGCCTGTGCTGACCGGACGTGCCGTTTCCACAACGAAGGTCACGCCATTATCGTGCATGCGGTTAATCACATCGATGGAACGTTGTGTAAGAAAACGTTCCTCGAACGTTTCGCCATCATGCAGCAAAGTACCGTCCAAATCCGCGACGACCATCGTGGTTTCTTGGGTTTTCTCGATTTTCAAAGACGTCAAATCAATCCTTAGCTCGTATGTTGTAGACAATACTACGATAAAAAACACTTCGGCCATGACTGTAATCCAGTCATGGGCCGAAGCAAAAAGCCAATCAGATGAGATCGAACTTCGTCATCAGACCGAGGGCAATGATGATGGCAACCCACAGCACCGCGATGATGACGGTCCAACGATTCAGGTTCTTTTCCGCGACACCGGAAGAACCCGCATTCTGGGTGAGACCGCCGCCGAACATATCGGACAGACCGCCGCCCTTACCCTTGTGCATCAGAATCAACAGGGTGAGCAAGAGGCTGAAAATAACAAGAATAATCTGCAGCACAAGCTTGACGATGGCCATAGCGGACACGAGTGAACCTCCAGTTCGTAAACACTGCTGTTAACAATAGCGCAAGGTATTGAGAAAATCGAATAATGACCACACCTTGAAAGGCCAACTCGATAAAAACATTACTCCGCGAGCATCATACTGTCGCATTCATGGTGAGCTGGCAGATTCTGGTGAGCTCATCCACGTTCAGCGCGGCGCCGCCGATAAGGAATCCATCCACATCGGGCTCGCCAATCAATTCTTCGGCGTTCTTTGAGGAGACGGAGCCACCATACAGAATGCGCACGGACTCTCCTACATGCGTGCCGAAAGTTTCAGCCAAATCATCCCGAATCGCCTTGGCCGCGTCCTGAGCGGATTGTGGAGTGGCCACCATTCCGGAGCCGATGGCCCATATCGCTCATACGCCACAATCAGACGCGACGCTTCCTCGTCGGAAAGATCGCGTGTGACGTCATGCACCTGCCCACGGCGAAATCAAGCTCAATGCCTTTGCGACGTTCCTCGTAGCTTTCGCCGACGCAAAGAATCGGCTGCATTCCGGCCGCCAAAACAGCGCGTACCTGATCCACGATGTTCGCATCATCTTCCGGATGGTACTTTCGTCGTTCGGAATGTCCGACAATCACATACGAACAGCCGAGGTGGGCGATCATATCGGCAGACACATCTCCAGTGAACGCGCCCTGCGATGTTACGGAAACAGCCTGTGCGCCGTAGTGAATCTTCAAATTGTCGGATTCGACCAACACCTGCACGCTGCGTAACGATGTGAAGGACGGCATCAATGCGATTTCACAATGGCGGTAGTCGAAATGGATGTCACGAAGTTTCCATGCGAGCTGCTGAACGAAATAGGTGGCTTCAAGATGGTCGAAGTTCATCTTCCAATTGCCGGCGACCAGTGGAATTCGTTGCGATGCCATGTGTTTGCCTGCCTCCGTTCTTATTTCATTCAGTGTTCGTACGCCGTGGTTTCGGGTTAGTGAAAACAAGAGGTGCTCCCCCACCTTTTTTGTTGATAAGGGAGCACCTCCGGTTATGCGTTAAGCAATCAGTCGAGCACCTTCAGGCCCGGCAGTTCCTTACCCTCGAGGAACTCGAGGGAGGCACCGCCACCGGTGGAGATGTGCGAGAAGCCATCCTCCGGGAAGCCGAGGTTACGCACTGCGGAAGCGGAATCACCGCCGCGACGATGGTGAACGCACCAGCTGCGGTAGCGTCGACCAGACCCTGGGCCACGGCCTCGGTGCCGGCAGCGAAAGCCGGAACCTCGAACACGCCCATCGGGCCGTTCCAAACGACGGTCTTGGAATCCACGATCTTGTCGTGGAAGAGCTTCTGGGAATCCGGACCGATGTCCAGACCCATCTTGTCAGCCGGAATGGCGTCGGCAGCCACGACTTCCGGAGCGATGTCCTCATCGGACTTCGGGAAGACCGGGTTCACCACGATATCGGTCGGCAACACGAGTTCGACGCCGTTCTGCTCAGCGCGCTCGATGTAGCCCTTGACGGTCTCGACCTGATCCTCTTCCAGCAGGGAGGTGCCGACCTCGAGGCCCTTGGCCTTGAGGAAGGTGTAAACCATGCCGCCGCCGATGACCAGACGGTTGGCCTTGTCGAGCAGGTTTTCGATCACACCGAGCTTGTCGGAGACCTTGGAACCGCCGAGCACGACGGTCAGCGGGCGTTCCGGCTCAACGGTGGCGCGGGACAGAGCCTTGACTTCCTTCTCGACCAGCAGGCCGGCAGCAGCCGGAAGATCGGCAGCAACGTCGTAATTGGAGCCCTGTGCGCGGTGCACGACGCCGAAGCCATCGGATACGAACGCTTCGCCGAGCGCAGCAATCTTCTTGGCATAAGCGGCGCGCTCCTCCGGATCCTTGCTGGTTTCTTCCGGGTTGTAACGCACGTTCTGCAGCAGAACGACATCGCCGTCGCCCATTGCGGCGACCTTGGCCTGGGCATCCTCACCATAGGTGTCTTCAGCCAGCGGGACCTCGATGCCGAGCAGCTCGCCGAGACGAGCAGCGACCGGGGCAAGGGACAGTTCCGGAACGACCTTGCCCTTCGGACGGCCGAGGTGAGCCATCAGAATGACCTTCGCGCCTTCTTCGCGCAGGGCCTTAATGGTCGGCAGAGCGGCCTTGATACGACCGTCATCAGTGATCGTGGTGCCGTCCAGCGGAACGTTGAAATCGGCGCGAACGAGAACGCGCTTGCCCTTGAGATCTCCAAGATCCTTGAGTGTCTTCATGTATATCCTTTCCTAGCCGCTTGTAAGCTGGAATGGCCATATTGCCATTTACGAATAATACAAGCCCAAACGAACAAAAACACCATGCTGTTCGAAAACAGGCATGGTGTTTTGCATAAAAGATTCAATCAAGCCGACTGGCGGCGCGCCTTTTCGGTTTTCTCGGCGAGCTGCAGAAGTCGACGGATGCGGCCCGCGATGGCATCCTTGGTGATTGGTGGATCGGCCAAACGTCCCAGCTGTTCCAGCGACGCATCAGCATGGTCGAGACGAAGCTGGCCGGCCGATTTGAGGTTGTCTGGAATGTCATCTCCAAGAATCTCAAACGCCTGACGAACCTTGTCGCATGCTTCCGCAGCCGCTTGGCGCTGCGACGCATGTTGGCGTCGTCGAAGTTGGCCAGACGGTTGGCTTTGCCCCGAGCTTCGCCGTCGGAACGCTTTCCGGTCCACTCGCGTGCGGAGCGCGGCGCACCCATAAGAATGAGCATACGTTCGATGGCGTCGGGATCGCGCAGGGTGACGCGTTCGGAGCTGCGCAGCTTACGCGGCTTGGCGGTGATGCCCAGACGTCGTGCGGTGGAGACCAGTGCCAGAGCGGCCTCATGGTTCGGGCACACGATTTCAAGATAGCTGGCCTTGCCTGGATCGGACAGACGTCCGTTGCGAGGAACGCGCCGCGCCATGCGGACTTGATCTGCGCGATTTTGCCGTTGATGATATCGCTTGGAAGACCAAGCACCATGTTCTTGGTGTAACGGCTGTACAGGCCGGTCTGCAGCACGAGCGCCGTACTGCCTTCGGCACGCGAATCACATAACGCTGCACGGTGCCGGTTGGCGTCTGCCTAGAGACAGGAGTAAGCGTGGCTTCATGACCATACAGGTTCTTGATGGTGTCCTGCAGCCAAGCAGCCGCATCTTGGGAGTCGAGCTGCACCTGCACGAGAATGTGGTGATCCACCGAGTGCAAACCATTGCCGAATCGAATCATCGCTGTCGCCTGCGCCTTTTTGGCGATCGGCAGTTCGTTATCGATTGCGGCCAGCTCGCTTTTGACGTCATCCAGAAGAGCCAAGAGCCAACCTCCTACCTTGCTGTTCTTCCCTAAATTTCAGGCGAGTCGCGGAATCATTCCGCACCGCCACGGCTTACTGTGATACCGAATATCTTGGACAATCACAGCCGGGTTTCTTTACATATGGACACTATTTTCTCATAATACGGTCATTTTTCCGCTGACCGCTTATCAACTCGCGTGCGGAAACGGAAACCGACAACCCCCTCGCACGCAGTCGCTTAGCCAAAGCCTCACTCATCGCGACAGAACGATGCTGGCCTCCGGTGCAACCAATCGCAATAGTCACATAATGCTTATCTTCCTGCGCATATCCTTCAATCGCAATCGAAAGCGCCTTTTCATACGAGTCGAGGAAGTCCGCGGCCCCTTCGCTGGAAAGTACGTAATCACTCACCTCTTTGTCGCGTCCGGTCAGCGAGCGAAGCCTGGGAACCCAAAATGGATTCGGCAGGAATCTCACGTCGGCCACAAAGTCGGCGTCGATGGGAATACCGTATTTGAAACCGAAACTGAAGATGTGCACGGAAACCGTGGTCGGACCGGATCCGAGCATGGCCTCATATAATTTCGTGGACAGCTGATGGATACTCAATGATGACGTGTCGATAACGATGTCCGCACGTTCTTTGAGATTCTCAAGCAGATCTCGTTCCTCGAGAATGCCGTCAATCAGTCGATTGCCCTGCTGCAACGGATGAGCCTGCGTACGGATTCATATCGTTTGATCAGCACCTCGTTGCTGGCATCAAGGAACAGGATACGCGTTTTCACACCAAGATCGTCCAGATGGCTGAGCACCGCGGACAGGTCATCGAAATAGTCGCGGGAACGCACGTCGACGACAGCGGCGAGTTTGTGAATATTGGATCCCGTGGTCATCATGTCCACCAAGGGCACCAGCAGTTTTGGAGGCATGTTGTCAACCACATACCAACCATGTCTTCAATGCTGTCGGCAGCATGCGAACGGCCCGCACCGCTCATGCCGGTGATCAGCAATACTTCAAAACCTTCAGCCGGCGAAGGGGCGCTGGCATGCGTGCCATTCGCCTGTACGTCGATGTCTTTCTGTGCCATCACAGAGCCTCCTCAAGCGCGATGCGCATGGCTTGTTCCAAACGCGCGGTGCAATCCTGATCAACCATACCGCTCGGCGGATCGTCATCCCAGATTCCCGTCATCAACCAGACCTGCACCATGGCCTGATACAACAGCATCTGCTCGCCGCCAATGGCGATTCCTCTGTTGGCGCCATGCCTGCATCAGCTTGGTAGGGCGTGGGTCATATACGACGTCGAGCAATGTTCCATGCATGCGCACACATGGCATTCTCAATGATTCGGCAATACCGTCCGCAGCCAATCCGGGAATGGTGTTTATCGCCACATCAGCCTGGCGCAACGCTTCGATGGCGTGGTCCATGCCGACAATGCTGATCGGCTGTTCCGATGGCATATACCGTTCGGCAAGTGGCTTGAGATCGGCGTTCTTCTCAGGATGGCGAGCCACAACGATGACATGTCCGATCGCAGACATCTCCACGCATGCCGCTAACGCCGACGTTGCGGTGTTGCCGTTGCCGATGATCACGGCCGTTCCCGAACGGTCCGTCTTCGGCGTTATCGCACGTGTCTGATACGAGTGTTCGAAAGCGAGTTCGATGCCGCGTACATCCGTGTTATATAGCCTGATGAAGGGGATGTTCGAATTGCCATTGACGCAGGTTTTGGTCCAATCAAACACCGCGGTATTGGCAACCATAAGCTCTTTGGCCCATGTATTGCACGGTGTTCCGTATGGCTGGATCGTTTTCTTCAATGGCATGGTCAGGCTGAGTCCCGACCAGGTCGGATCAAGCGATTCAAGAAAGCCCTCAAGATCAGGCTCGCCCACCTCATGCTTGTCGTACGACCAGTCGTCAAGATGCAACGCGTGATAAGCGGCATTGTGCAGCACCGGAGACAATGAATGTGCGATGGGCTTGCCCAGAACCGCGCACCGGTGGTTGACCTCGGTCATATTCCCTCCCTATATATTCACCGTCATCATGCTAGCAATCCGATTGTCTTTTTTCGCTACCCAATCTTATTCCATTTCATCTTTCGGACTATTCGACGAAATGGCATTTTCCGTCGACGGTTGCCCGTCGTGGGCGTGCAACGCTTGGTAAATGGCTGCGGCTTTGGCTTTTCCGACGCCTTTGACCTGCTCGAAATCCTCGACATCCGCCTCACGCATGGCACGAACCGAGCCGAAATGGCTCAGTAGGCGCTTCTGGTATGCCTCGCCGACGCCTGGAATATCGTCCAAGGCGGAACGCAACGCGCCTTTCCTTCTGGTCTGACGATGATAGGTGATGGCAAAACGATGCGATTCGTCGCGGACGCGTTGCAGTAGATACATGCCTTCGGATTGACGTTTGAGAATGATCGGATAGTCGTCATCCGGCACCCACACCTCTTCCAAACGTTTTGCCAATCCGCACACGGCCACGTCATCCACACCGCAATCCTCAAGCGCCTTCGCGGCCGCCATGACCTGCGGTTTGCCGCCATCGACCACCACCAGATTAGGCTTGTATGCGAAATGATGCCGATTGGTGTTCTGCTGGACAGTCGGTTCATGAGTCTGGTCACCATGCTCGGATGCCCGACGTTCATTATCCATGCTTTCGCCGGAGTCACCGGCGATATTGCCATGTTGGAATCGTCGCGTCAGCGTCTCGTACAATGCGCTCAAATCGTCGAGTGCACCCTGTCCGTCCGCTCCGCGAATGGCGAAACGACGATATTCGGACTTTTTGGCAATCGCGTCCTCGAATACCACCATGGAAGCGACCTGGAACGCTCCGCCGACGGTATTGGAAATGTCGTAGCATTCGATGCGCAATGGAGCCTGTTCAAGTCCCAAAGCCTTGGCAACATCATTCATGGCCGTGCTGCGGGCGCCCATATCGCTGATGCGACTCATCTTGCTGCGCTGCATTGCCTGCTTGGCATTATCGTTGGCACGGTCCAGAAGCTGTCTCTTATCCCCTCTGCTGGCCACGCGAATGCTCACGGCACCACCGCGCAATCCGCTAAGCCATGATTCAAGCTCTTCACGCCGGGCCGGCTCGATGGGAACAATCACCTCGCGCGGCACCGGAGAGATAGGAGCCAACAAATCCGCACGACCGGTCTGATCCTGCCGCTCGTTACGTTCCCTGGTAGCTTGCGCGCGTGCCACCGCATCGGTCGCCGTCACGATTTGCGTCGATCCGATGGCATTGCGTTGTTCGGTGACAACAGTCGACTGCGAAGCCCTAATCGTCTCCCCTGCGGTTTCCGAATACACCTGCACAATAAGGTCGGCAATCAGCTCCTCATCCGTCACATCCTCAACCCGTTCCACACTCCAATTGCGTTCACCTCGGATGGAACCGGCACGCACGTAAAACGCGTGCACGGAAGCTTCCAGCTCGTCCGAATCGACGCCGAAGAAATCCGCATCGACATCGAAATCGAACACCACGCATTCTGCTCAACACTGTGGATAGCATCTGGATCTGATCGCGCAACCGAGCCGCTTTCTCGAACTCCAACTCGTCGCTGGCCTCCTTCATTTCACGCGTGAGCTGTGCGATATACGATTTGCCGATGCGACCGGTTAATACGCCAATAAGCTGTTCGCACATCTTCCGGTGTTCCTCGACGCTGATACGTCCAATGCAAGGGGCCGAACATTTGCCGATGGACGCAAGCAAACATGGACGATGAGTGATTTCCGCCTTATGATAAACGTTCTGTGAACAGGTGCGCACAGGAAAAGTCTTGAGGAGACGGTCGAGACTGTGACGCAGATCCCATACTTTGGCGTACGGGCCGAAATATCTTGTATCGCGGCGTTTGCGGCTTCTGGTCACCCACACCCGCGGCACGCGTTCACCGGATGAGATCGCCAGATACGGATAGTTTTGTCGTCGCGGAACACAACGTTGAATCGTGGGTCAAACTCTTTGATCCACGTGTATTCCAACGTCAATGACTCAAGTTCGGTACCAACGACCGTCCATTCCAGGTTACGGGCCGTCAATACCATGGTTTGAGTGCGGGGATGCAGCTGATACAACGGTTGGAAATAATTGGTCAAACGGTTGCGCAGGTTTTTCGCCTTGCCTACGTAAATGACCCTGCCTTCACCATCTCGCCACTTGTATACGCCTGGCTGCGCCGGAATGTCGGATGTTTTCGGACGAAACAGGTCACGTGAATCCCCCAGCAGAGGCGCGCCGTTCTTGTTTACGTCTTTGCCGGGAGAATCATCACCACCGACACTGAAACCGTCGCCGTTCAACTGTTCGGCGGTTTTGCGCCAAACCTCCTGGCTGTGCCGCTCGATGGGTGCGCTCACAGCATGCCCTTAAGGAACTTGCCGGTCCAAGACTGTTCGCATTGAGCCACCTGTTCCGGCGTACCTTCGGTAACGATGGTGCCGCCTCCGTCACCGCCTTCCGGCCCAAGGTCGATGATCCAATCGGCCGACTTGACCACATCGAGATTGTGTTCAATGACAATAACGGTATTGCCCTTATCCACCAATCCCTGCAAGACAAGCAGCAGTTTGCGCACATCTTCAAAATGCAAACCCGTGGTAGGTTCGTCAAGAATATACACGGTTTTGCCCGTAGACCTTCGCTGCAACTCGGTCGCAAGCTTCACACGCTGCGATTCGCCGCCGGAAAGCGTTGGAGCAGGCTGTCCGAGTCGGATATACCCAAGTCCGACCCGCACAAGCGTGTCGAGATAGCGGAGATGGAGGGATACGCTTTGAAGAACTGGGCAGCCTCTTCGATCGGCATGCCAAGCACGTCGGCAACGGATTTGCCATTGTATTTCACCTCCAACGTTTCGCGGTTGTAGCGTTTGCCATGGCATTCCTCACAGTCCACATACACGTCCGGCAGGAAGTTCATTTCGATCTTCAAAGTGCCGTCGCCATGGCATGCTTCGCACCGGCCACCCTTGACATTGAACGAGAACCGCCCCGGACCGTATCCACGGACTTGCGCTTCAGGGGTTTTGGCGAACAGCGTGCGGATCTTATCCCATACTCCGGTATAGGTGGCCGGATTGGAACGCGGAGTGCGTCCGATCGGATTCTGGTCAACGTGGATCACTTTGTCGCACTGGCCCACACCTTCCACACGGGTATGCTTGCCGGGCACGATGCGCGCACCGTTGAGTTTGTCGGCAAGCACCGGGTACAGAATCTGATTGACCAAAGTGGATTTACCGGAACCCGAAACACCCGTCACGCAAGTGAAAACTCCCAGTGGGAAGTTGACCGTCAAATCCTTCAGATTGTTTTCGCGGGCTCCAACACGCGCAACTGCTTGGTCTTACGTACTTTGCGACGGGACTGCGGGACCTCGATCTTTCGGCGGCCGGCAATGTAGTCGCCCGTAACCGAACGCGGAGCGTCAACGAGCTTTTTCGCGGGACCGGAATAGATCACTTCGCCGCCATGCTCGCCAGCTCCAGGTCCGATGTCAATAACCCAATCAGCGTTCTTGATAGTGTCTTCGTCATGCTCCACAACGATCAGCGTGTTGCCAAGATCGCGCAGATGATGCAGAGTGGTGATCAGCCGCTCATTGTCACGCTGGTGCAAGCCGATGGATGGTTCGTCGAGCACATACATCACGCCCACCAAACCGGAACCGATCTGGGTCGCCAAACGAATACGTTGCGCCTCGCCGCCAGACAAGGTTTTGGCGGCACGAGACAGTGTCAGATAGTTCAGTCCGACGTCGTTGAGGAATCCAAGACGGGCACGAATCTCCTTCAACACCTCGCCGGCGATCTGCGCGGCCGACCCTTCAAGCTGCAAGCCGTCCATCCATGCGAGGCTTGTCTCAGCGGACATGTCGCACACATCGGCAATGGATTCCCCGCCAACGGTCACCGCCAGCACTTCCGGACGAAGCCTACGGCCTTGGCATGCCTGACAAGGTACTTCACGCATATACGATTCGTAATACTGCTTCATCTGATCGGAGTCGGTCTCGTCATGCCTACGCATCAGCGTACGCACCACGCCTTCGAAACCGGTGGAATATTCGCGCATACGACCCCAACGGTTACGATACGAGACCTGCACCTTGAAATCACGCCCATACATAATGGCTTGACGGGCCTCTTCCGGAAGATCCTTCCAAGGGGTGTCGAGATCGAAACCCATCTCATCGCCGAGCCCCTCAAGCACATGGCGATAATATTCGCCGGTGCCTTTGGTCATGCCCCACGGTTCGATGGCGTTCTCATTCAGTGTCTTGCTGGGATCGGGAATCACCAGTTCCGGATCAATCTCCAGCTTGTATCCGATGCCCGTGCATACCGGGCAGGCACCGTACGGGGCGTTGAACGAGAACGTGCGCGGCTCAATCTCATCAAGTTCAAGCTGATGCCCGTTCGGGCATGCGCGTTTTTCGGAAAAAGGCTTACGGCGGTCAGAATCCTTCTCATCCAAATCCACAAAATCGGCCACCACGATACCCTTGGCGAGCTTCAATGCGGTTTCAATGGAATCGGTCAGACGCTGACGGATGCCGTCCTTGACCACCAGTCGATCCACCACCACTTCGATGGTGTGCTTTTTCTGCTTGGTGAGTTTGATGTCGTCGGACAGCTGCTTCATTTCGCCGTCAATCAGCGCTCGTGCGTAGCCGTCGCCCCGCAAGAGTTCAAGCAGATCCTCGAACTCGCCCTTACGCCCACGGACGACCGGCGCGAGAATCTGGAATCGTGTGCGCTCCGGATACTGCAGCAACGCGTCCACCATCTGTTGCGGCGTCTGTGCGCTGACCAACGCGCCGCATTCCGGGCAATGCGGAATGCCAGTGCGGGCAAACAGCAATCTCAGATAATCGTAAATCTCGGTAATCGTGCCGACAGTCGAACGTGGATTGCGGTTCGTGGTCTTCTGATCGATCGACACCGCAGGGCTCAAACCTTCGATGAAATCGACGTCGGGCTTGTCCATTTGCCCCAGGAACTGCCTTGCGTACGCCGACAGCGACTCCACATATCTGCGTTGGCCTTCGGCGAATAACGTATCGAAGGCGAGCGAGGATTTGCCAGAACCCGACAGTCCGGTGAACACCACCATGCGATTGCGCGGAAACTCAAGATCCACGTTCTTCAGATTATGCTCGCGAGCGCCTTGGATGGTGATTTTGAGGTCGTTGGGCAGGTGTTTGAGGTCGGCTGTAAGTGAACCGTTTTTCGTTTTGAGAGGGGCTTTTTTGATTTCTCTTGCGAGGAATGCGTCGCTGGTGAGAACGCGTTCGACTATGACGTCGCCGTTTGCTGCGTTGTTGCGTTTGGTTGCCACGGCTTGCCTCCGCTGGTGGTTGTTCTTTGTTCTAGTTGTTTAGGATACCTCATTTTCGTTATGATTTCGAACAGGTGTTCTATTTGTGGTGTGTTGTGTTCCATTGGTGTTGGTTGTGGAGTATTGTCATTGCGTCGTTGATGGGGATGCGTTCTTGTTCGATTCGTAGGTAGGTTGTGTTTTTCCCGGTGCAGAGTTGTTCGTATAAGTTTCTTTCGTGTTGTGTGAGTCCTGGTGTTGGTTTGGGGTCGCGTGTTTTGAGGGGTTGTTTTTTGGTGTCGAGTTTGGTGCCGTATGGTTCGTATGTTTTGTATGCTGTGCTGTCCATGAGTATGGAGTCGCAGGTGATGCCGGTTTGTCGTAGTTCGGAGAGTATTTCGAGGCCGTCTGCGTCTATGTCTCCCCAGTAGATGATGTGGGGTGTGGTTGTGATCCAAGGTAGTAGTGTTTTGATTCGGGTTGCCGCGTGTCCGCTGCCGAATATGCAGATGGCGTGTTCTGTTGTGGGTATGGCTTGGTAGGTGTCTTTGTTTTCCACGATGATGATGTGGGTGATGTCGTGTGGCGCGCCGTCTGTCCATGGTTGTGTCACGATGAGGTCTGGTTGGTTGTGGTGTTGTGTGTCGAGGAGTCGGAGTCGGATTTCTCCGTGGCGGTCGTTGAGGGCTAGTTGTTCTCGTTTGAGGAGTTTGCAGATTGCTTTGCAGCGGTTTGATGTTGTTTTGCCTAGCCATTTTGCGCTGAATCCGGGGATGGGGACCATGCGTGGGGTCATGTTTTCGGTGTTGTGGTTGGCGAAGTAGTGTGCGGCTTGTATGACGAGGTTGAAGTCGGTGTCGTCGTGGTTTTTGAGGATTTTGGCGATGTTTATGGAGGTGTTGGAGTCGAGGTTGAATTGGTTGGTGATGGTGTGTGCGCGTTGGTGTTCGCGTTGGTAGAGTTTGCGTGTTTGTGGTGTGGTGATGTTGAGGGCCGTGTTGAGGTCGGGTATGGTTACCGAGTCGATGAGTTGGCTGGTTTGTCGGACGATTCCGTTGGAGATGACTTTGGTTTTTTCGCTGGTTTCGCAGTGGTGTTGTTGTGCCCAGTTGCGGATGGCTTCGTCTTGGGCGCGGATGTGCGTGTAGTGGGCTTCGAGTTCGGTTTGTTTGGGTAGTCGGATGGTTTTGCGCAACGGCCAGGAGGTGTTGGCGTCATACATGTGCTTGGTGAGATAGTCGGTGACGTATCCGTTGAGTTGGCTGTGGATGTCGCTGTTGGTGGTGCTTCTGGCCGTTGCCATGGGTTATGCCTCCGTTGTTGGTTTCGCGGGTGCGGTGGTGGGCTGTGTTTCGTCCTGTGTGATGGTTTCGCTGTCGAGTTCCTGTAGGTATGAGTTGTCGGTGGATGGGTCTTTGTATGCGACGTATGCTCTGTTGGCGACGTTGAGGATTTCCGCGGTTTTGCTTTCCGGGGCGGAGACGATGATTTGGAAGCCGAGTCGGGGTAGTACGGCGAGCGCGCGTTTGGTGTAGCGGCCGTCGGCTTTGATGAGTGCTTCGTCGAGGAAGAGCGTGGTGTAGGTGGGGCGTGCGGTGAGGTCTCCGCCGAGGAGGTAGATGAGGCTGCACCGTAGACGAATGAGGTGAGTTCTTGGAGGCTCCGCCGGATTTTCCGCCGGTAGAGCTGATGCGTTCGTCGGGGGCGTTGTCGTGGTGCACGATTGCGTAGAATGAGCTGCGTACGCGTGGGTCGAGGTTGCGTGCGCCGTATGCTTTGATGCCGTTGGTGTCGTGTATTTTGTCGAGTTCGTTGTGCAGTCTGTTCACGAATGTTTCGCAGTTGTTGAATGCTTTGCGTGTTTCCGTGGGATTGTCGCTTGCGTTGCGCGTCCAGTCTTCCAGTTTTGACAGGATGCGGCTGAGGGTTGTTTCGAATTGTCGGTCGATTGGGCTGAAGGTCACGTCGAGTGATAGTCTGCCGCCTTGTGGGCCGAATTGTTGTCCTTTGAGCATGCTGTTGATGCGGTTGAGCTGTTCTTTGATGTTTTCTTCGTCGGTGCGTAGCGCGCGGTTGAGCTGTTGGAAGCTCATGTAGAGTTTTTTGACGCTGTTGGCGTATTCTTCGTCGGTTGCGGCGCGGGTGACGAGCATGTTGAGTTCGTCGAGTTCGTCGAGGAAGTATCGGTAGTCTTCCACGCTTGCCATGACGGTGTTGTCATCTGTGGAGTGGTTGTTGAGGTAGTCGTCCATGATGCGTTCCGTGTCGGCGCGCAGTTGGTTGGATCTGGCGTCGATTTCTTGGATTCGTGTGCGTGCGATGCGTGCGATGTTGCGTAGCGCGCGCGTGTGGAATGGTGTTTCGCTTTCATGGTCGAAGAGGCCTGCGATGAGTTTTGGCCGGTCTTGCGCGCGTACGGATGCGCCGAAGCAGTTCTCGTATGCGTCGGCGAGTAGGTTCGATACCATGCTGGATAGTGTGGCATCGTCGAAGTCGTCGTTGCCGTAGGCGTCGAGCCATGCTTGTTCGGCTTGGACGGCGTGTTGGGCTTGTCGAGGTCGTCTTCGGCTTGGTACTGGTTTCTGTTTTCGGCGGTGGCCTGTTGGTTGAGCTGTTTCAGTTCGGTTTGCAGTTGGCCGAGTTCCGGGTCGTTTTCGATGCGTTCGATCTGCCTGCGGATTCGCGTTTCCTGTTCCCGTAGTCCGTTCACGTCGATTTTGCTCCATGGCATGTCGGCTACGATTCGTGCGAGCTCGTGCTCGTCTTGCAGCAGGCTGATGGCGTTGGACATTTGTTCGCTTCGACGGTCGGCGTTCTGCAACGCCTGCTCCGCCTTGTCGAGTTGGTTTTTCAGTTCGGCCAGGTATTGTTCGTTCATGAAGCCGATGACCTGGTGTAGTCCTTTGCTGCCGTGGAATCCACGGTCGCCGGATTTGATTTGTCCGTCGGCCTGCACTTGTCGTTCGTCATGGTTCATGTCGTCGATGGCGTGCACGCAACGCGCGTCGAACCGTGGCGACGTCGTCTGGTTTTTCAGCCATCCGGCGAACGGAGAGTCCTCCCGGTATTGCAGTTTCGACGACATCCAGCCTTCGCTGGCGGAGGATTCGTATTGCATGCCGGTGTCGATGAACCGCCACGTGCGTCGTGTCATGAGTTTCGGGTCGATGGCGCTGATTTTCGCCGCGAATCCTTGCTCGTGGCGTTTGTCGACGAGGATGGTCTGCGCGATGGGCGCGTAGGTGACGTTCATTGCCAGACGCCACTGTTCGTTCTGTTCGTTCACGTCCATCAGTTCGGCCACATACGGCAGTTCGGACGCGTCCAATCCGGTCGCCCGCATGATAAGCGTGCGCGCGTCGTCCATGTCATCGCTGATGCGCGTCCTGTGCGTGAGTTTGCGCTGATAGTCCCGTCGTAGGCTGTCACGGTCGCGCTGGCGGTCGTGACGCTCCCCTACCAGCTGCTGGAATCTGGCGTTCGCGTCCTTCAACCGTTCCTCGTATGTGTCGAGCGTTTCGGCGAGCATGGCGCGTTTGGCGTCCCATGTCTGCTCGCTGTCGGGAAGCCTGCCTTCGACCTGTTCGAATCGTTCGGCTATGGCATGACGTTGCCTGCTCGCCTCGTCGATGTCCTGGCGCACGCGTTGAAGATCCTTGCCGAGCTGCTGCAGACTGCGCCGTCGATGCCTTGGATACGTTCCTTGACGGCGTCGATTCGCGTGTTGAGCTCGCCGACGCGCTGCATCGCCCGATCGATGGCCTCCTGCGACTCCTTGACCTTGCGCTGCGCGGCCGGCAGACCAGCGCGCACTTCGCTGGCCATGCGCGAGCGCGCCCATGCGGACAGTGTTGCGTTGCCATGTTCGCTGTCGGGGTTGATGGGTTCGTATTCGCGTCGTTCGCTGGTTTGCTTTGCGTATTCGCCGTAGCGTGTCTGGATGTTTTGCAGGATGGCGACGCGGGCCATTTTGTCTTCCATGCTGTGGAAGTTTTCGTTGAACCGGTTGTAGTCGTCGACGGTTTCGTGGGCGAGGCGGATGGATTCGGGTATGTCGAGCACGCCTTGCTTGAAGATGTCGTCGAGTTTTGAGGGGCGTCCGCCGATTGTATTTTGTGCAGGAGGCGGCAGGCGTCGGCGCTTAGGCCCATGTCCTGCCAGATGGAGGCGTGGAATCCGCGGCGTTGGTGTGCGTGGTGCATTCCGGATAGGTTTTTTCGAACATGGACCGGGTGAATGGTGTGTTGCGGTACTGGTCCATGAGTCGTGGGTCGATGGTTCGGTTCCAGGTGATGTAGCGGCGGCGTAGTCCGTCTTGTCCGTCTCCGGCGTTCAGGTAGAGGAATTTGCCGCAGGAGAGCAGTCCTCCGTCGGTTTTGTTCACGTAGGTGTCGACGATTGCGCCCCAGATGTTCTGTGGGGTGCCGTCGGCGTCTTTGCCGCGCAGGAAGATCGGCGTTTCGCCGTTTTCGCTATCGCTTACGCCGATCATGCCACGCAGGTAGGTGTAGTCGTTGCGTTCCGAACGTCCGGAGTTCGACGCCTTGTTGTAGGGGGTTCCGGATGGGTAGAGGAGTGAGATTTGCGCGTCGACGAGTGTGGATTTGCCTGATTCGCTGGCGCGGCGAGCAGGGTCACCGGCATGGTTTCGTCCATGGATGGGCGGAATTCGTGCCAGCCGCCGTATGAGCCCAGTTGACGATTTGTCGGCTTTGTAGCATCCACTTGTCGGAAACGATCTTCATGTCGTCTGCCATCAGTGTTCCTCCTCGTCGAAACGGTTGTCGTCGGTGTTGAAATCGAATGCGTCTTGTTCTATGTCTTCCATGGGCCTGTCGTCCGGGCCGGCGTTGGTGCGGCCGTCGGCGGATGCGTTCTCGTCCGTGGTTTCGGATCCGAGCCACTGGTCGGCGAGGCCGCGGTCGAGCACCATGGGCACCAGTGGCGTGAGGACGTACATGTCGTCGTCTTCGATCGGCGCGAGATACCCGTAGGTGCGCATGCGTGAGATGATGGACGTGATTTTCTTCGCAGTGCCTTCCTCGTCGTTGCTGGCGGTGAGGAATCCCGCGCCGGTGGCGAGCAATGCGCGGATGTCGTCGAAGCTGATAAGCCAGTCGCATGGTTCGGCGTTCTGGTTTTCGTATTCCAACGCTTTGATGCGTAGCGCGGCAAGCGTGGCGGCCTCCTCGCGGGTGAGGCTCATACGTGTTTTCAACGAACGGATGCATGTCTCCGAGTCGGTGACCGGCGACGCGTACATGATGCGGTATTTCGTGTTGTCGACCAGTCTGAGCATGTCGTTGTTGAGCGAACGTTCCACGACCTCACGGTTCTCGCAGGCGAGGTCATACAGCTGCCGTCGATGTAGCGTTCGCGTTTGAGCGCGATCGCGGCCATGCGCGCTTCGACGGGCATGTCGCCGGTGTCGCCGTTGAACAGCGGCGGTCGAGGCCTGCTGGCTGCCGGCCTCTTCCAATACCGGCTCCCCTTCTGTCAGGATCGTTTCCTCGATGTTGGCTTCGATATAGTCCGTCATGCTTATCTCTCCTCGATGATGTCGTCGAGCGTCGTTTCGGTGGTGAGAATGGGTTTGGTGCGCCATACGCGTTCGCTGCCGTCGATCGATATGCAGCGCCATGTCACGTATGACGAGTCGTCCTGCGTGCGCAGGGCGCTGAGGAAGCCGACCAGTTCGCTTTCCCTCCGTTCGGCTTTCGGCAGCTGGTTGAAGCTTGCCGCGAGGTCCACGAACATGCCGTCCGATGTCGTCACCGGATTGCTGCGGATAAGCCTGATCATGCGCGTCAGCCGCGGCCCGCATATTTCGACCATGTTCTTGAGGTCTGGCGCTTCGATGGTCGCCGCTGGGGCGTCGTTCAGGCTGGATGATGCGGCGCGCGCCATTGATCTGCCGGACGAGATGGCAATGTCGGGAATTTCGCCTGCCCGGCGTCCGTATGGTAGGGCCGGCTTTGGTCATTGGGATGGGCTTTGGCTTCGGCGCTGGTCTTTGCGAACAGCTGGTTGAGTTTGGCGAGCATGGTCCGGTAGCTCGTGTCGGTCTGCTGGCGTACGAGACGGCTGACCGCCTCGTCGGACGTGCGGATCTGCCGGCGCACGTCCTCGATGCCTTCATAGATGCGTTTGAGTTCGGAACGCACCTGGTTGAGCAGCACGCTCGGCTCGCCATCCAAATAGGGGTTTCTGGCGATGTCCCGCACCGCGTCGTCGATCTCGCGCCGGCCTTCGTCGGTGACGATGACTTGGAACGCGTCTTCGAAACGACGTCCGCTGTCGGATTCGCGGAACGCACGTCGGTATTCGTCATGGTATGCGGTGAGGATGCTTTCCACGCTCATGGCGCCGGCCTGCATGCGCCGTCGGAGCGCGTCGCCGTTGTCCCGTTCGGAAAGGGCGAGCTCGCGCAGGTCGATGGGCACTCCTCGCAGAGTGTTGTGAATCACGCCGATGATGTCGCCGACCTGTTCGGACGTGAGCTTTTCCAAGGCCTCGCTATGTTCCAGCTCGTCGATTTCCTTCTGCCGTTCCTCAATGTCCCTCTTCAGCAGGCGGATGCGCTCGCGCGGATCGGCGGTCAACTGCATGCGAGCATGCTCGATTTCCATGATGATGCTGTTGGCCTGCGCGCCGGACAGCGCTTTCGTGGTGTCCTCAAGCCGGTCGAGCGCTTCGATGGCACGGTGCGCTCGCGCTGTGAGACGGTACAGGTAGCGGTGCGAGGCCACATCCATGGAATTGGCGAGCCAGGCGTAGTCGCCTTCCCCTTCGCGGGCGAGGTCAAGCAGGACCGAATGCGCGGCCTCGCGCGCAGTCTGCCCGTCTTTCAGCGTGTAATCGTCGGTTTCGATGAGCCGGTTGAGACTGCGTGCGAACCGTTCTTCGACGATTTCGCGCGGCAGCTCCCCCGTCAGCGGTCGAACGTGGAACGCAACAACGCGACGTACAGCATGGAATTGTTACGCAGCAGCAACCGTAGGACACCGGTTTCGTATACGGGTCGAAGCCGTTCCATCTCCCGTCTGATCTCAGCCAACAATACGCCTTTCCATGTGTTCGATGCCTTGGCGGCAAGTCTCCATTCTAAACGAAAACAAGGAAAAGACGCCGCAGTTACAGTACGAATGCGACGTCTTTTCCTGTCATGGAAGAGGGAACCCGGCCCCATCTAATTTCCGGCTAGATGCTCATGCTCATAAGCTGGGCCGCATACTCCTCTACGAGTTCGCTGTCCCGTTCCGTCCACTCGTGGCTGGCGGAATCGTCCGGCACGAAAATAATGTCGCTGTTCTCGTTCATTTGTTTTACCTCCGTCCGTTCCGCTCTCCCCCGGCATCGTTGCCTGTTTTGGCGGAACTTCTCCTAGCCTCTCGCATGGATTATCTCTTTTCAAGAGAACGTTCACATTGTGGTCAAACGTTTTCTCAACAGAGGAGGATTCCAGTTCGGATTTCGGTCGGGATGAATTGAGGATGACGCCCGGATTTGCGGTCGGATATGAAAAAGCTTCCTTCCGGAAGCTTTCGAATGGAGCGGACAACGGGACTCGAACCCGCGGTCTCAACCTTGGCAAGGTTGCGCTTTACCAACTAAGCTATGTCCGCAAGTTGTTTCCACCGTGGTGGGCAACGAGTAGAAAATATACATGAAGCATGCCAACTCCGCAAATCGCGGCGTGTCGCGCTATTTTCCAACGACTTAAGCCGATGTTATGCCATGGTTCGCGGAGCCGGTGCCAACGATACAACCGGCATTCCGACCGATATCGCCCCTGGTGCGTCCTGTTGCCACATGCCTTGCCGTTCCACCTTTGCGTCCCCGTTGCTTTCTTCGCCTTATGGCAGGCACCCATTATCCAACCATGGCGGATAAAGCAAATGTCGTTGGGGGCGTAAGCGGTTGACACGGATTGAAAGCGACTAGGCGTCCCACTGACAACGGGCGAGATCGACTCGCAGTCCGGAAGCTCCGCGTTCGAGTCTTTCATCTTGCCTGACTCGCTTAGTTCGGGCATACCTTTCGGAGAGATGAAGACAACGCTTCCTCTTCGAGCAGAAGCCGCTGTCTTTCCGGACCGCCGAACGCGAATCCGGGTGCCAACGAGCCGTCTCGGAACACCACACGATGACATGGAATCACACCCGGCTCAGGATTCGAATGCAGGGCATAGCCGACAAAACGCGCGTTGCGTGGCGCTCCGGCCAAAGCCGCAACCTGCCCATAGGTGGCGACTTTACCCTTCGGAATGCGCCGCACCACCTCATAAACACGCCTGCTGAACAATCCCTTCTCCATTCGTTGTCCCATTCCTCAAGAAACTAGTCGAGGATGACGCCGGCGGAGAGCATTTGCTGGCGGGCTGCGATGCCGAGTTCTTCACTGACCGGTTCGGTCAGGTTTTCGATGACATGCACTTCAAGTCCAAGCTTACGGGCGTCCAGCGCGGTTTCCTTGACACAGTGCGATTCGGCCAAGCCAACCACGTCGACGCATTCGATACCCGCGGATTCCAATGCAACGGCAAGCGTACGCCCTGTAGCCATGTCAGAGGCGACCTGTTCGCGGGAAGGAATCGAATCCGTATTATCCTCGTATCCTTCGAACCCCGAATATGACGGCGAATACTGTCCCTTCTTGAAATGATGCTCTACATGCAGCGCGGCGATCGCTGGATGAAGTTCGGCGCCGGGAGTGCCGGCCTTGCCGTGCACGGGCCACGTATCCACATAGTCGGGTTGCTCCGACCAGTGTGAGCCGGGCTCGATATGCCAATCCTGCGTGGTTGCGATGTATTCGTACTCGCCGCGATGCGCATTCACGTAATCCGCGATACGTTCCGCAACGGCATTGCCACCGGCTACACCCAGTTCGCCGCCTTCGCAAAATGTCGGCTGCACATCCACAATGATCAAAGCTTTCTTCATGTTTGCTCCCTTCCGAATTTGCCTGCTCACCAGAATAATCTGATTGTTACGCTTCCGCGCAATCTATTCCATTTGCGATTGCGTACCACGCGGTGGGATTCACGTGGTTACAGGCGTTCGGTATGATGTTCGATTGGCGTTTGGCCTTATGAAATGATGGGCAGGCCGTTATGTGCGGCACAGCCAGTTTGGAACGACAGTAACGAAAGTGCAGAGGTGTTGAGGCATGGCAATTGAAGCGCAGGAGCTTGAGATTCAGATCGGCGCGCGCACGTTGCTGCATCCCACGAATTTCCACGTCGCCAAGGGCGACAAGATCGGTCTGGTCGGACGTAACGGCGCCGGCAAGACCACGCTCACCCGCGTGATCACCGGCGACATGCTGCCCACCGCCGGCAAAGTGCGTGTATCGGGCAAGCTCGGCTATCTGCCGCAGGACACGCATGCTGCCGATCCGGAACAGACCGCGCTCGACCGCATGATGAGCGCGCGAGACATCGCTTCCATCATCAGTCGTATCCGCAAGGCCGAAAAGGAAATGACCGATCCGGATCCGGACGTCATGACCCGAGCGATGAACCGTTACGACAAGGCCATGCAGGATTTCGAAAAGGCCGGCGGCTATGCGGCTCAGTCCGAAGCGACCGCAATGGCGGCAAGCCTTGGCCTGCCGCAGGAGGTCATGGGCCAGCAATTGGGTACGCTTTCCGGCGGCCAGCGTCGTCGTATCGAATTGGCCCGCATCCTGTTCTCTGACGCGGATACGCTAATCCTTGACGAACCGACCAACCATTTGGACGCCGACTCCATCGAATGGTTGCGCGGATACCTGAAGAAATACGAGGGTGGATTCCTGGTCATCTCCCACTCCACCGAACTGTTGGACGAAGTGGTGAACAAGGTATGGCATCTGGATGCGCAGCTCGGACAGATCGACATGTATTCCCTCGGTTGGAAAGCCTACCTGCATCAGCGCGTGGTTGATGAGGAACGTCGCCGTCGCGAACGTGAAGTGGCCGAGAAGAAGGCGGAACGCCTCATGCAGCAGGGTATCCGCCTGCATGCGAAGGCGACCAAGGCCGTGGCCGCGCAGAACATGATGCGTCGTGCGGAGAAACTTCTCGAGAACACGTCCGAGGCACAAAAGCAGGAGAAAGTGGCGGATATCCGGTTCCCGGAGCCGGCTCCGTGCGGTCGCACGCCGATCATGGCGAAGGATGTGTCGAAAGCGTATGGTTCGAACATTGTATTCGCCGGCGTGAATCTGGCTATTGACAAGGGCTCGCGTGTGGTGATTTTGGGATACAACGGTGCTGGTAAGACCACCACCCTGCGTCTGCTCGCGCATTTGGAAGAGCCGGACACCGGTTCCGTGGACTACGGTCACGGCTGTAAAATCGGCTATTTCGCGCAGGAACATGACACGCTTGACCTGAATGCCACAGTGTTGGAAAACCTCATTCATGTGGCTCCGGAACTGAATGATACGCAGGCGCGTTCGATTCTCGGCTCGTTCCTGTTTTCCGGGATGATGCGTTGAAGCCGGCTCGCGTGCTTTCCGGTGGCGAAAAGACCCGCTTGGCGTTGGCGACATTGGTGACGAGCGTGCGAACGTGCTGCTGCTTGACGAACCGACCAACAATCTTGATCCGGCCTCACGAGATGAGATTCTCAAGGCTATCGCCAAGTATGAGGGTGCCATTGTGCTCGTCACCCACGATGAGGGCGCGGTGCAGGCATTGAACCCGGAACGCGTGCTGCTCATGCCCGACGGCGACGAAGACCTATGGAACGATTCCTATCTGGAATTGGTCGCCGAAGAGTAAGCCGAGTAATTCGAGTTTTATTCGGATTGTATTTATGCCGGACGCGAAAACGTCCGGCTTTTTCTTTCCACATGCGTTTCGAGCACGTTCGGTATTTCCGTATTTGTCTTGTGGTCTGCGAACAATCTGTGATTTGCAAGCGGCCCCGACTCATGAATCGCATCTTGCATGCCCATTGAGGGCTTGAGCCGATTCGTTTGCCAGGAAGTCCCCATTGCGATCGTCCGAACCTTTTCGGATTTCGTTATGCGCCCCCTAGCCTTCCGCGCTCCTGTTGGAACATGACGTGCGGAACAGACCAGAGGGGCCGATGCAGCAACACATCGAACGCATAGCGAAAGGAAGTTCCATGCCACGTAACGGCAAGGAGGGCATTCTCTTCAGTTTCATCATGTCCGCGATCATGATTTATGTGATGGCGGCACTCAATTACGGCGTACGTATCGGTGACGTCGGTGCGGCGGCGTGGAGCTACGCATTGTTCAACTGGCCGTTGGCCTACGTGGTCGGCATGATTTGCGATTTGTGCATCTGCACGCCAAGCTCCCGCGCGATTATGAATACATTCTGCGCGGCAACCGACCGTGCGGTATGGAAAGGCATCACGGTCAAATTCCTCATGGTGGTGCTGATGACCGTGTTCATGACCGTATTCGGCGCCATCATGGCATTCGGTTTCACATTCGGCGCGTTCACGGGATTCTGGCGCATGTTCCCCTACAATTTCACCATCGCGTTGCCGATTCAGATGCTGATCGTCGCACCATTGTCCGGCAAGATAGTTCACGCCATCGGCGATGCCGCCGGATGGAACAAGTCCGCGCAACAGCATGTTCCCGCTTTGGATGTCAAGACCGTTGCCGATGTGATGCAGCATGACGTTTACACGGTAGCCTCGGATGCGAGGTACGTGACGCAGTGCGCATGATGTTGGAAAAGAACATCAGCGGCATGCTTATCGTCGATGACGAACGCCACGTGGTCGGCTTCATCTCCGATAGCGACGTACTGTGCCGCTTCGCACAAGACAACGCGCCGGTTTCCGACATTTCCACGCTGGTCACTGGCATGGCCCGCGGCGAATTCCCGGAACTGTCTCACGCAGAACTGCTTGATATGAACGTCATGGTTATTGCCGCAAAGCCGGCCGTCACCGTGCAATCGGATGCCAATATCGCGCAAGTCTGCCAGATGTTCGGCTATCAACAGTACAAGAAAGTGCCGGTGGTTGAACAAGGCAAGCTCGTGGGCGTCGTCAACCGTGGACGCCTCACCCGCCGTTCCTTCGAAGCATGCCTTGGTACTGCCGAATAGCAATTAAATAATAACTAAATACTGCAATAAGTGGAGGGCGCCGAATCTGTCAATCGACGCCCTCCACTGTTTATCTCATTCCTTATTGCAATCAAACCGAATCATGCGCGATATGCGCAAGCCTTCACCGGCTTCGCTTGGTGAGCGGCTCCCAAGGTTCAAGCTCGACCGGCTGATCGGCCAGTATTTCGCGTGTGGTCTCATCGAGATACTCCTTGCGAATGATCAGTTCGGTAACATAACGGTCGAACCAAGCATCGGACGCCACATAATAGCCATCCTGACCATTATCCTTGCCCCAACTGTTCTCCACCTTCCAACGGTTCGGACGCCCGTCAGCATCCAAATTCACGCCAGTCAACGTCATGGCATGATTGCTTGGGCAATCACCATACTCCAATCCCTTGGCCTTGTCGAACGTGAATTTCGTACCGAAAAGCTGGTCAACGCGCACGGTATCGCAATCAAAATAGCCATCGCCACGCAACGAGAACTGCATGCAATCACAAGCGAACCAAATCGGATGACCACCACTGATCTGGTCCACAGCAGCCTTCTTGAACACGTCAAGAGGCACGTTCACAAACTCCATATCACCCGCTTCCGCCACATTGGCGGAAAAACGAATACGATACCGCTTGCCAAACGGACGACTCTCCATCGGCACATTGCATAACGTGACCAGATCGTTCACATCCACCGGCACGTACTTCTTATAAAACTCCATCGGAGTGATACCGAATTCACGAATCTGCGGACGCTCATCCTTACCGGTTTTCGCAGCCTTTTCAGACGGCCCCTCCCCCGTGGTTTTCTTCTTGCCGTCATCCTTGTCATCGCTCGTACGCGCAAGAAAATCAAAACGCTCCGGAGGCTCACCCAATGCAATCGCACACATGCGATACACCGTAGCCATATCCGCATTCTTCAACGCACGCAACTCATCCAACGACGTTCCAGCCGCATGACGGTCACGCAAATCGGACGCGAACTCACGTAGCTTCGTATTCAAATACTGCTTGAACGCATCCGAACTCTTCGAATTAGCCGACTCCGGATAAGCACTCTTCGGCACCAAACCATACTTGTTCACCAAATCAGCGAACATCTGCCACCAACCACCATCATCGGCCGGACCATAATTAATCGCCTCGAACACACGACTATCCAACGGCTCATCCAACGTGGCAAGCACATTCTCCAAATACGTGTTCGACTTCTCCATCGTATCCCAGAAAAACAGGTAGGTTTCCGAAAACTCGAAATCCTCCAAATTCCAACGATGCATCAACTCATAACGCAACGTATTAAGCGCCGCAAACATCCAACAACGCCCCGAACTACGCTGATTGGTGATACTCCCCTGCTTCAGCTCGATGGAGAAATCATTCTGCAGCACGCGCTCGCCCTTATAGTCGGTGGCTGCGGCGAGCACACCGGATGATACTGCCGCGTTGGCTGCCACCAGATTGGCGCGGTCAGCGTTGAAGTCTGTGGAATACTGTTTGAGCAGCGCAGGGTCGAGTGCTTTGACGTCACTCATGGTTCATGGTCCTTTCGATATGTTCGATTTCGGATTCTATGTCGCGCAGGCGGCAACGCAGGTCGGATTCCACGTCTACGCCGTCACGTTGCGCTTTGCGGATGATGGCGATGATTTCGTCAGCGTAAGGATGATCGCCATCATGCTGTTCGTCCATTTGACTTGCGCTTGTTGTGAATGCTGTTTCAAGCTGATCGCAATACTGCGATTTGTGTACTCTCGATACGATTTTCGTGGCGCGCGGCAATGCGCCTTGCGCGTGGGAGATGCCTTCGAGCATGGACTTGCGATGCTTTTCTTTCTGTTTCATCGCTTCCCACAGTTTCAACGTATCTTGCGCATTTTCCGGTGCTGGCGCGGAAGCGTCGGTAGCGTCGTCTGATTGGAAGACGTGCGGATGTCGGGTGATGAGCTTGTCGACGAGACGATTGCACACTTCGTCGATATTGAATGGATCCTGCGCATCCACGGCGCATACTTGCGCTTGGAAAACGGATTGCAGCAGCATGTCGCCGAGTTCTTCACGCATGTTGTCGCGATCGTTCGTTTCCACGGCGTCGATGTATTCGTAGGTTTCTTCCAACAGTGGTTTAAGCAGGCTTGTATTGGTCTGCTCGCCGTCCCAAGGGCATCCGCCTGGTTCGTGCAGAATGCGTACGACCTGCTTGACACGGTCCAACGCGCTAGGCGCATCGCGTACAGGGGCAAGTTTCGAACAGTGTTCGAATTCTTCGGGCAACTGATAATCATCATGTGCGGCTTCAGTCATGCCACTGATTCTTCTCGCATGTGCCGACCATGCGATCGTAACCGTTAATGGGCAGATTCCTCCACCCACTGGAGAATTTGGTGCGCTCATGTGCTCGTCAGCGGGAAGAATCTTCCAGTAGCTGGAAGATTCGGGACGTTCACAGTCACCTCAGCGTGCTGGTGATCTGGTCGACGGTTTCGCCGTCTTTGCGTGCGACGGGCTGGAGGATGGTTTCGTCCTCGGATGCGTAGTAGTAGCCTTCGGCGGTGACTTCGGTATCACCGTTCCATGTGTTGTGGGTGGTGCCGTCCACGCCGG
>ENA-OQEB01000157-OQEB01000157.1-human-gut-metagenome-genome-assembly--contig:-NODE-157-length-28102-cov-2.053262_pt1 | contig 28102 bp, 36 predicted proteins | sample MGYA00242787_ERZ504619 | MGnify/ENA primary metagenome ERZ504619 (study PRJEB26092, sample SAMD00036317) | human gut metagenome | host: Homo sapiens | study: EMG produced TPA metagenomics assembly of... | reverse complement strand
TTTTCTTTCCACAGCTGTGGAAAGAAAAGAATACGGCAGTGGAAAGATTAGCATTTAGGATAGAAAAGGATAACTCCCAATGAGTCTGTCCTTAGTTCTTGGCAGGCAAAGAAACAGAAGCCTCCAATATCGGGGAGACAGACTCCCAAACCTGAGCATCGATACTCTGCATTCCTTGCACAGAAGGATGCCCCCATTGTTTATCAATGTCGTGCAAACGAATATTCTCGATGCCATAGTGCCGGCAAATTTCATCCATGGAATCAGTTACCTCTTCGGATAGTTCTGAATTGGTAATATTATAAATCCTGGCCGCAGGATAGAGCTGCTTGAGAGATGCAAGCAGATAGCAAAAGGCAGGACGGAAGCTATACAAATCGGCTTTCGTCCAGCATCATATTGGTATACGCCAATGGGAGCACCTGCCCAACTGTCATTGGTACCGCCAAAAACAAGGATTATGTCGGGGGTGCCGAGGTTGTGAATACGGGTGATAAAAGAACGGTCGGAGTAATCGGCTTTCTCGTAACCGGTATGACAGACGGTGGAGCCGGAATAGGAATTGTTGCGTTCCAACTGAAAGCCGTGCTCATGGATGAAACGGTACCACCAGGTTTCCTCCACCTTTGTCACATCATTCTCTTTCTTTTCGCCGGGAACTCCATACCAGCAGAGATTGGCGGCAGGAGAGACATGACCGTAAAAAGTGGAATAGGAATCGCCAAGAATAGAAACTTTCTTTTGAGCAAACACCCCTGATATAAGGTCAGGGAAAAAACAACCAGAAAAAACAAGGATTTGCAGTTCATAATAGATAGATTTTTATGTCGTATACCGCAAAGTTATAAAGTTTGTCCCGGTTTGACGGCAAGAAACCGTAGTTTTTTTGCCATAGCCCGCTTATATGAAAGCCCCTCTACCATGGATTCCCACAAAAAAAGGAAATGCCGGATTGATAGAGGGGCGAGAGAATGAAGATGAGAAAGAGTATATTTTACTCCCGCCCTCCACCGAGGGCTTGATAGAGGTTGATGATACCTTGTATTTCATCAAAGCGGTCGGCTACCTGTGTCAGTTGGGCAGAGAGTAGCCCCTGCTGGGCAGTGAGCACTTCCAATAGGTGGAAGTGCCGTGTTGCATCAGTAACCGGGTGCTGCGGACGGTAGTTTCCAGTGAAGTTATCTGCCTTGCGCGGAGCTCCGTCTTTCCACGGGCTACCTGCACTTGGGTCAGAGCATTGTTCACTTCGCTACCGGCATTGAGCAAAGCTTGCTGAAAAGCGAGCCTGGCTTCTTCCTGCTGTGCTTTGGCTATCTTGAGCTGTGCCACGTTCAGCCTTTGTTGAACAAGGGTTGTGTCAGCGAGCCGATGGCGGAGAAGAGTAGTTTTCCTGGATTGACAATCATGCTTCCTGCCGAGTTGGTCCAGCCAGCTGTACCGCTCAGGGTGATGGAGGGGTAGAAAGCAGAACGGGCGGCATTGATGCTGTAGAAAGCGGATGCCAGCGAGAGTTCGGCACTTTTCACATCGGGACGGCGGGAAAGCAATTGCAGAGGTACGCCCACCGCAAGTTCCTGCGGGAACTCCTGCCCCGCCAACCGGCCACGCTCAATGGTGCCCGGAACATCGCCCAACAGAATGGAGAGACTGTTCTCCACTTCCTTTACCTGCTGCCGGAGGTCGAGCAGCGAAGCTTCCACCTGACGACAGTTGGCTTCGGATTGCGAGCACTCGCCTCGTTCGTCATGCCTGCAGCCATCATGGCTCGCATGGTGCGTACACTTTCGCGCCAACTGGCGGCTGTTTCTTCGGAAATGCGGTATTGCTCGTCGAGCATCAGCAAGGTGTAGTACAGATTGGCCACATTAGCTATCAGCGAAGTGCTGACGGCTTGTTCGTACTCCAAGCTTTGAAGGTAGAGCGCTTTGGAACGGCGTTTGGCATTGGTCAACTTACCAAAATATCGACTTCCCAACTTGCCGAGGCAATGCCGGAATAGGTCCACGAGCCTTTGGAATTGTCGAAAACTGCTGACGCCACCCTGCGGAGTGAGCATAAACGAAGGCAGGTACGAAAGTTTGGCCGACATCAGCGTGGCTTCCGCCTCCTTGATACGTTGCCGGGCGGAAAGCAGGTCGGTGTTGCCTTGCAAGGCTTGCTCGATGAGCGACTGTAATTGCGGGTCCGTAAAAAGCTCGCGCCAGGAAAGGGAAGCGATGGAGGCAGTGTCTGATGCCACAAACAGACTCAGGCTATCCAGACTTTGCCCATCCAAATCGTGTCCATAAAGTCCATCGGTCGTGATGTCCTCCGGGCGCTGGTATTTGGTATAGATGCCGCAACTGGTCAGTACCAAGCCGACGACAGCTAATAATATGAATTGTTTCTTCATTATTTTTTATGTTAGTTACGCGATAATGTACTAATGTGATTCTTCTATCTCCTTCCGGCTTACTTTCATCTCTTCCTCAATCTGCCAGTCGCTCGTCGGGACGGATTGGGCAGGACGAAGCCGCTCCTGCAACCACTGGAAACTGATGAACAAGACAGGAACAATGAACAGCAGCGCCAATGTGCCGATGAACATACCACCGACAACACCCGTACCCAATGAACGGTTACCGTTGGCTCCGACACCCGTGGCAACCACCAAGGGGAAAAGCCGAAAATCATCGTCAGTACCGTCATCAGGATGGGACGGAAACGCGCCTTTGCCGCACTGACGGCAGAAGCAATCAGCCCCATTCCCGCTTTACGGCGCTCGGCGGCATACTCCGTCAACAGAATAGCAGTCTTTGCCAACAGACCTATCAGCATGATAAGTCCCGTCTGCAAATAGATATTATTCTCCAACCCGGCTATCCTGGCAAAAAGGAACGACCCCATCAGCCCGCAGGAACGGCCAGGATAACGGCAAACGGAATCAGAAAGCTCTCGTAAAGCGCACTCAGAATCAAGTAAATCATCAAGATACAGATACCGAAGATGATGACTGTAGTACCACTCTGCTGGCTTTCCTCGCGGGTGATGCCACCAAAGTCATAGCATATCCCTTCGGCCAAGGCTATCTCCGCCGTTTCTTGTACGGCACGGATGGCGTCACCGGTACTGTATCCCTCAGCAGGCATGGCATTCACGGCAATGGAGTTGAACATGTTGAAGCGGCTCAAGGACTCGGCACCGTAGGAACGGGTCAGCGTAACGAACTGGCTCAACGGAGCCATCTCACCGTTGGACATGCGCACAAAAGGCATTGTTCAGTGAAGCCTCATCCAAACGGAACTTCGGGTCGGCCTGAATCATTACCTTGTAAACTTTGGAGAAACGGTTGAAGTTGGAGACATATTGCCCGCCATAATAACCCGACAGTGTGGACAACACCTGGTCGGGAGTAATCCCGGCACGCTTGCACTTGGAAGCATCCACCTCGACGGTCCACTGCGGATAGCGTACATCAAACGTAGAGTATGCCATCGAAATTTCCGGACGCTGGTTCAGTGCCGCCAGATACTGCTGGGTGGTCTGGAAGAAGGTGTTCATATCCCCTCCCTGCTTGTCCTGCACATTCAAGTCCAGCGCATTACCCATACCATAGCCCGGAATCATACCCGGAGCAATGGCAAAGACTGTAGCATCCTTAATATCCGCCGTGCGAGCGTATATCTGGTTGACGACTGCCTGCACCTGGTCTTCCTTTGCCGTACGCTCGTCCCAAGGTTTCAGCTTCACGATAATCATACCGAAAGAATTTCCCTGCCCGGACAGCAGACCATAACCGGCAACTTCTGCAAGTGCAATTTCTGAGGAAGGTCTTCCAGACGCTTCTCCACGCGGTCTATAATGTCATTTGTCATCTTGAGCGAGCTACCCGGAGCGGTGCTAACGTTGACAAACAACGTTCCTTGGTCCTCATCGGGCACCAGTCCGGTCTTGGTGGTATTCATCAGGAATACCAGCAGCACTACCGAAAGTGCCAGCAACGACCATCCCAGCCAGCGGCGCTTGATGAACAGCAACACTATCTTCTTATACTTCTCGACCACCGCCTCGAAAGCCGTGTTGAATGCCTTGCGGAAGCGCGAAGCAAAATTATTCTTCTCCGTCCCATCCTCATTGATATAAGGTTTCAGCAGCAAGGCACAAAGTGCGGGACTGAGTGTCAGCGCATTAATCGCCGAAATGCCAACGGCCACCGCCATCGTCAGCCCAAACTGGGTATAGAACGTACCGGAAGTCCCTCCCATGAACGATACTGGAATAAACACCGCCATAAACACCAGTGAAGAAGTGATAACCGCGTTGCTGATACCTTTCATCGCATCGATACTTGCCATATAGGAGGACTTATAGCCCACATCAAACCGTGCCTGCACCGCCTCCACCACGACAATGGCGTCATCCACCACCGTACCAATCACCAATACCAGCGCAAACAGCGTAATCAGGTTGATACTGAATCCGGCAACGGACATGAAAGCAAACGTACCAATCAGTGAAACAACGATACCTACCAGCGGAATCAGCGTAGAGCGGATGTCTTGCAAAAAGACATAAACCACCAGGATAACCAGAATAATGGCCTCAATCAGCGTTTTCACCACTTCGTGGATAGAGGCGAAAAGGAAATCGTTGCTGGACATCATCTGGGTAAGCTCCACGCCTTTCGGCAAGTCCTTGCGTGCTTCTTCAAGGAGCCGGTCAATCTGCCGGTTCACTTCCGTGGCATTGGAGCCCGCGGTCTGGAACACCATGCAGGAGATACCGGGATGTCCATCATGGTACCTTTGTAGGCATAACTGTCCTTACCCAGCTCTATATCGGCGATGTCCTTCAGTTTCAGCACCTCGCCGTCTTCGGTAGAACGGATGACGATGTCGCCGAACTCCTCAGGAGTAATGAGGCGTCCCGTATATTTCATGGTATATTGATACGTCTCATCCGAGTTCTCACCAAACGACCCGGTGGCCGATTCGATATTCTGCTCTGCCAGCACAGCCGTCACATCCGAAGGTATCAGCTTGTACTGCGCCATGACATCCGGTTTCATCCAGATACGCATGCTGTAGTCACCACCCATAATCATCATATCGCCCACACCGGAGATACGGAGAATCTGCGGCTTCAGGTTGATACTGATATAGTTGGCAAGAAGTTCTCGTCATAGCTGTCATCAGGGCTATATAAAGAGAACATCTGTAAGATACTGGTCTGCCGCTTGCTGGTGGTGACACCCACCTGGGTTACTTCGGCAGGAAGCTGCCCCGTAGCTTTGGACACACGGTTCTGCACATTGACCGCCGCCATGTCCGGGTCTGTACCCTGCTTGAAGTAAACAGTAATGGAAACCGACCCTGCATTGCTGGCGGTAGAAGTCATGTAAGTCATGTCCTCCACACCGTTGATGGCCTCTTCCAACGGAGCGATAACACTTTTCTGAAGGGTTTCCGCACTGGCACCATAGTAAGTGGTGCTCACCATGATGGTGGGCGGCGCAATGTCGGGATATTGCTCAACGGGCAAGGTGAACAATCCGATGATGCCCAGAATGACAATCGTAATGGAGATGACTGCCGAAAAAACGGGGCGTTCTATAAAAGTTCTGAGGTTCATATTCTATCGGTTAAAAATTATCATTCATTTGTTTTGGGTTGGACGGAGGTACCTTCACGCAGCAAACCCACGCCTTCGGCCACAATTGTGTCCCCCACTTTCAAGCCACTCTCTACGATATATTCCTGACCTCCATTCACACGGGTCACTTGCACGGGAACTGATTGCGCCTTGCCGTCAACTACCTTATATACATAGACCTTGTCCTGTACTTCGTAAGTGGCACTCTGGGGAACAACGATGCAGTTCTCTTTCCGTACCGGGATGATGACGTTGCCCGAACCGCCACTGGTCAGCAATCCCTCTTTATTGGGGAACACGGCACGCAGACTGACTGTACCCGTAGAGGTATCAATTACACCACTGATAGTTTCTATCTTACCTTCTTGCGGATAGACAGAACGGTCATTGAGCTGTAATTCGATAGAGTCCATCTCTGCCAGCGCCTTATCCTTGGACCGTAGCGGCGGGTGAGGTCAAGCAACTGATTCTCTGTCATGGAGAAATAGACATACATATTAGAATTATCGGATACGGTCGTCAGTGGTTTGGGCAAACTGGCGCTGACCAACGTCCCCACCCTATAAGAGCGTACCTACCATTCCATCTGCCGGACTCTTCACTTCTGTATAAGAGAGGTTATTGGCGGCATTCACCTGCTGCGCCTCGGCTTGGGCCAACTGGGCTTTCGCTGTCAGCAGGCTGTTGTAGGAAGTCTTTAAGTCAAACTCGGAAATCACCTTCTGGGCATAAAGCTCCTTCTTGCTGTCATATGTCAGTTGCGAAGTGGCCACGCCGGCACGGGCAGCTTCCACATTGGCTTCTGCTGTGCGCAAGGCTGCCAGATAGGGCACCTGGTCGATAATAAACAAGACTTGCCCCCGACGCACGGTCTGTCCTTCCTCCACACAAAGTTTGGTGAGTGTACCGGACACCTGCGGATAGATGTCAATGTCCTGCCGTCCGCGGATGGCTGCGGAATAAATTGTCTGCAGTTCTTTGTCGGTAGTCGAAATAGTCATCACCTGATATTCCGACTGGGGTTGCACGACAGGCGCGCTGCCGCAGGTGCCAGTGTTGCACTACAGATGACGGTCATCATCTGTTTCATCATACTCTTTTTTGTTATCATACTTTTTATCTTAAAAAAATAATACGTCGGCTTTCTCTTTCATTTTTTAAGCCGGCAGCAAAGGTATGCCGTTTTTGAACAACCATTTGTTTCATTGAAGGTACACGACTGTTCATTTTCGGAACATGCCATTTAACAATCCAAAAAGAACTCGTACCTTTGTAACCGCAAATCATAAGCAATCTAACATATGAACCCATTACTGACTACCAAACAAGAAACGTTCAGAGCCGGAACAGACAAGCTGGAATTCTTCCGGGAACGTCTTCTGAAAATGAACAATGGAGCACTGATGTTCTGCACCCGTGGAGAAGCAAATATCACAATAGATTTAAGAAAATATCATATTGTACCCAATACGCACATTACGCTGCTTCCAAGTTCCATTATTTCACTGACAAGTGCGAGTAAAGATTTCCTGGTGGACTTCTTTGCCTATTCCGAGACAATGTTCAAGACGGCATGCTTCCGTTTAGAGCCGCCCTTCATACATTTTATAAAAGAGAATGCATGCTATACGCATACCGAAGACGAACCGGTTCGTGCTATCACAGGACTCATCACGGCAAGCAATGCCATCTACCGCGATTCTGAAAATCTGTATCGCGAAGCCATTGCACAAAACCTGCTGCAAATTTTCTTTCTCGACACCTACGACAAGGTTCAACGTTACTTTACGGAAGAGCAAATCAATGGCAGTAACCGGAAAGAAGAATTGTTCAAAAAGTTCATAAATCTGGTACATACGTACTGTACTACCCAGCGGGATGTCGCTTTTTATGCTGACCAACTCTGCATTTCGACCCGCTACCTATCTGCCATCACCAAACAAGTGGCAGAAGATTCTGCCAAAGAAATCATTGACGAAAACCTGATATTGGAACTGAAAATGGCACTGCAATCCACCGGCATGTCACTGAAAGAGATTGCCGACAAATATCGTTTTCCCGACCAGTCTTTCTTCGGACGATATTTCAAGAAACACACGGGAATGTCACCCAAGGAGTACAGAGCAAAGAAGAACTGAGGTATGAGCATGCATTTATCCCCTTCTCCTCTGCCTCTTTAGTATTTTTTTAGTATATTTGTCAGACACTAATTTAATCAGTTCAATACCATGAGAAAACTTACACACATGCTCCTTGCAGGCACTCTCATCCTGGCCTGCTCTTCATGCGGAGTAGAAACAACAGCCAACTATCAAGTCATTCCCCTGCCCCAGGAGGTTGCCTTGAGTCAGGAATCCCCCTTCAACCTGAATGACGGTACCATCATCGCCTACCCCGAACACAATGAACTTTTGAAACGCAATGCCGAGTTTTTGGCCGAATACATCAGCCAGTCCACCGGCCACACCCTCCAGACAGAAGCCCTTGCCCCGGGGAGCGAAGCGCCCAAAGGCGCCATCACATTGGGACTGGATCCGGCCATCGCAACCGGGAAGGCTATGTGCTGACCGTCAAAGCCGACCGGGTGACCCTAAACGGACAGATCGAGAACGGGGTGTTCTACGGTATACAAACCCTGCGTAAATCAATCCCCGCCGAAACCAAAGCCACCTCTATCCTATTGCCTGCCGGCAGCATCCAGGATGAACCCCGCTTCAGCTACCGGGGCATGCACCTCGATGTGGGCCGCCACTTCTTTCCCATTGAGTTCGTAAAAAAATACATAGACTTGCTGGCACTTCACAATATGAATACCTTCCACTGGCACCTCACCGAAGACCAAGGCTGGAGAATAGAAATAAAGAAGTATCCCAAGCTGACGGAAATTGGCGCCTGGCGCGACCGTACCGTTATCGGCCGGAACACCGAAGAGTATGACAACACCCGGTATGGCGGTTTCTATACGCAGGAGCAAGCCAAAGAAATCGTAAAATATGCCGGGGAGCGCTATATCACGGTCATCCCCGAAGTAGACCTGCCCGGACACATGCTTGCCGCACTGGCCGCCTATCCCGAAATGGGATGTACCGGTGGACCGTATGAAGTGTGCCCACGTTGGGGCGTATTCGAAGATGTGCTGTGCATCGGCAACGAAAAGTCCATGCAGTTCCTCGAAGATGTCATGGCCGAAATCATTGACATATTCCCTTCCAAATACATCCACATCGGCGGTGACGAAGCTCCCCGCACCCGTTGGGAAAAGTGTCCCAAATGCCAGGCACGTATCAGAACCGAAAAATTGAAAGCCGACAAGAACCATACTGCCGAAGACCGTCTGCAGAGCTATTGTATGACACGTATCGAAAAGCTCCTCAATAGTAAAGGACGCCAGATTATCGGCTGGGATGAGATTCTGGAAGCGACGTCGCCCCCAACGCAACTGTTATGTCATGGCGTGGCTCGGCAGGAGGAATCAAGGCGGCCCAACTGGGACACGAGTGATAATGACACCCAATGACTATTGCTACTTTGATTATTACCAAAGTGAGGATACCCGGCACGAACCATTTGCCATCGGAGGCTTTGTCCCATTGGAGAAAGTATACAGTCTGAATCCTACCGCCTCACTGACCGAAGAACAAGCCAAGCACATACTCGGCACACAAGCCAACCTTTGGACAGAATACATCCCGACCAGCGAACAGGTAGAGTATATGGTTCTCCCCCGTATGGCCGCCCTTGCCGAAGTACAATGGACACAACTGGAAAAGAAAGATTATACAAACTTCACTACCCGACTGGCCGGACTCATCGGCCTCTACCGGAGAGACGGGCTCAACTACCGGGAACCCTTCCGACAGCAGGCAGACTCCACAGCGACCGAGAAGAAGTAATCAGAACTGGAAATAGATAAACGGCTGTATCTCCGAACTTTTCATCTGAATGACCAGATAGATTACAGCAAGCATCAGTACCGCCTTTCCCAACAAGGGGAGGCGGATTACTGTTTTTGTGCAAGCACGTTCCCAACTGTCGGGCACAAAATGCAGCAGATAGCCCAATGCCATCAGTGCAAACACTTCCCAATAACCCTCTACCAGCTGCGGGAAGAGTTGCGGACGGAAAGTAGTGAATATCTGCTTCAGCATATCCATTGATGTGGAGAACTCCGCATTACGGAAGAATATCCAGCAGAAACAAACAAAATGGAAAGTGACAAGCACTCCGAAGAAGCGGTGGATGCCATGGCTCTCCGTCCCCTTCTTACGCCCGGTAAGCGTCATCCAGAACTTATGCTGCAAGCGCAACGCCATGCATCATTCCCCAAAGTACAAAATTCCACGAAGCGCCATGCCACAAGCCGCCCAGGAACATGGTAATGATGAGATTGGCATATTGGCGAATTTTCCCCTTCCGGTTGCCTCCCAAAGAAATATAAAGGTAATCGCGCAACCAGCTGGAAAGCGAAATATGCCACCGCCTCCAAAATTCCGTAATGGAAGCGGACTTATAAGGGGAATCGAAATTGATATTGAAATGGAAGCCCAGCAACAAGGCAATGCCGATAGCCATATCACTGTAACCGGAGAAGTCGCAATAAATCTGCAAGGCATAGCCATAAACACCTATCAGATTCTCCACCCCCGAATAAAGAGTAGGATTATCAAAAATACGCTCTACAAAGTTAACGCTGATATAGTCCGATATAACCGCTTTCTTGAAGAGCCCACTCACGATGAGGAAGATTCCACGTCCGAACATCTCATTGGAGACAAACAGCGGGCGGCGGATTTGCGGAATGAAATCACGGGCACGTACAATAGGACCGCCACCAACTGGGGAAAGAAAGAAACATAAAAAGCATAATCCAACAAACTGGTCAGAGGCGTTATCTGGCGACGGTACACATCTATCGTATAGCTCAACGACTGAAAAGTGAAAAAAGAGATGCCCACAGGAAGGAAAATATCCATTGTCGTGAACGTGCCTCCCGTCAGCGAGGCAAAAGTTTCGCCCAGAAAATTGGTGTACTTGAAGTAACACAACAATCCCAAATTGATGAACAGACTCAACACAACCCATGCCTTACGTAGCCAGGGAATAGCCTCGCGTGCCATCAAGCGTGCAATGAAAAAGTCACAGACCGTCACCAGTCCAAGCAGGAAGAAATAAGTGCCACTACTTTTATAATAGAAGTAATAGGAAAACAAGGTGACAAACAGCAAACGCGCCGTCGTCCGGCGTTGCAACAACAGATAAACCAATATAAAAGCGACAAACAGCCAGAGGAAAATACCACTGCTGAATATCATCGGGGCTTGCGGGTCATAAGTGAAGACATCGCGCAAACGGTCCAAGTCTATATTCAATCCGGATAAAAATTCGTCAATATTCCACATAATCGTTATAAGCTTTTAACAAGGCCTGGTAGAACAGCTCGCCTTGCAGGCGGTAACCGTCCGGCAAATAGTGTACATGGTCCGGACGCATCAATCCGGCTTCCTGCCAGTTGAGGCAGGCACGGTGGGTACCGCCAAGTATTTCGTACATGTCCCATACCGCCAATCCGTTTTCATCGGCATAGCAGCGGATAGTCTGCACGGCAACGGCAGTACGCGGATTAATCTTATAGGTCCGACGACGACGACGCTGCCGGAAACTCTCGTAAGAGCCCGGAGGAGTGGTCATCAACATCGGTACATTCGGCAGTTTCTCGCGAAGCATGCGTACAAGGTCGTCCATCTGGCGATAGTGCAGCATTGTATTGTAACGGCGGTTATGGCTTTCGTTCGTCCCGAAGGAAAGAATAAGCAGGTCGGGATGCAGAGCCGCAATATCAGCAATACGGTCCGGACGGGTGAAAGTAGTACAAAATGCACCGTTGATACCTACATCGGTATAAGAGACTGCCCCGAAAGTGTCCTGCATCAACGCACCGGTGGTACGGGGGAAGATATGGCCGCGTATATGGCTGTCGCCCACATGTACGATGCGAAGCGTATCAGCGGAAGCGCCCAGCCGAGACAGACGCAACTTCTCCCAGAAAGGATTAAGAATACCCAGACTGTCGGTAAGTACATTCTCCTTCATTTGCCGGAATGCGGCGGGAAAAGTTATCAAAGGGACAGACACCGTATCCGTACGTTGGGAATAGAGGCAGAGAGTATCACAATCCGCTCCACCGGCATGACACGAAAGGCTGCCTGGCAGTATGTCCTGTGCATGGAGCGGCCGTATCGCCGCAATCAGCACCAGCACCGCGCAGCAAATCGTACATCGTAAATCGTACAATCGTGAATCCTCCTTATGGCTCCTCTTCATAGTAGGCCCTCCTTCTGTCATACTGTTCCTTGCCATAAATCAAAGACTCATAAAGTAATCCCGCAAGATGCTTTCCACCACGGAAGTTGATGTGCGTATAATCATAATTGGCCAATGACGCTTGGCATGCACATGTCTGCCATACTGCCTTCCCCACCATAGCCTCGAACATGTTCCAGAAAGCGACAGCCTCATCCGCCGCCAAATTCTGTTGATAACGAACCAGATTCTTGATGCCAGGCATGGTACGCAGCTCCCCTTCTTCGGTCTTATAGTCCCTATCGCCCACGCTGACTATGAGGATGGCTGCTTGCGGAAAGGCCTCCTTGAGATGCTGCACCGTTGTCTGCATGCCGGCAATGTACTTGTCGTAATTCCGTCCGCGCTCTGTAGCCACATTCAGTCCGTACTGCAGGATTATCAAATCGTAAGGACGCTGTTCATTGAACTCACGCATCATCCACACGGGAACAGAGCGGAGGGAAAGGCCGGAGCTGCCACGCAGTGAGAAGTTATCCAGCACAATGCCGGAAGTACCGTCCATGGCAAGGCCATAAAACAAGGTGGAGTCCGCACTTTCCACCGTCCAACGGACAGAACCGATATTTCCCTCTACCGTCATCTCCTGCAAATCATCAATCGGCTCAAAAGTCTCGGTAGTTGCTTCGCCACGATTGACGCGGACAGAAAGGGTGGTTGTGCCACGGTTATAGAAAAAAATACTGGCACGCTGGCAAGTATCCAGACGGGAGGCATAGTTCTTCTGCCCCCGCAGTTCCACATAAGCACCGGTATTCGGAATAAAGTAATGTCCGGAGACTCCCAGCTTGCTACGGTCAAAGAACACGGAGTCCATGACAGAATGACTCTGCCATCCGCTGAAGGAATGACGCACTGTAGGACGGAAGCCACTGGTCATGGACGTAATGGTGACAAAACCTACTCCGCAACCGCCATATTTCTGCTGAAGCATCTCGCGTAAATCAGCCGTCAGAATATCCGCTTCGATAAAGGAGTCGCCGAAGTAGGCGATACGAACCGGACGGGGTGCTTTGGCAAGCTCGTCGAGCGCCTGATAGAACCGCGTCATGCCACGCATGGTAGAATCGCTGTAATCTTCAATGCACGTCATGCCCGCACGGCAGGTGTCCACAAAGGCGGGCTTCACCTTCGGGGGCGGAGGCAGCAGGCTGTCCGGCTCACTCACCGGCTTGGAAGGACGACGCACGTCCCCCAAGATATCCACACGCCTCAGCACACGGCCACCCATCGTAATACTTGGCAACAGATGCATCAGCAACAATGCACCCCATACGATAAACGCCAACAGACCCGTATATTTCAATGAATTCTTTTCCATACCTAATGTGGCCGCAAAGATATAGATATAGGTTGAAAAAATCTCTCCGGACAAAAAAGAATTATCCCCGAAGAAACAAGATTTTTCTCCGGGGATAACGGTTATAGACAGAGCAGACCCGATTAAATGGTCTGTTCGATATTCCAAACAAAAGCACGGAGTCCGAGTTGCTCGGTCTCCTTGTCCATCCGGTGGAGCGCTTCGAGCAACGGAGCCACCTTAGCCTCATCTATGATAGTGATGATGGCGGAACACATACTGGGCCAGGCATGGCTGCCATAGTGCGGTTCCCCCGTCTTACTGCCACGCCCCTGTACTTGCTGCCAATAGCTGAAGCCGCGGCAGTTGTGGCGGTCAAGCAATGCCATGATACGTTCAAAGAACGCTTGGTCGAATGTTATAAATACTGATTTCACGCTATATAATGTTTAGTGATTAATGTTTAATGATTAACGGATAATGATTAATCATTGTTTACGTGGTTTCGTCATCTTCTCCTTATGCAACTGGTAATAATCATTCAGCTCACGGTCTTTCTTAATCTTCTTACGCGTGCGGCGGATACCAACACCTGCAAACGAGCAATAGAGTACGGGGACAAGAATCAATGTCAGAATGGTAGATACCGTCAGACCGCCAATTACGGCAACACCCAACGGACGCCACATCTCGGCACCTTCACCCTGCCCTACAGCCATCGGCACCATACCGAGGATAGTGGTCAGTGTGGTCATTAATACCGGACGCAAACGGCTGCGGCCTGCCGTGACTACAGAGTGAAGCACCGCTTGACCACGTTCGCGGCAAAGCGTGATGTAGTCTATGAGTACGATACCGTTCTTCACCACAATACCAATCAACATGATTCCACCCAAAAGCGACATCACATTCAAATTGGTTCCCGTAAAGAATAATGCCATCAACACACCGCTGAATGCAAATGGAATGGAAAACATGATGATGAACGGATAACTCAAAGACTCAAACTGAGCTGCCATCACAATGAATACGAGAATAACAATCAATACAGCCAGCGTTCCCAAGTCGGAGAATGAATCCTGTTGGTCCTCATACGAACCCGAAATCTGGATAGAAACACCACTTGGTAGGTCCATCTTATCAATTATAGCATTACCATCGGCCACCACATCGCCCAAAGGTGCTCCCGAAATAACCGCAGATACAGTAACAATACGCTCACGGTCTTTACGTTCGATGGTAGGAGGAGCAGAACGCTCGACTACTTTGCCGAGGTCTTTCACGCGGATACCCTCACCGGAAGGCGTATAAATAAGGATGTTCTCCAAATCTTCAATCTTTGTACGGAATTCGGGAGCGTAACGCACACGGATGTCGTACTCGTCACCATCTTGCGATAATAAGATGCCAAAGCACCATTTACACGATTACGCAGATAGTTGGAGGCAGTAGAAAGATTCAAGCCATGCAATGCCAGCTTCTCACGGTCAAAGTCCACCTGATATTCGGCTGATAATCCTGACGGCTGATGTTCACTTCACTCACACCTTTCACCTGCAACAATTTCTCTTTCAGTTCGGCTGACACTTTGTCCGTAGCGGTGAAGTCGTAACCATAAACCTCAAAGTCGGCACTTGCCTGGGCGCTCATGCCGCCTGTGCTACCGCCCAGAATAACCTGCGCCTTGTCCAATTCGGGATACCCCTTCAAGTCCTCACGCATTTCGTCGCAAACGGTTTCCAGTGTCACGTCACGGTCTCCCGGACTCACCAGACTGATATTGAAACTAATGATATGACTACCGTTGTCCTGCATGGAAGCAAACGTATTGTCAGAGTCCGCCTGCCCCACAGTGTAGTTGCAAACTTTCATCATATCTCCGTAGCGCGTCATCCACTTGTTTGTCAGTTCCGAAGCCAACGCTTCCGCACGCTCCACACGGGCCCCGATGGGCAACTGAAGGTTGATACCGATGCGGCTATTGTCTGCTGCCGGGAAGAACTCGGTACCGATATACTTGGCACAGAACAGACTTGCCACAAAGAATGCGGCACAGCCTGCCATAACCGTCAGACGATGGCGCACAGCCCAGTTCAACCGGTTCTGATACCACACGTCAAGACCATCCAGCGCACGCTGAATCGGCGTATAGAGCGTAACGAACATCTTACTCTGCTTTTTCTGCAAACGCAGAAGCTGCGCACACATCATCGGGGTGAATGACAAGGCTGAAACTGTGGAAACCGTCATAATCACACACATCATCCATCCAACTGACGGAATAACACACCGGACATACCACTTACCATCGTCAATGGGAAGAATACCGCAATCATAGTCAGCGTAGATGCAATTACGGAGATGGCCACCTCATTCGTGGCATGTATCGCTGCCTGCTTCGGTTCGGAACCCCGTTCAATATGGGTCGTTACATTCTCGAGTACCACAATGGCGTCGTCCACCACGTTACCAATAGCAATAGAGAGACAAGAGAGCGAGATGATATTCAGTGAACCGCCGTCGATGATACCCAGATAGATGAACGAGGCAACCAGTGACATCGGTATGGTGATACAGATGATGACCGTGGCACGCCAACGCCCCAAAAAACGAACACCACCAAGATAACGAACAGCATAGCGTACATAATGGTTTCCTCCAAGCTGTCTATCGTATTCAAGATGTTATCGGAAGTATTGACAATGATCCCCAGCTTCACATCGCTCGGCAGTGACTTCTGCAACTGCGGCAACATATCAATTACCTTCTGCGAAATGGCTACAGAATTGGCACCCGATTGTTTCTGCACCACAATCATGGCGCCCTGCACACCGTTGCTATACGTCTTCTGTGCACGTTCCTCCACAGAGTCCACAACTTTTGCCACATCGCGCAGATAGACGGAAGCACCGTTGTGCGTACCTACCACGATGTTCTCCATCTCTTTGGGATCCTTGAACTCACCTTCCACACGCAGCGAATAGGTATTGCTACCTACATCAAACGTACCGCCCGGCGTATTCCGGTTTTCGGCACTGATAATAGAGCTGATAGTTTCTACAGAAAGGTTGTAGGCATCCAGTTTATTGGGGTCGCAATATACATTGACCTCACGCTTGGGGGCACCCGAAATGGACACCGTACCGACACCGGGCACACGCGCCAAGGGATTCGCCACGTTGTCATCCAATATTTTGTAAAGAGCCGGCTGGCTCTCCTCCGCCTGCACGGAGAGCAGCAGGATAGGAATCATGTCCGTACTGAACTTGAAGATGATGGGAGTTTCGACCTCATCGGGCAGCATGGAGCTCACCATGTCCAGTTTATCACGCACGTCGTTCGTCAGCACATCTATGTCATACCCATACTCAAACTCCAGCGTAATCACGGAAATATTCTCCGACGAACGGGAAGTGATATGCTTCAAGTTGCTGACCGAATTCAGCACGTTTTCCAACGGACGGGTCACGTTATTCTCGATGTCCGAGGCACTGGCACCCTGATAGGTCGTCATCACCATAATGGTGTTGGTCTCGATGTCCGGATAAAGGTCTACCGGCAATTTCGACAGAGAGAACAGACCAAATATAGCCACTGCCAGGAAGCAGAGCGAGGTCATAATCGGTTTCTTAACCGCTCCTTCGTATAAACTCATAAGATTAATTCTTTAATTTGCCAATGTGCTAATATGCTAATTGGCTGCGCAATGTAGCTACATCGGCACATTAGCATATTATCACATTACCACATTACCATATTATTTTTCTACCTCGACTTCCACACCATCGGCTAATTTAGACTGCCCAGCAATAACAACTTGAGAGTTATTGTCTACACCGGAAATCAACTCATACTCCGTATCCATACGACGGCCAAGCTCTACCTTATTATAAGACACCTTGCCGTTCTTGTAGACATAGACATAGCGGTCGCCTGAACCGGCACGCTTCACAATGGCCAGGTCGGGAACAACCACGTGGTCCTGTGTTCCGAAGTTCAGCGTGGCGCGGGCAAACATTCCCGGACGTACGCGCTGATCACGGTTGACAAGCTGTATCTCTACCGGGAAAGTACGGGTAGCCGGGTCGATGGTAGGATAAACAAGGCTGATTTTGCCTTCGAACTCCTCGTCACCATAGACATCTACTTTCACGGATACGGGAGCGCCCTTCTTCACTTTGGTAAAGTAGCCTTCGGATACGTTGATGTATAGTTTTACCGGAGTGATTTGCTCCACTACCAGTACCGGTTCTCCACCGCTATACATATCTCCGTTATCGTAATTGCGTGCCGTCACCACCCGTTAATGGGACTGAGCAACGAGGTGTTCTCCAAGAGATTCTTATAGGAAGTCTCACGGATGTCGAGATTCATCTTGGCGGTATCCCACTCCGACTTGGAGGCACCGCCTACCTTATACAACTCGTCAATACGCTTGAACTCTATCTGCTGGTTGTCCAACTGATATTTTATCTGCTTCAGATGGCAGCATCCATGCTGACCAGCTTCTGGCCTTTCGACACGCGGTCGCCCACCTCCACAAAAATGCGGTCTATACGCACCGGAGAAGAGGGAGCAATATTGTTTTTTACTTCGGCTTCCACCGTAGCGGTGTATTCCTGAATCTGTTCCACGGGACGGGACGACACCTCGGCCAGTTTCACCCTCGGCTTTTCGTCCACCTTCTCAGCAGCAGCTTTATCACTACCTCCGCTACATGCCCCCAGCATGGCAACAACCAGCAGGGCCATCCATTGAAAACCTTTTTTCATATCGTTGTTCTTATTTCTATTCTTCATTCTTAGTTCTTCATTCTTAGTTCTCTGCAATATAATCCTTTCCCAGCACTTGGTCAAGGTCAGCCTTCGCAACCAGATAATCATAGATGGACTGATTATAAGTCAGTTCGGCCTCCGTAAGCTGCACTTGCGAAGTGTTCAGCTCCAACACCGTACCTTTACCTACCTCATAGCGTTTACCGGCAATCTGCACAGCTTTCTGTGCCTGCATCACATTCTCGCGGTTGCTGACAACCTGCTCGGAACTGGCAGCCATGTTGTTCTGGTAGCTGGTAATCTGCATGTTCAGCTTTCGCTCTGTGTCCAGACGGTTCTGCTCCAACTGACGTATCTGAATACGGTTGGACTTGAGCTTGGTGAAATTGCTTGCCTTATACAAAGGAATACTCAGCGTAAACATCAGTGCGGAACTTCCGCTCCAATTATAATCGAGGATGTTCCAATCCTCGTTGTAGAGTGACTGGTACTGGTAAGAATAGTTCATACCCAAAGTAGGCATGAAGTTGGCACGGAGTGACTTGATGTTCTGATTGAGCATCTTCCGGTTCAAGTCCAACTGCTTCATCGTCGTATTATTGTTCAGATTGGCAGCGGGCTGATTCAGTTCATTGGCAAACAGCTCCGTCTCATAGTTGCCGAGATTGTCGGCAATCTCTATATCCACATCGGCCGTTACCCCCATCAGTACCTTCAACTGCAACTTGGACAACGTCACGGCATTACCCGCCGAAATCACATTCGACTTAATGCTGCGCATCTGCACCTCGGCACTGATTTTATCGAACTCACTGACGGCACCCTGCTGATACTTGGCATTGACAATGTTGTAGTTGTCTTCCGCCAGCTTATAGCTCTTCTGCAACACATCGTAGGAGTCTTGCGTCAGCATCAGCTGATAGTAACCCTTAGTTACCTGGTTCACCAAGTCCAGCTTAGAAGCCCGTGACTTTTCCACAGCCAGTTCAATGTCTGTCTTGGTCATCGACATGGCCTTATATACGCTAGGGGCGAATATGGGCAAACTGATATTCAGCACCCCGCTTACCGTATTCGAATTGTCCATACCCATCTTGAACGACTGTCCGCCAAGATTCATCTGTGCCGCACTGATGGTATGATTCCACGTACCGTCAATGCTTGCCTGCGGAAGCAAGTTCTGCCAGGTTTCCTTGTGAGTCACTTTCTTCAAAGCAATTTCTTCCTCCGCCACCTTTATGGTAGGATTGTCGCTTAAAGCAATCTCCAAGGCACGGTCAAGGGTCAGGGTCAGGGTATCCTTTGCCTCTTGTGCGCGCACATAGCCGCCGGCATACAGCACAGCAACTGCCAACAGTAGTGCTCTTCCTACCCAAAATCTCTGCATCTTCATAAATCAAAAATAGATTATTTATTAAAACTACTCCTTCGTTTCATCCGGCTTTACCTGATTCTTGCGATATTCGCAGATAAAGTCCTCCAGGACACGGGCACCCTTCTCCGTAGAGATACCGCGCAAGAAAGTGAACATGATAGATTCGTACACTTCAAGGAAAGAATACTCATTGCAGATGTCCGAATTCATCAGCAAATCGAGCTGGTCGCGCACGAGCAGATTGATAATGGCGAAATTCACATCATCACGAAAAATGCCTTGCTTCACGCCCTCTTTGAAGAAGTTCACTGTATCTTCCGAGCTCCGGTTCCGATTGTTCTTCATCAACTGATAAGCCTTGGGATATTTCTTGATATCCTCAAAAAACTTCTTGTTCGTGGCATGAAAACGCTCTATGCTCCACTGATAACATCTCAACAAAACTTCCAATACGTTACTGGAAGTCTCTATTACTCCTTTCACAAAAATATCACCATCCTTCTGGGACTTCAGGATACATTCTTCCAACAAGGTTTCCTTGTCCGGAAAAACTTCGTAGAGAGTGCGCTTAGAGATACCCAAAGATGCGGCAATCTCATCCATCGTGATACTTTTTATTCCATTTGTTGTAAATAATTCTACGGCGGCCAGAATGATACGTTCCCTCAGTTCCACCCGTGATGTTGAATGCTTCGTGTGTTCGCCCATTTTTCTTCCCTTTCTAAACTAAAACTATTTTTATTCATTATCGGAATAAAACGGGACAAATATAGAAAGAAAACTCAATTCGCCAATTAAGTTTCCTTTCTTATTGTTAACAGATTAATAATTATTATGTTTCTGGCAGATTTATTGGGAAGTTCCTAATAATCAAACTTTGTCCGGTTGAGGAAAGCGACTGTCTTATGGATTTCCTTATACATCACGATGTCTTCCTTCACAAAAGGGACTTCCTTGCGATATTCGTGCAGGAAACGCTCCAGAACGGGAGAAGTCTTTGCCGGACGGCGGAAGTCGATGCCTTGAGCGGCATTCATCAGTTCAATGGCAAGGATATGCTCCAGATTGTCCATAATGCGATAAAGCTTAGTAGCTGCATTGGCACCCATGCTGACATGGTCTTCCTGCCCGTTGGAGGAAACGATGGAGTCGCTGCTGGCGGCATAGCAGTACATCTTATTCTGGCTTACCATAGACGCGGCAGCATATTGCGGAATCATGAAACCGGAGTTCAGACCGGGATTGGCCACAAGGAATTCCGGAAGTCCACGCAGCCCCATGATAAGCTGGGCGATGCGCCGCTCGGATATATTGCCCAGCTCTGCCAGGCAATGCCGAGAAAGTCGTAGGAAATGGCAAGCGGCTGGCCGTGGAAGTTACCGCCCGAGATGATACGGTCCTCATCGGGGAAGATGGTGGGATTGTCCGTCACAGAATTGATTTCCGTCAGCAGGACGGAAGCCACGTAACGGATGGCGTCTTTCGTGGCCCCATGCACCTGAGGGATGCAACGGAACGAATAAGGGTCTTGTACATGCTGCTTGGGACGGGCTATCAGCTCGCTGCCTTCCAATAGTTTGCGGAAGTTGGCACCCGTTTCTATCTGGCCCTTGTGTGGACGAATCTGCTGGATACAGTCCATAAACGGATCTATACGCCGTCGAAAGCTTCCAGGGAGAGGGCGGCAATCAAGTCGGCTTTCTTGGAGAGACGGAAGGCTTTGAGAAGAGCAAAGACACCGTTGGCACTCATAAACTGGGTGCCGTTGAGTAATGCCAATCCCTCTTTACTCATCAGCTTCACCGGTTCCCAACCGAACTCGTCGAGCACACTGATAGCCTCGCGCTTCTTTCCTTTATAATAGACATCGCCCACACCGATAAGCGGCAGGAAGAGGTTGGCCAGAGGAGCCAGGTCGCCGGAGGCGCCAGTGAGCCACGGTCATAAACGATAGGCATCACGTCGTTATTGAAGAAATCGAGGATGCGCTGCACGGTGATGACCTGCACACCGCTATGCCCCAAAGAGAGAGCATGCGCCTTGAGCAACATCATCAGTTTGATGATGACCGGGCGTATCTCCTCGCCCACACTGCAAGCATGACTCTTGATGAGATTTTCCTGCAAGGTGCCCAGCTCGTCCGACGAAATGCTCTTACTGCACAACGAGCCGAAACCGGTGGTAATGCCATACAAGGTTCTTCCGACTCCGCAATCTTCTTGTCCAGATAATCGCGGCACTTCTGTATCCGCAGCTTGGCTTCCGGAGCCAGCTCCAGTTTCAGATTTTCATTGATAATACGTTCGATGAGGTCGAAGGTCAACTCACCGGAACCTACATAATAGACATTGTTCATACTTTCAGCTCTTGATTGATTTCGTCCAACAATTCCTTTTCTTTCGCACAAGCCAAGTGTTCCAATTCGTCGGCTTCACTTTGGAGCTTGGACACAAACTCCTTGTCCTTCAGCGAACCCAGGTTGATGCGTACATTCATCAGTGCGCCCAGCACAGCCGAACGGGCAGACATCATGGCCACACAAGCATCCGTAACGGCATTGCGGTTGCCCAGGCGAGCTACATCCATGATAACCGTCATCAGCTCATACGCATTGCGTGCCACCTGCATGGGAACAAGGGCGGCAAACTTGGTAGCCGCCTGGATGGCAGTACTGCGCTGCCGCCTTTTCCTCATCCGTAGCTTTCGGCATCTTGAAGCAGGCAAACACCTTGTCGTAGGCTTCAGAGTCGCGGTCTATATCTTCTACAAAAGCCCCCTTTTGCTGCAAGGCAACTCCGGAGATATGGCGCATCAGCTCTTCGTGAAGTTCATAACCTTTCTTACCGATGGTGAGGTTAGCAACCATAGCGGCAAGAGCAGAAGCAATAGCACCGTTCAAAGCGGCAATACTACCGCCACCGGGGACGGGATCGCTACCCGCCACTTTATTCAAAAATTCCTTTACTGTCAAATCAACTAACATGATATTAAATATTAAAGATTAAGGATTAAGAGGGGATATCAGCACTTCTTAAAGTACAGGATAAAGCACTCCCCCCTTTATGGTGGTATTGACACAATTCATACCTACATAATAAGGTAAAAAGTGATAATTATCCGTATTGAGCACTACGAAGTCTCCTTTCTTGCCCACCTCGATACTACCAATGCTGTCCGCACGGTTCAGAGCGGCCGCACCGTTCAAGGTCAGAGCAGTGATGGCCTCTTCAAATACTCATTTCATATAAATGCACGCCAAGCAAATGTCAGGGGATGGAACCGGAGAAACAAACTGCCCGGATTGAGGTCGGTGGCAAGGGCCACGGCACAACCAGCATCAATCATTTCGCGCCCACGAGCATAGGTTCCTTCAAAGCAAAGGCTGTCAGCGAAGAAGGGTCGCCACAACTCCCTTGTCGGCCATGGCGCGGATGTCCGCATCCGAAGCATGCAGCAGATGGTCGGCAGAGACGGCAGAAAGTTCAGCAGCCAGTCCGGCACCCCCTAATGGTACAATCTCGTCGGCATGGAGTTTCAAGACAAGTCCCATTTCCTTGGCTGCCAGCAAAAGGCGACGGGACTGCTCGATGGAGAAAACGCCCTGCTCACAGAAGACATCGCAGAACTCTGCCAAATTATTATGAACCACTACGGGCATCACTTCGCGGATAATGTAGTCCACGTACTCGTCCGTCTGTCCGTTGTATTCTGCAGGCACAGCATGTGCACCGAGAAAAGTGGAGACAACGTCTACACGCTTGTGCTCGTCATTATTAAGGCTACGCATCACCCGAAGCTGCAGGAGCTCGGTTTCCTTGTCCAGACCGTAGCCGCTCTTTCCCTCTACGGTAGTCACTCCCATAGCACTCATCTGCTTCAGAAAGCCCTCCGCCTTGCTGCGCAGCTGGATGAAATTACATGCACGGGTAACTTTCACCGTACTCACGATGCCTCCTCCACGTTCCATGATGGACATGTAACTCTCTCCCTTCAAACGCCAGGAGAACTCCTCGGCACGCTCGCCACCAAACACAAAATGTGTGTGTGAGTCCACAAAGCCGGGTAGCAGACACTTGCCGCGGGCATTGTAATGCCAGTAGTGCTGATAATAGCCGTCACGCTCCTCTCCACGGTTGGGACCGACGTAGGTGATGACACCGTCGGTCACTTCCACCGTAGCATTGTCGATGATGCTCAGTTGCTCCATCTCCTTGCCGCAACGGGCAGAAAAGCCGAGGGGGGTCACTACACGGGTATTGAATATAATAAGGTTTTCTGTCATAAAGCCTCTCTCCTAACCCCTCCCCCGTAGGGAGGGGAATTAAGTTAGTACTATTTAATTCGGTTACATTCGTGCTTCTAAGACTTGCTCCATGGAGAAGTTCTCCAATCCCAGATAGTAGGACGCTGTATCTATCAAGGCCTCCATCGGCACCAGACCGATAATTTCACTGCCCACAATGCTGACGCCGTAGCGGCGGGCTTCCACACGCACCAGCTCGAAGGCACGGTAGAGGGCGGTGCGGGTATAGTCCGTCATGTTGATGGATACCTGCGTGATGCCGCGGTCCTTCAACTCCACTCCCATTGCCTTGCAATAACGCAGTCCTCCGCCGATGAAACGGATTTTCTTAGCGATGTCATGGGCTATCTCCAGACTGGGGGTATTGAGGTTGATGTTATAAGCCACCAAAGGCATGCGGGCACCGATAGCCACTGTGCCTGCGGTGGGATGACGTTCGGCCAGTCCGAAGTCGGGATGCCATTCCGGTTGCTTTATCTTCTCGGCCATACCTTCGAACTCCCCTTTACGGACAGCAGCCAAATTCTCCCGATGAGGGGCAGAAGCAGACTTTTCATATAAGAAGACGGGAAGATTGTAACGTTTTGCAACCTCCTTGCCCACTTCTTTCGAGAGGGCAACGGCTTCTTCCATCGTCACATTCCGGATGGGGATAAAAGGTACTACATCTACAGCACCCATACGAGGATGCTGTCCCTGATGGTGATTGAGTCTATCAGTCTACCGCCACGCCGATAGCTTCGAGCACAGCATCACGAAGCGGTTCCGGCTCGCCCACTACGGTCACCACAAGGCGGTTGTGGTCTTCATCGTTACTGTAATCCAACAGTTTCACACCTTGTTTGCCCCGAAAAGGAGCTACTATCTTATCTATCTTCTGCAAATCGCGCCCTTCGCTGAAATTGGGGACGCATTCCATAATCTTATTCATAATGCTCTTTAAAAAAAAATATATTATACTCTGATTTTTCAGACGCAGATGACGCGAATTCTTTTTATCGGAATACAGAGACGTCGGGATTCTTTTGAAAGAAAAAATCCGCGTTATCCGCGTCTAAAAAATGAAATCATCACTTTACTTACTCCTTCACCACTTTCTGCACCAACTTCTCATCAGCCACATACGGCATCGTGATATGATAGCCGTCTGCATGCGTACGGTTAAACTCCTCGCTCGTCTCCATGGCATGCGGATTGCGTGCCCACGAACGGCGGGCCACACCACCCATCACATCCCACAACATAGCGGAACGCAGGATTTCGTCTACCCGGTCACTGCCGTCGCACACCATGCCGAAACCGCCGTTGATGCTTTTCCGATACCTACGCCACCTCCATTGTGCAAGGCCACCAAGCTCATGCCACGCGCACAGTTTCCAGCAAAACACTGCACCGCCATATCTGCCATGACATTACTGCCGTCCTTGATATTGGATGTTTCACGGAATGGAGAGTCTGTACCGCTGACATCGTGATGGTCGCGTCCCAACATAATGGGGCCGACCTCTCCCTTACGCACCATTCATTGAAGCGCAAAGCTATATTCATACGTCCCACGGCATCCTGATAAAGAATACGAGCCTGCGTGCCTACCACCAAGTTGTTTTTCTCCGCATCACGAATCCAATTATAGTTATCCAATCTTGCCCGCGACGTGTATCGATACATTCCATCGCCGCACGGTCGGTCTTCACCAAGTCTTCATGTTTTCCACTGAGGCACACCCAGCGGAACGGACCATAACCATAATCAAACAGTTCCGGTCCCATTATGTCTTCCACATAGCTGGGAAAGATGAAGCCGTTCTTATCATCTCCGTCCCGAGCAATTTCGCTCACACCGGCATCGTAGACGGCTTTCATGAAGGAGTTCCCATAATCGAAGAAGTACGTGCCGTGTTCCACCAGCCTTTTTATAGCCTTGAAATGACGCTCCAAGGAAGCATCCACCAGACACCGGAATTTCGACGGATTCTCGTGCAGCATATGGGTACGCTGCTCAAACGTCAGTCCGGCAGGACAGTAACCGCCCTCATAGGTGGCATGGCAGGAAGTCTGGTCGGAAAGTAAATCTATGTGCAACTGCTTCTGCACCGCATATTCCAGCAAATCGACGACATTGCCGCGATAGGCCACAGAAACCGGGCGACACTCGTCCATGGCTTGTCGAGCCAGCGAGAAGGCTTCTTCCAGAGAATCTGTAACGTGTCCCACCCAGCCCTGGGTATGGCGGGTTTCGATGCGGGAAGCATCCACCTCGCAATGATTGCCGCCGCCCCTGCCATCTCGGCAGCTTTGGGCTGCGCACCGCTCATGCCTCCCAGACCGGAAGAAACAAACAAGCGTCCGCGCAAATCGCCATCTTGCGGAATGCCCAGTTTCAGACGGCCTGCATTCAGCAACGTATTGAACGTGCCGTGCACGATACCCTGCGGACCGATGTACATCCAGCCGCCGGCAGTCATCTGCCCGTAGTTGGCAACGCCCATCTGCATAGCGGTGTGCCAGTCCTTCTGATTATCATAGAGCCCCACCATCAGCGCATTGGTAATGATGACACGGGGCGCCTCGGGCTTGGACTTGAAAAGCCCCAACGGATGTCCGCTTTCGATGACCAGTGTCTGTTCGCGCGTCAACACTTCGAGGTACTGCTTGATGAGCCGGTATTGCATCCAGTTCTGGCAGACCTGTCCCGTCTCACCATAGGTAACTAATTCATACGGATAAAGGGCGATGTCGAAACAAAGATTATTGTCAATCATCACCTGGAATGCCTTGCCTTCAATGCAGTTCCCCTTGTACTCGTCGATGGGTTTCGCTTTGAGGTCGCCCTGCGGGCGGTAGCGGTAGCCGTAGATACGACCGCGTGTACGCAACTCTTCCATGAACTCCGGGGCAAGGGTTTCGTGCAGTTCTTTGGGGATGTAGCGCAAAGCGTTCTTCAATGCCGTAGCCGTCTGCGCAGGGGTAAGGGTGTAGCCACGGTCGGGTGCCCGCCGGATGCCCTCGACAAAGGAAGGATAGGAAGGCAGTGTTTTACTTAAGGTTATCTCCATGTCCTATAAAGATTAAGGATTTACAAAGTGTCAGCCCACGAAGGTATATTTGCCGCAATATAGAAATAAATCCCGATATTCGCAATGGAATGCCAGGATTATTTATCTTTTAGTCAGAAACCGACCAAAACACTTCGCCCGCCCCCCGCTGTTTGTTACAACGCTTTTATCAGAGATTATCCCAGAACCTGCAAACATTTCAGATGTTTTTGCCTCCACACACTACATTTTATCAAAATAATCTCTATATTTGTGAAACTCTTCCAAAAAAAGACGAGATAAAATCATTAAAAGCCAAAAGAATATAACTATGAAAAACTTACTATCAAGTATCATCCTGACAATCGGCATGCTTAGCTGTGCTAGTTGCACAGACCTTATGAAGGACGACGGTTCCAGAGGATTTGCCAACGTGGCCACCATCGTGGAGATGCAGAAAACGGTTTCTACTGCTACCAGAGACACTATGCCGGTCTGGTTGTTTCGCACAGCAAGGAACTTGCCGGCAAGGAACGGGGTTACTTCAACTTTTATTACACAGAAGACGACTGGACACCTCTACCAATGGCATGAAATATATCGACAATGCGCAGGTCTATACAATAGAGGCATACGAAACAGTTCATCCCCTCACCCAGGAGGAAGCGGATGCCGGACACATCACCGGCAATGAAAATTGTACTATTCCCCAATCATTGTCTATAGATTATGCCTCTTACGGCTATGTGGATTTACAGGCCGGATTCTCCACCTTCAACCACATAAACGGCGAAATCCACAACGGAGAAGTGAATCTGGTATACGACGCAACCAAGCAGGAACCGGACACGCTCAGACTGCAACTTTGCTACAATCCGCGCATTCCCGACGGATGGACAAAAACAAGCCATCACTTCCGTACCGTATCATGCGATATCTCTTCTCTATCTTCTCTCCAACAATGGAGCGATTCGCTGACCCTCGTCATTGATGACGGAAGCAAAAAGAAGCATCTGAGAAGAATGAGCCGGAACGACTTCTTGAAACCCAGCCCCGAGACTAAATAACCAAAATCAAAGCATTTTTTTCTTTATTCAGTCTTCGTTGGTTTTGGCATACCTCAAGAGTAGCTCTCCTCTTTTAAGAGTCAGACTGTCCTGCGTCAGTTTTTCTATTGTCAGCGTATCCGTAAAAGAAATATTCTGGTGATTGCCGATGCTGGTACCTGAAAGTAACAACCGGTTTCCTACTTTTTTCCATGCCTCATATTTCAAGGTGGCCATGTTAATGGAAGAGGCGCTTCCGTCCCCATCAAGAACGAAAC